>Ga0163110_10001120_pt1 | contig 13461 bp, 10 predicted proteins | sample CRUFie1St17metaG_FD_108703 | JGI IMG/M metagenome (GOLD analysis project Ga0163110, IMG submission 108703) | Marine microbial communities from the Costa Rica Dome - CRUD Field 142mm St17 metaG | ecosystem: Environmental > Aquatic > Marine > Oceanic > Photic zone | place: Costa Rica: the Eastern...
CAACGTCTGTCTCAGCACCATTTAAAATACCACCTAATTCTAAAGCTTTTGTATTAGCCCAAACAGTGTGATGATCTGCTGCCATCATCGCAAATGGTCGATCTGGACACACCTGATCCAATGCGTGTCTTGTTATCTCTCTTCCTTCACCTAAAATATGGTACCCAGCACATACCGCATACAGCAACGTATCATTATTATTGCATTTACTTTCTTCTTGTACGGCTTTTTTTAAACTTTCTATGCCTTGCACGTTTGCAACGTTTAAGCACGAAAGTTCCGCAGAACCACCAAAAAAGTGAACGTGACTGTCAATAAAGCCTGGAACCACTGTCTTTTGATTTCCATCTATCACTTTGGTATCATTATTACTATGTTCTTTGACGGAGAACTCTCCAACTGCTATAATTTTATTTCCTTTTATCGCAACGCTGCTAGCCTGAGGCATGGCTGGATCCATCGTAAGGATCTTAGCATTCGTAATAATTATATCTGCTTTTTTTTGCATCATTACTTACACTCTCAAAATTATTTTTATTTATTAGATTATATAAAAACTAAATACTCAAGTAATATTAAATTAACTTTGTTTTTTGTTTTTTTTCAGATTTTATATGAGAAATTTTTCTGATTTAATATAAATTTATACTTAGAGTAAGATTGCCTACTACATCAAATATAAGTTCAAAAGTAATATTTTGCCAAAACTATAAAATGCAGTTAAGCTCTTCCTTACATTTGAAAATTTTAAGCTGTCGTTATATTTTTAATTTATGAAAGGAATAAAAATGAAATTGTTAACATCACGTCGCCAACTACTGATTGGTGCCTCAGCAATGGTAGCTCTTCCTGCTTATTTACGAACCGCTTCTGCTGGTTCTGTGGTAAAAGTAGCTGGCGTACATATGTCTCCAGTGGAGAATGCATGGAATTCTAGAATTCACCTAGCTTTTCAACAAGCAGCCGCAGCAGGCCAAATAGAATATGAATTTTCAGAAGGTGTTTCACCAACAGATTATCCTAGGGCAATGCGAGAATATGCAGAAAATGGAGCTCAACTAATTTGGGGTGAAAGCTATGCCGTAGAAAATCAAGCAAGAGATGTAGCGGCTGACTACCCTAAAACAGCATTTCTAATGGGTTCATCTGGTGGCCCAGAAGGTAACAACTTTGGTGTCTTTGGCACTCGAAACCACGAATCTGCATATCTCGCTGGTATGCTAGCCGGCAAAATGTCAAAAACAAATATATTTGGCTCTGTAGGTGGCTACCCAATACCTGAGGTTAATCTGCTAATTAATGCTTTTAGAATTGGTGTTAAAGAAGTAAACTCAGATGCTAAATTCTTAAACGGTTTTATTGGAGCTTGGTTTGATCCAGCGAAAGCAAAAGAAGCAGCTATTGCACAAATTGATGCTGGAGCAGACATCTTGTTTGGTGAGCGAATAGGAACAGCAGACGCCGCTAAAGAACGAGGTATTAAAGCAATAGGTTCATTAATTGACTATACGCCGAGATATCCAGGAACCGTTTTTGCAAATGCTATATGGAACTACGGTCCAACAATTGACGCGATTGTAGCCGATATAAATAATGGAAAAGACGTCGGTCGTGATTATACTGAATATTCATTTATGAAATATGGTGGTAATGAGCTGATTTACGTGAAAGATGAAGTCCCAGGCGACGCAATTCCAGCAATGGAAGAGAGACAGGCATCGATAGCTTCAGGAACTTACGATGTGCCAATTGATAACAACGAACCCGCATAAAAGCTTTTAGCTTGGATGCGACTGAAGTCGCCAGCAGAATTGCTGGCGGCAAAATAACAGCCTTAGAAGCGATGAAAAGTGCGTTGTCTAATGCTCAAAAAAATAAAGATCTCGGGGCAATTATTGAAATAAGCCGTTCCAAGGCCTTGCGATTGGCAAAAGCCGCGGATCAGAAATCCCCTAAGAAAAGAGGTTGTTTTCATGGAGTGCCCTTCCTCGGCAAAGATCTTGGTTCGTCACCAGCGCATTTAATAGCGTCAGCTGGTGTAGACGCTTTAAAAAATAAGCTAAGGTTAAAAAAATCAAATAGTGAGTTATTTTCGAAATTTGAAAATTCAGGATTACTTACTTTTGGACTGACAACAGTTCCCGAATTTGGCTTGGCTCTTACTTCTGAACCTAATGGACAAAAGCCAGCTCGAAATCCTTGGAATTATAACTATTCATCTGGTGGCTCATCTGGCGGAGCTGCAACAGCTGTTGCGGCAGGAATCGTCAGTATTGCACATGCGACTGATGCCGCAGGTTCAATCCGAATTCCAGCGGCTTGTTGTGGTTTAATGGGGTTAAAACCTTCACGTGGGACATCTCCCGGTGGCCCAGATTACGGTAATTATCTCGCAGGAATAACGGAAGAATTTGTGATAACCCGTTCAATAAGAGATCTCAAAAAAGCATTTAACCTATTAAATTCGAATATACACTTCAATAATCTCCCAAAAAAATTTAATAAAAAATTAAAAATTGGGATCTTTGTTCCTCAAAATTGCAGTAAGCTGCAACGAAATATGATTAAAGAAGTTATTGATAATCTAAAAAGTACGCAGTCTGAAATTTTGCAAATATCCTCGATTGGCGAATTAGGGAAGGCTTCTCACGAAATCGCTCGGATAATCTTAAGTGTTTCATTATGGGATTGTTTAAATAACTACGAGATTTGTGACTCTGAAATCTCGCCTTTATCTGCGGCGATTGCCCGTGAAGGCAAGGAAATTTCTGGCACTGAATTATTTTCTGAAATCCGAAGAATGGCGCAAATAACATACAAGATGAATATGATTTTTGATAAGATAGACGTGCTGTTAACGCCAGTTTTGGCAGATTTACCACCTAAGCTTGGACACTTTAATTTTGAAAAAACTGATTCTTCAAAACATTTCAAAGATATGGAAGACTTAGCTCCCAATGCTTCCTTGGCAAATATCTGTGGTTATCCCGCATTAACCATGCCGTTTGGTTTTACAGGAGGTTTTCCAGTAGGTTTCCAATTAATGAGTAAAATTGGCACTGACCTTTCACTGCTTGAACTTGGAGAAAAATTAGATCAAATAACGGATAAATTAATTTTCCCGTTTGAAAGGTGATAGAGTTAAATGAGCGTTGCTCTTGAAATAGATGGGGTTTCCAAAAGCTTTGGCTCTCTGATTGCAAATAACTCAATCAGCTTCAAGTTAAATAATGGCGAAATACTTGCATTACTTGGTGAAAATGGAGCAGGAAAAACGACACTAATGAATATAATATATGGCCACTATACATCAGATGCGGGACATATAACTGTATCAGGAAAACGTTTGAATGGTGGCAAACCCAGAGAGGCTATAGATGCCGGTATAGGAATGGTTCACCAGCATTTTTCACTGGCAGGAAATCTAACTGTTTTAGAAAATGTAATGATAGGTTCAGAGCCCCTTTTCTCTAGAAAATCAGATCAAAAAACAGCTCGAAAAAAATTGCTATCTATCTCAGAAAAATTTGGTTTACCCGTAGTTCCAGAAGCATTAATTTCCTCACTATCTGTTGGCGAAAAGCAACGTGTAGAAATTCTTAAGGCACTTTATCGAGGTGCAAAGATTCTTATACTAGATGAGCCAACGGCTGTTTTAGCAAGACCAGAAGCTGAAAGGCTTTTTAAAACTTTGAGAGATATGACCAAAGAAGGCCTGTCTCTAATTTTTATCAGCCATAAACTACATGAAGTTATGTCTGCAGCTGATCGTGTGGCTGTATTAAGAGGAGGAAAAATTGTTGCTGAAAGAAATACAAACGAATCTACTAAGGAAGAATTAGCTGAATTGATGGTTGGCCGTCACGTAGAGAGGCCAATTAGAAAAAAACAAAAGTTTGGCAAAATAGTTATTCAAGCTTCAGACATCTTTATGAAAAACAACAATAAAACTGAACTAGACAATATTTCCTTCAAAATAAGGGAGGGTGAAATATTAGGCATAGTTGGTATATCTGGAAATGGTCAAGCGTCTCTTGGTAAACTAGTCTCAGGAATGGAAAAAGCTTCCTCAGGAAAAATATATTTTTATGATCAGATAATGAACAATTTTTCACCTCGTGATTGTATTGATGCTGGTATTGGACGGATACCTGAAGATAGAAATTCCGAAGGAATAATAGGTGAGTTAAAAATATGGGAAAACTCTATTATTGAGCGATTACACGAGCCAAATTTTACTAAAAGAGGGTTTATTTTAAAGAAACCTTCTCAAAATTTCTCACAGAACTTGATACGAGATTTTGATGTTAGAGGTGCAACCACGGAAACGGAAGCACGGTTGTTATCGGGTGGCAATATGCAAAAACTGGTTTTAGGTAGAGCACTTTCCATTAAGCCTCGCCTGATCATTGCAAACCAACCCACCAGAGGTTTAGATGAAGGAGCAATAGCAGCGGTTCATGAGGCACTACTAAGAGTAAGAAGTATGGGCGTTGCAATCCTTTTAATATCAGAAGAGCTGGAGGAAGCTGTTGGACTTGCCGATACTTTACAAGCTATGGTCAAAGGCAGGCTGTCAGAACCATTGACGGCAGAAGATGCTGATGCAACTCAACTTGGGCTTTTAATGGCTGGAGTTTGGAGTAAAAAACCATGAGACTAGAGAGAAGAACACACACATCTACTAAATTGGTTTTAACCGCTCCTGTTGTTGCAATTTTTGTGTCACTTAGTATTTCTGGTATTCTTATAATCCTTGCCGGAGTCAATCCATTCTTAGCTTACCTTGAAATACTGAAAGGAGCCTTTGGTTCAAAGCTGGCTATTACAGAAACACTTACCCGAGCATGCCCGCTGATACTTACAGGTCTTGCGGCATCTGTAGCATTTAAAGCACGTCTCTGGAATATTGGAGGGGAAGGTCAGTTTTACATCGGAGCTTTGGTCGCTGCAGCAATTGGAAATAATTTATTGATCGGAATTCCAATACTTTTAGCAATGGTTTTGGTGATGATTTCGTCGATGATTGCTGGTGCAATCTTACTTGCTGGACCTGCTTTTCTTCGCTTGAGATTTGGAATTGACGAAGTTGTCACAACACTTCTTCTAAATTTTATAATTATCCTTTTTGTTGGACTAATGATCGAAGGACCGCTGAAAGATCCATTTGCTTTTGGTTGGCCTCAATCAGTACCAGTTGATAGATCATTAAGATTCTCTGATCTAATACCTAGCTCACGCTTGCATAACGGCTTCTTAATTGCGGTTTTTGCTGCTCTAATTATATGGACCATTATCACCAAAACTTCATTTGGCTTAAAAGCAAGAGCGACTGGTTTAAGCCCAAAAGCAGCTGCTTTCTCAGGTATTTCACTCACAAAGACAATAATGATCGTAGCTCTAATATCTGGTGCGTTAGCAGGTCTAGCCGGTGCAATAGAGGTTATGGGGGTAACTGGTTATGTTACAACTACTCTTTCGCCCGGATTTGGTTATGCAGGTATTGTCGTGGCAATGTTAGCGGCACTACATCCAGGTGGGGTAATCATCAGCGCCGTTTTTATTGCGTCTATTTTTATTGGAGCAGATGCAATGAGCAGAGCCACAGGTGTACCTAGTTTTATTGCTGACGTGATAATGTCCTTATCATTATTAGCAATGTTAATTGCTATCTTTTTTACAAACTATAGGATTAAAAAATGATAGAGGCGCTTGAGATCCTAACCAATGCTAGCTTATGGTCTGCTGTTTTAAGAATTGCCACACCTTTGATTTTTGGTGTTCTTGGAGCGTTATTGTGTGAACGAGCTGGTGTTTTAAATCTAGCAATTGAAGGCATCATGACTATGGGTGCTATGATCGGTTGGCTAGCGGTTTATTTGGGAGCAGATTTATGGACAGGCTTAGCCATTGCCGCTGCATCAGGTGCAGCTCTAGGACTTTTACATGCATTTTTAACTGTCTCACTAAGTTTGTCGCAACATGTGTCTGGTTTGGGAATAACACTATTCGCATCATCTTTAGCATATTTTGTTTACAGACTGGTGGTAACTGTGGGTTCGTTACCACCTTCAATAGAGCCATTTCAACCTATCAAAATACCATTGCTTTCAAAATTACCTTTTATAGGTGAGATATTTTTTAGCCAGATGGGTCCAACTTATCTAGCCATAATAGCCGTTTTAATTATGATTTACGTTCTTAATAGGACACCTCTCGGACTAGCAATAAGAATGACGGGAGAAAATCCTCATGCTGTAGAAGCACAAGGGTTAAACCCAATTGTTATAAGGATCGTGGCGATCGTTGTGGGATCAGCCTTAATGGCTTTGGGAGGGTCTTTTTTAACAACAGCCGCTTTTAATAGCTTTTTCCCAGAAATGGTTCAAGGAAGAGGCTGGATTTGTATAGCTTTGGTAATATTTGCTTCTTGGCAACCCGGCAAAGCTTTTTTTGGTGCCATATTATTTTCATTCTTTGATGCCTATCAATTAAGGCTCCAGCATGTGGTAGAGGATGTTCCATATCAATTATTTCTTATGGCACCTTATGTCTTATCAATAATAGCTTTAATTTTGGTTTCAAGAAGAGCCAAGGTACCTGAAGCATTAATGGCACCATACAGACGTGGAGAGAGATAGAATTCCGATAAATAATATTTAGTCATTGACTGATAAAGAAGCTCCAAGTATTTCGTTGTTCGGGTTGGGCGACGTGCTGCAAGGTGCGGCAGCGGACTGTAACTCCGCCGAGGCGACTCATGCCTGGTTCGATTCCAGGGTCGCCCACCACCAAGACTTATATATTTGAAATCAAAAACGTTTCTTGGTCGATGTTTGTTAGGTCACACTAGTGAATAAAACTTTAAAAAAATTATCCGAGTTAGCTTTTAAGCAAGGTGTCAGTGCTGCTAATCCAAGTAAGTGCTTGATTGATAGCACCAAGGTTCATCCTTTTCCCAAGCCAAATAATGGAAAATATGTAATAATCTCTTTGGGCAAAGCAGCTTGTAGTCTAATAGATACTGCCATTAAATTAATACCAAATAATCACGATAGCCAACTTCTAGCAATTACAAATTATGAAAATCATAGAATGATTTCAGGCTGTAGAGTTTTAGCTGCTGGTCATCCAATACCAGACCAGCATGGAATAATTGCTGGAAAAACAGTTGTAAAACTTTTGGAAAATGCATCCAAAGATGATAGCATTATTTTACTCATAAGCGGTGGCACCTCAGCATTATTGCCAACTCCAATTAAGGGTTTAGATTTGAATGATAAAATTGAAATAAATAAAATTTTACTTAATGCAGATCTAAATATTACTGAAATAAATTTAATTCGACAAACAATGTCAACTTTGAAGGGAGGTGGACTTTCTGATCTAATATACCCGAACCCAAGCTATTCTTACATTATTTCAGATGTAATATCGGATGACCTAAATGTAATCGCTAGTGGACTTAGTGCGAGCCGCTTAGGGACAATTGAGGAAGCTTTTAATATCTTGGATCAGAAAAACCTTTATTCAAAACTTTCACCAAAACTAAAAAACTTTTTTGTAAGTGCCAGAGATTATTCATTCAAAAAAAACTCTTTAAGTAAGAATATACTTATAGGAAATAATAAAGAAAGTTTAAAAGCAATGGCTCTAAGTGCAAATGCTGAAATCATTTCCAAACCTATTGTAGGAAACGTTAAATTAGCGTCTCAAATTATTGTAAACGAAATAATGAGTCGAAAGAATCTGAGTGACTTTAACTTAGCATTTGGAGGGGAAACTACTGTGGAAGTTCTCGGAAATGGACTAGGCGGTAGAAATCAAGAGTTGGCACTTCGAGTTGCTCAGAAACTTGATAATGAAAAAATTAAAGGAACGTGGTCCTTTCTTTCTGCTAGCACTGATGGAATAGATGGACCCACCAATGCAGCCGGAGCCATTGTTGATAATAAAACGATAAGTAAATTGGCCTCTAAAAATTTATCTGTTGACCAATTTCTAGCAAAAAATGATAGTAATACCGCACTTAAGATAACCAAAGATCTATTAGTTACCGGCCCCACTGGAACAAATGTGGCAGACTTACAATTATTTTGCTTAAGAGATTAATATTTATCTGACATACGAATTTTTTATTGATAATAGAAAGATCTTGAAAAATGTTGCCCAATATGGTGATAAGAATATTATAAATTTATTATTATTTTTATGCTACAGTTTGGGAGTAAAATCACATGGTTGAGTCATTTAACGGCTGGTTATTTTTAATTTTATTTATATTGAATTGGGCAGGTGGCGCTATGTATGCCTACCAAACAATGTTTAATACCGTTCCATGGTTAAGTAAGTATGGCATCCACGAGTCTGCTGTTTTGCCTACCAGAGTATTAGGAACATTTGTTAGTGCAGGAACCTTGCTAGGATTATATATATTGTTTGTTGGGCCAGAAGGTACTTGGCCATTCTTTATATTTAATTTTTTACAGGCACTTATTTTCGTTGTTGTTGGGTATACAACCGTTACTAATTCCAACGCCGCTAAACTAGATGGTGTAAATTATACTGCAGAGGCTTATATAGCTCCAGCAATATTCACTGTTTTAAACGGCGTTTTGATTTACGGCCTTGGAGATAAAATCTGGTAACTTAATTAAAACTAAACCTCTTCCGCATCATGTTATTCATAAAGAGGTTTAGTTTATTTTTTACTGTTTTGCGCTACCCGAACCGCTTTTTTTACCCATTCTAAAAAGTTGTCAGGGTCATCAAACATTTCGCCTGGCACTCTCCAATTTGAAATACTTATTGTTTTTCCTTTTTTTGAATAAGAAAATGGTTCACTCCCTATAGACTTATAATCATTTAAGTTACTGTCATTTACTTTAAGATATAATTCGTCATTAAAGATTAATCCAAAAGGTAAATCATTTTGACGAATGACAAAACCTCCGAACATACTTCCCCAAGAAATTCCTTCCATGGGCTCCAACAACTCAAGAATATAATCAAGGAACTCATTTCTAACTCTTTTAGACAAAGCTTACCTCATTAGTATATGGACTGAACTCAACTTGTTAGTTAAAACCTTAAAATAAGAGATTGAGTCTAAAAAAAATAATTAATTCAAGGATAAACGATGCGCCACGGGGGTCAAATACTAATTGATCAATTAAAAATACAAGGTGTAAGTCAAGTTTTTTGCATTCCAGGAGAAAGCTTTCTACCAGCCTTAGACGGGTTATATGAAAGCGAGATAAAGACTGTTGTTTGTAGACAAGAAGGTGGTGCAGCTATGATGGCAGAAGCTACCGGCAAACTGACTGGGAAACCCGGTATCGCTTTCGTTACTAGAGGGCCAGGAGCGACTAACGCATCATCAGGGGTTCACGTTGCGTTTCAAGACAGTACTCCAATGATCCTCTTTGTAGGTCAAGTCAGCAGCTTTCAAAAAAACCGTGAAGCATTTCAAGAAGTTGATTATACCAAAATGTTTGCGCCACTAGCTAAATGGGTTGCTGAGATAGATAGAACTGAAAGGATTCCAGAATATATTTCAAGAGCTTTTAGCATTGCCCAATCTGGAAGACCTGGACCGGTTGTACTTTCACTGCCAGAGGATATTTTATTTTCTAAAGTAAAAATAATCGATGCTCCAAAGATAACTTTACCTAAGCAAATGGTATCAGAAGATAGCATTAAAAATGTCTTAAACAAACTATCTCAATCATCAAATCCATTTTTAATTGTAGGTGGTAGTGGTTGGTCTTCAAAAGCTGCATGTAACCTTGGAATATTTGCAAAAAAACTAGGTATCCCAGTTGGAACTTCGTTTAGATGCCAAGATTATATCGATAATCGTCATCCAAATTATGCTGGGGATGTTGGAATTGGAATTAATCCTAAACTACTAAAAAGGATAAAAGAATCTGACTGCTTACTTGTACTAAATGCAAGACTTGGAGAAATGACTACAAGTGGGTATTCTCTATTTGATATTCCTAATCCAAAGCAATTCTTGATCCATATTCACCCAGAGCCTGATGAACTTAATCACGTATATCAAGCCGATATCGGGTTGGCGTGCAACGGAGCAGATTTTATAAGAAAAGCAATTAACTTGCGAATTAAAAAAACAACAAAAAAAGTTATCATGGAACGAAAAGACTATAAAAACTGGCAAAAACCGGTGACTACACCCGGGTTAGTTAAAATGGAAAAAATAATTGAACACTTATCTGAAACGCTACCAGAGGATGCCATCATAACAAATGGGGCGGGAAATTATAATGGCTGGCTTCATCGTTATTTCTCTTACAAATCTTGGAAAACACAAGTTGGATCAACTAGTGGATCGATGGGTTATGGCTTACCAGCTGCATTAGCTGCGAAGCTGTCGTATCCTCAAAAGGATGTAATCTGCCTCTCCGGAGACGGCTGTTTTCAAATGACAATGCAAGAATTTGGAACAGCGTGCCAATATGGATTAAATATCATTGTTATTATTTCTAATAATTCGATCTATGGTACAATTAAAATGCACCAAGAGCGAGAATTTCCTGGTCGGCCATCTGGAACATCTATGGTTAATCCAAATTTTGCTGATTTAGCAAAATCTTATGGGGGATATGGAGAAGTGATCCGAACATCAGAAGAATTTCCATCTGCATTAGAGAGGGCAAAAAAATCGAATAAGCCAGCAATATTAGACCTAAGAACAGACCCTAAAGCTATTAATCCACAAACACGTGCCTAAAAATCAAATAAATTACTCAAAATAACTCAATCCAAAGGTTGAGCCGTTTCAACTAATTTTACAAAAAAACTGGCACCAATCGGAGAAAGCTCGTCGTTAAAATCATATTCAGGATTATGAAGCGCCGCACTGTCTCCTTGCCCAACATTTAAATAAGCTCCAGGACGCTTCTCAAGCATGTAAGCAAAATCCTCAGCGGCCATTATTGGTAAGGCTTCTCCATCAACATTTTCTTTACCAGATATTTTAGCCGCCACTTGAAGAGCGAAAGAAGTTTCTTTTGGATGATTTATAGTAGGAGGATAACCATATTCGTAGTCTAGCTTAGCTTTAGCACCAAATGCCTGGGCTGTGCCTTTGCAAATCTCCTCTAATCTTTTCACAACAATACTTTGCGTTTTCTTATTTAAAGTCCGAACAGTGCCATTTATATAAGCCTCACCAGGTACAATATTGTTAATCGTTCCTGTGTGAATTTGAGTTACCGATATAACTACTGACTCCAAGGCAGACAGATTCCGCGATGAAATGGTTTGAATACTTTGAGCTATCTGCACGGCAACCACAACTGGATCAATTGTCTCCTCCGGATTGGCGCCATGGCCACCCTCCCCTGTTATCCAAATTGAAAAACTATCCGCTGCAGCTAATACTGCATGAGAATTTGTGGAAAATGCTCCAAGAGGTAAATTCGGCGCATTATGTATTCCAAAAACTTGCTGAATGTTAAAATCATCCATCACGCCCTCTTTACACATAACTTCACCACCCCCACCACCTTCTTCTGCCGGTTGAAAAATTAAAGCAACACGCCCAGAAAAATTTCGGGTTTCACATAAATATTTCGCAGCACCAAGTAACATTGTTGTATGGCCATCATGACCACATGCATGCATTTTACCGTCAATTAAAGATTTATAGTCATGGTCTTTAATTTCTTGAAGTGGCAATGCATCCATATCTGCGCGCAATCCAATAGTTGGCCCTTCACCCTTACCATTAATTATTGCCACAACACCGCTCTTTGCAATTTTCTCATGAATTTCATTAACACCAAATTCTTTTAATTTTTTCACCACAAAAGCAGCAGTTTTGTAACAGTCAAAATCTAACTCCGGATTAGCATGGATATGTTGACGCCAATCTTTCATTTCTTGATGAAAATCTGCAATTCTATTAATTATTGGCATATATTTGATCCTTTTTTTGATACTGAATATTAACTTTTTTGATGCCTTGGGTGTCTTTTAGTTTCCTGTGCGATAAGCCAATCCATATGGTTCCTTATATATTCATTAGATGCATCTCTTGGCGGATTATAATCCCACGATTGCAATATACCTGCCTCCATAGCAGCATGAATGCCTCGCCTTTGCTTCTGAGTTGCTATCACATTTTTTCGTATGGCTTCACTGTCCCATCTCGATCGGACTTCTTCTTCAAAGTTTTCCGCAATACCAAGATATTTTGGATTTCCTATTAAATCTATTAACTCTTCAGGATCTTCTTTTATATTAAAGAGTTGTGGAGGATCTACGTCGCAATGTATGTATTTAAATTCCCCGCGCCTAATCATAAATATCGGATGAGATGCGCATTCAGCGCAATATTCAACAATCGCCTCCCGATCATCCTCATTTTCTCCATTCGCCATGGGCCACAAAGATTTCCCATCAATAGGCATTGCTAATTCAGGTTTTTCTTGACCAGCAATGTCTAAAATAGTTGGCAATAAATCAACTAAAGAACATGGATTATCAGAGGTTCCATTTACAACACCAGGTCCGGACATTATTAGGGGAACACGTGCAGAATGCTCAAACATGTTCATCTTATACCATAGGCCCCGCTCCCCGAGCATATCTCCATGGTCTGAAGTTACAATAACAATGGTATTTTCCAATTGTTTACTTTCTTCCAAAGCCTGTATTATGACACCGACATTCTCATCAAAATAAGAGCAATTCGCAAAATATGCATGTCTTGCGTTTCGCACCTCGTCATCAGTGACTTTTACTAAGTCCGCTTGAATCCCATGTCTCAAGCGTTCTGAATGCGGATCTAGCATTGAAGGTATTTTAGGCATTTCAATCTCATCATGATTATATAGATTCCAGTGCTCCGGTCTCGCTAAATAGGGATCATGAGGGTGAATTAAACTTACGACCATACAAAATGGGTTTATACCCTCCATCGCATATTCAAAAATTCTTCTTCTTGCAAAGAATGTAGTTTCTTCATCATACTCATATTGAAAGGTAGTATTCGTAATACCAGCTTCTCTCACGCTTTCCATATTATGATACCATTTATCAATGCGTTCATCTGCAGCTTCCCAGTCTGGAGTCCATGCATGATCCGCAGGATATATATCTGTTGTTAATCTTTCTTCAAAACCGTGCAACTGATCAGGTCCGACAAAATGCATCTTGCCAGACAAACAAGTTCGATAACCCATTAATCTCAAATAATGTGCAAAGGTGGGTATTGTAGCTGGAAATTCTGAAGCATTATCGTACGCAGCAATACGCGTAATATGTTGTCCTGACATAAAACTAAATCGGGAAGGCGCACAAAGAGGTGCATTGCAGTACGCTGCATCAAAGCGCATACCTCTGGATACCAACTTATCCATATTAGGCGTTTTTACTTTTGAGTTTCCATATGCTGACGTAAACTGCGGCGCAAGCTGATCAGCCATAATA
>Ga0163110_10001122_pt1 | contig 13458 bp, 13 predicted proteins | sample CRUFie1St17metaG_FD_108703 | JGI IMG/M metagenome (GOLD analysis project Ga0163110, IMG submission 108703) | Marine microbial communities from the Costa Rica Dome - CRUD Field 142mm St17 metaG | ecosystem: Environmental > Aquatic > Marine > Oceanic > Photic zone | place: Costa Rica: the Eastern...
GGAAATAACATCTTTAACTGTCGAAAATAATGACAATAAAGTTGAATTTAAATTAATAAATAGCAATTGGAGAATATATTCAGATGAATTTAATTATCCAGTTAATTATTCTAGATGGTCTGGAATTACTTTTCTTATAAAGGAGCCTGTTATTCAAAGACAAATTACTCTAAATCAAAATACAAGCATAGATGATTTTGGACTTAAAACACCTATGATGACTGCGACAATTGGTTTAGATAAAAACTCAGATTTTAATACTTTTAAAATTTATTTCGGGGATTTAAGTCCGGATGGAACATATCAGTATATAAAGCTGAATAATAACGAAAATATATATGCTCTTAATACGTCGTTTGGAAACGCGATTAAATATTTATTAGAATCCCCTCCATACCCTGAATGGGTTTATAATTTTGAAAAAGAAAATATAAATGAAATATTAATTTATGAATCAGGTGATTTATTAAAGGGGTTCGGTAGGAATATTTTTAGTGGTAATGATAATAACTGGAAATCTTGTGATATTTTAAAAGATGAATTAACAGGAAAATCATATACAGAAAATGAACCTTGCGACGGTTTACAGAATGTAAATTCTAATTATGCTGATGAAATCTTAAATTTAATGAAAAGCCCAAAAATAAATCAGGTTGTAGTTACTGGCCTAGAAACAGAAAATGATTTTTCGCGATATGGCATTAATAAAAATAGCACTTATATTTATTTAAGAAATAATACATTTTCTCAAAATGGTTCTTTGTTAATTAAACCTATAACTTTAAGTCTTGGTAAATTTGAGAGAAAATTTTATCAGTCAAGTAAAATAAATGCTGTTTTTCAAGACACTGCCGATATAGTCGAACTTGATGATGATTGGGTTTCAGAATTAGGCCAATTAATTTATTGCACAGACCAGAGCACTAATAAAAAGTCCGAATCAAATTGTAACTATTAATTGGAAGTTAAATTTTTATAAAGTTGCGGGATTCTCAATGGTAATGATGAAATATCATCCAGGACTTCATAGCTCAGATCATCCATCATGCTCTTCATATAATCATGGCCTTCTTTATCTACAGTTAGACAAAATGTTGTTATCCCTTGTTTTTTTGCTTCTAACAATGCTTTCTTTGTATCGTTAACAGCATATTCCTTCTCAACACCTTCCCTGCTATATCCCCTGTCTTGCGGCCTTCCATCACTTATTAAAAATATGAACTTAGATCTTTCGTCGGTCTGCATTAATTTTGAGGCACAGTGTCTTACAGCAGGACCCATTCTTGTAGCATGCAATGGACTTATCCTATCTATTCTTTTTGGAATAGTTGAAGAAAACTTTTCATCAAGATCTTTGATTGTGTAATATTCTACATTTTCTCGACCATACCCAGAAAAACCAAATATTCCATACTTATCACCCAATGTTTCCAGTGCATCAAGTAATAAAATTAAACCTTCTTTTTCAAGATCAACTATTCTTTTATAGGATCTTCTAAATCCTTGTGACCTTCTTTTTCTAAGCCATTCCATATATTTTTCAGGGTCACTTGGTGCAGACCATTCATCTGACTGGCTTGTAGAATCATCAATCGCTTCAGCAGTAGAAGCACTCATATCTAATAAGAATGCAACAGCTATGCTTCTTTCAACTTTATTTCTACGCCAATAAAGTTTTTCAGATGGTGTAATCCCAGATCTTAAATCAATCATTGCTTCAACTGTAAGATCTAAGTCTTGCTCTTCTCCGTCTTGCAATCTTTTAATTTTTCTATAGGTTTCAGGATTAATTAATTCAAATTGCTTTTTTATGTCCTTAACAATATCAGAATATTTTTCTAGTGTTTCTTCGTAATAAACTAAATCACCTTCCCCAATGGTTTTTTCATTAACAAGGCACCAATTTTTTTTGTAAGTCTCGTCCCTGAAATCCCATTCATCATATAAGTATTGGTTATCTTCTATTGCCTCTAATGATTTTCCATCTTCGTCAAAATGATCAAATTTATCTGCAAATTTTGATTGGTCATCATCACTTCTATCCATCTGCATGTCGTTTAGTGCATCCTCTAGATTTTGAGTTATGTCAGACTCAGAAACCTGGTCATCTTCATCATTTATAGATTCCTCAACAGAATCTTTTAGCATTTCTTCAAGTTGTTCTTGAGATAAATCTGTTAAATCGCCTTCCTCAGAAAATTCAGCTTCACTTGAACTCATTTCATAAAGTAATTGAGATAGTTCAGGTTTAAACTCTCCCCAAAATTCAACTTCCTGTGGAGAATTATAATCCTCCTGGCCAACAGATTGATCGATCTGTTCAGAGTTTTCAAATTCTTCGGACTCCTGAATATCTTTGATTTCTTCAGGAAGAATTTCTACACCTTGAGACTTAAAGAATTCAGTCAAACTTTCGAAATCATCATCATTAAAATCTTGTTCAGCATTTAAGTCATATGGAAACTCATCAAAATTTCCTTCAGGTAAATTTTTGATTTCTTTTAATATTTTATAAGCTCTCAATGTAGCTTCAGCAGTATCTTCAACTTTTGAGCCATTTCTTTTTAATATGATTAATATGTTTAGTAATTTTGCAAATGAAGACTGTAAATTTTTTGCAACCTTTTGATTTAGATCATTTAAACTAAATCGTATCAACAATTCAAGTAATTGCTCTCTAGCGGGAAGTGATGATATTTTGGGTCTACCTTCTAAGCATTCATTCTGCACTTCAAGAAAAGAATTTTTAATTCCTAAATATTTTTTGATTATTTTTTGATCTACTCTAAATGCTTCAAATATAGAGAAAATATCTTGTGCTAATTTAGCATCATCAAAAAACTTAAAAAAGTTTGTCATATCAGTTATTTCTTTATTATTTTTTTCTAAATCACTATATATTTCGTTTCTTAAATTTTTAAAGTAACAAGATTCACTATGTAGATTAAAACGGAATGTGCCAAACTCTATATGGCCCACTTGATGAGTTGCTATAACTTTAAGCCAAGAAAAATTTTTATCTTTTTTGTTAAATTTTTTTATAGATTCTGGAAGAAAAATTGTTGTGCCTTCTGTTGTCGCCAACTCAGGATTAAACCATCCAATTTCTTTATCAACCATTACAGAGGAACTTTGTACAGCTAAATCAGAACCACTTAAAGCACAACAATACAACTTCAAAATCTCTCTTTCTATATCAAGATCTACCGAAAATGTTAAATCATTAAAAAGATCTTTAGATTTTTGATTCTCTAGAGAAAAAAAGCCTTTTTCATTTGAATTACTCTGAACAGATGAATTATCAAACCATAATTTAAATTTATCTTGAGATATTTTATTTCTCATTTCCAAATAATTTTTTGAAAACAATAAAATTTCTTCACAATTTGTTTTTTCGATTACCTTTTTTAATTGGTCTTGGTATGAGCGATCTTTATTAAATTCGGAATTAAATATTTGAATAGAATTTTTAATAAATTGTTTTAATATTTGAGGATTATCGTCAATTACTAACGATAATAAATTTAAAAAAGTTTTATTTTCATTTATTACATCAGCGTTTTCAGCGAGTATAGTAAAAATTTCTTCGAAATCTTTAATTAATTTTTTTGATACTAAATTTATGACTCTGTTCCATGAAGTAAGATCACTTGGAGTTATTGAAGATATTTTTAAAACCCAATCAAGTATTTTTATTGAAAAACTAATTGATCTTGTAGAAATTCTCTTTAAAGTATCATTTAATATTTCAAGTTCTTCATAATTTAATTTTAAACATAATGAAGGTGAATATTTAAAAAAATTATTCACTAAAGATGTGGAATTTTTAGATGATCTATATAAGCTTAAACCAATATTTCCCCAATCAAGAAGATGCCTTGGTTTTAAATTTTCAATTACACCAGTTGTTGCATTGACGTAAGTTATTGATAAATCTTCACTAACTTCAGAAATCCTGTAGCATTGCTTGACCCATTCTAAGTACTGACTTTGAGGAATTGACCTCAAAATTGCTGGAGTTTCCTCAATTATATTTTTTATAATTATCCTTGAAGTTTGCGAATTGGAGAAAGATTTAATTGTATTTATCCATATTTCAATTCCATTTTGATTCAATCCCTCAGAAACAGATTCAATAAAATTATCGATTAATGATTGCTCAAGGCTAAATTTATTTAATTCCTTTTTTATTAATTCTTTCATTTCAAATTTTTACTAATAATTCAGTTAATATATTTGCAGTTGCCCCCCAAATCAAATTTCCATTGTAAAAAAAAGCAGGCTTGTAAATTAACTTATTTTCATCTTCAAGAAAACAATAATTTCTTATATTGTTTTCATTTTCAATTTCATTTAAAGGTAACTTGAAATAATTATCAATTTCATTTTTATCTAAATTTATCTTAACCTCTTTTTTTATTACTCCAACAAATGGTTTTATTGAGAATCTTGTCCTAGTTATATGTTCATTTAAAGAAAATTTAAGCTCAATATCGTTTTTTTTGATTCCAGTTTCTTCTTCAACTTCTCTGTAGGCAGTGTTTAATAGGTGTTTGTCACTCAAATCAAATGAACCTCCGGGGAAACATATTTCACCTTTATGAAATTCTAAAGAATTAGATCTTTTTAAAAACAAAATTTCCTTACCTTTAATTGTTTCAAAAATTAAAATAAATACAGAAGATGGTTTCAAATCATTCTGTTCATATTTATTTAAATCAATTTTTTCAAAATTAACTTTTTTTAAATCATCAATTTTCAAAATACTATTCAAAAATTGCTGTAATGATTTCTTCTATACTTTTGTATAACTTTTGATCGTCAGTTATGCCCCAAGTCACTGCAACTTGGCATGCTCGCCTTGGTTCTATGCCATCTTTGATTAATTTTCCAGCATAAATTAGAACTCTTGTGCTTGCAGCTTCTGTTAGACCATGATCTGTTAAATTTCTAATTTTTTCACCTAGCGAAGCAAGTGAGTCAGATATTTTTTCATCAACACCTGATTCAGATTGAATAATCTTTGTTTCAAGTTCTGGGGAAGGGAATTCAAATTCAATAGCAACAAATCTTTGTCTTGTGCTCTGCTTTAAATCTTTTAAGGCATTTTGATAGCCCGGATTGTATGAAACAACCATCAAGAAATCGTCATCAGCTTCATAAACCTCACCAAGTTTGTCAATTGTTAAAATTCTTCTATGGTCAGTTAAAGGATGAATGATTACAGTTGTATCTTTTCTTGCCTCAACAACTTCATCAAGATAACAAATTCCTCCAGACTTAACAGCTCTAGTTAAAGGTCCATCAATCCACTTGGTTCCAGATGCATCAATTAAATATCTTCCCACAAGATCGCTTGCAGTCAAATCTTCATGACATGCAACAGTGACTAAAGGCACAGATTTTTTTCTTTTTTCAGAAATATACCAAGACATATACTCAACAAATCTTGTTTTTCCTGTTCCAGTAGGACCTTTAAGTAATACAGGTACTTTTTGATTGTATGCTGACTCAAAAACTTTGATTTCGTCAGATGTAGGTATGTAAAAAGGTTCTTCATTAATTGAATAATCTTCAATTTTATAATTTTTTGCGTCTTGGTTACTTTGAGTCATTAAAGTATTCCTTTCTTGTTTTTTCCAAAAGTAATTTTACATTATTATTGAGATCTTGCCTTGTAGAATTATTTTCAATGAATTCATCAATTCCCGTTAAATAAGTATATTCGTTTATTTGACTTTTAAGTCTTTCAAGTAAATTCTTATGATCTTGGCTACTTAAAAATATTCTATTTTTTATATTTTCAATAGAAGAAATAACACACCAAATTTTGTCACAATATTTTACAAAGTCACTATTCAATATTTTTGCACCCTCAACAAATATTGCTTCTTCATTGTGATATTTTATGAGTTTTTCTTCTAGCATATTAATTAAATGTGGCCATACAATTTTTTCTAATTTTGAAATTTCATTACTTCCTTTTACAAATACTTTTTCAGCAAGAGAAGTACGAGATATTTGTTTTTGATCATCGAGAACATCTTTGCCCCATGTTTTTATAATTTCTTTATAAGCACTTGAACCAGATTCATATATCTGATGACTAAGAATATCTAAATTAATTACTTTAAAACCGTTTTGAGAAATTGTTTCACAAACAGTCGTTTTTCCAGAAGATATTAATCCAACTATTCCAATAACTATCATTTTTATAATGAACTAATTACTTTTGAAGTGATATCGATAACTTTTTCAATATCTTTTGATGAAACACCGTAATTAGTTACCATTCTTATTGCCCCATATGAAGAGTTAAATAAAACACCTTCTTTTTTCATATTCCTAGTAAATTGATCTCGATTTATATTGTCAGAGAGCTCAAATCTTAAAATATTTGTCTTAACATACTCATTATCAATATTAATTTCAGGTATATTTGATAAGCCATTAGCTAATCTTTTTGCATTTAAATGATCCTCTTCAAGCCTATCAACCATATTTTCCAAAGCATAAACTCCAGCTGAAGCTATAATTCCGGCCTGCCTCATTCCACCACCAATTGATTTTCTCCATCTCCTGGCTTGATCAATAAAGTCTTTTGAACCAGATATTATGCTTCCAACTGGACAAGCTAAACCTTTTGATAAACAAAATGTTACTGAATCAACATTTTTTACAATGTTTTCAATACTTTCATTTTGTGCAATAGACGCATTAAATAATCTTGCACCGTCCATGTGAATTTTAAGATTATTTTTATTAGCTATTTTTTTTACTTCTGATAAGAAATCAAGTTCAAGTGGTGACCCTCCACATTGATTATGTGTATTTTCAATACTAATTGTTGTTGTTTTTGGTTTGTGATCATCTACTGGGTTTATAGAGCTTATCAGCTCATTTAGATCAAATGATCCATCTTCATTATTTTTTATAATTTTCATACTTATTCCACCAAAAATCGAAACTCCAGAACCTTCCCATGCATAAACATGGCACTTGTCACCTAAAATGATTTCTTCCCCTCTATTAGTAAGTGTTAGTAAGGACACTAAATTACCCATTGTCCCAGAAGAAACAAGAAGTGAATCTTCTTTACCAGTTATTTTTGAAGCCATTTCTTGAAGTTTATTTACAGTGGGGTCTTCTTTATAAACGTCATCACCAACTTCAGCATCATACATGACTTTCCTCATAGCATCACTTGGTTTAGTTACTGTGTCACTTCTTAAATCAATCAATTTAAAACCTCAAATAATTTTTATATTTTAATGTAAAATAGCAAAAGTAATTTTAATTTACTTAACTTAGTTAATAATATTATAGAAATGACGAAATATAGAAAATATTACATACCTTTTTTAATATTTATATTTTTTATGATTGATCAATTCACAAAAGAAGTTGTGATAAGAAATTTAAAAGTTGGCTACTCCATACCCGAGTCAGGTTTTTTCAGATTTACTCATGTAAGAAATTTTGGAAGTGCTTTTAGCATCATAAATGACGCAAATCTGTTTTTAATGATAGTGGGAATTTTTGCAATTATTTTTATTTCATATTTTCTAATTTTTTATACAAAAGAATCAAATTTGCTTCAGATAGCAATATCCTTGCAGCTTAGTGGGGCCTTTGGAAATATTGTTGACAGAATTAGATTAGGCTCTGTAACAGATTTTATAGACGTTGGACCTTGGCCGGTATTCAATATTGCTGATTCATGCATAAGTGTAGGTATGTTTCTTTTGATACTTCATATAATTATTAGCTGGAAAAATGAAAAAAAGGTAAATGAAGATAACTTATGAAAATGATATAAAAATTAGGCTTGATAAGTTTTTATCTTCAAATTCAAGTTTAACTAGAAACAAAGCAACTCAATTTATAAGTCAAGGAAAAGTTAAAGTAAATGGAATAGTAGTTAAGAAAGCTTCAAATTTATTAACACATAAAGACGAAGTTATTATTGATGAGCGTGAATATCAAACTCCAAAAAAAAATTTAGTCTCTGAGTATAATTTAAAAATTAAATATGAAGATGATAATTTGCTAATTATTTCAAAAGATTCTGGAATAATTGTTCATCCGTCCCCGAACACTAAAACGGTTACAATTGTAGATATTCTTTTGAATTTATACCCAAAAATTTCAACAGTCGGAGAAAATTCTAGGCCGGGAATTGTTCATAGATTAGATAAAGGAACTTCAGGATTAATGGTTATTGCAAAAAACAATTTAATTTTAAATTCGCTTAAAGATCAGTTTAAAAAAAGAGAAGTAGTAAAGGAATATTTAGCTGTAGTAAATGGAAACACAAAGGAAAAAGGTATTATAAATGCTCCTATAGGACGGCATCCTATTGACAGAAAAAAAAGGGCATTAATTAGCACTGGAAAAGAAGCTCACACAATGTATGAAAAAATTTGTAATGAGAATAAATTATCTTTACTTAAAGTACGAATCCAAACAGGCAGAACCCATCAAATTAGAGTGCATTTGAGCTCTGTAGGACACCCGGTGTATGGTGATAAAGTGTATTCAAAGAAATATAAAAATATATCTAGTAGAATTTTATTACATTCATTTAGATTAAGATTTTTACATCCTGTGAAAAAAAATTATATTGACATAAAAGATGATATTCCTGAAGAATTTACAAAGGAGTTTAGTAACATTAAGAAATTATTATGAGCAAAATAAGTAATGTAAGAGTTAGGTTTGCACCGAGCCCAACAGGAGACCCGCATCTTGGCGCAATGAGAACAGCCTTATTTAATTGGGCTTTTGCTAGGAAAAATGATGGAAAATTTATCTTGCGTATTGAAGATACAGATAGAAATAGATTAGTTCCAGGTTCGACTGAAAATATCATTGAAGGGCTAAAATGGCTTAATTTAATTTATGATGAAGGGCCTGAAATAGGTGGTGATTTTGGTCCATATTTTCAATCAGAGAGAAAAGAGATGTATTTAAAAGTAGTTAATAAACTTCTTGATGAAGATAAGGCTTATATGTGCGATTTATCATCAGAAGAGTTAGAAAAAATAAGAAATGATCAAAAATCGAGAGGATTAGCTCCTGGCTATAATGGTTTTTCAAGGAATCGCCCTAGAGAAGAGTTAGAAAAATCAAAAAAAGATGGAAAACCGGTTGTCGTTAGGTTAAAGGTACCAATTTCAGGAAGTATTGAATTCAATGATTTAAAAAGAGGCAAACTTATTTTTGATCTTTCAAAAATAGACGATTTTATTATTTTAAAAGCTGACGGCATGCCAACATATCATTTAGCAAATGTTGTAGACGATTCAAAAATGGAAATAAGTCATGTATTAAGGGGTGAAGAATGGATATCAAGCACACCAAAGCACCTATTGATTTATGATTTTATAAATGCGAAAGTACCTGAATTTATTCACTTGCCTTTAATTTTTGGAAAAGATAAATCTAAATTAAGTAAAAGGCACGGAGCAAATTCAATAATTGAATATAAAAAACAAGGTTTGCTGCCTAACGCATTATTAAACTATTTAGCTCTCTTAGGCTGGTCCCCTGGAAATGATTTGGAGTTTTTAACTCCAGAAGATATATCAAAATTGTTTGAAATAAAGGGTTTAAGCACAAGCCCTTCAATATTTGATGCAGAAAAACTTTCTTGGATAAATGGTGTTCATATTAGGGAAATGAATGATGAAAAATTGGCAAATATAATTAAAGAGGAAGTTGAAGCAAATTCAATGGAAGATATTAAATATATTGATGAAGATTACTTAAAAATCTCATCATTAATTAAAGAAAGGATTAAGTCTATAAATGATATATATCCCTTAATAAAATTCTTCTTTGACTATGAATTACCCAAAAAAGATCTAATTAAGTGTGCAGATCTTGATAATAATGAGATTGAAAGTCTAATTAAAAAACTTGTGAATGATTTAAGTTTATTAAATGAAAACAACAAGTATGACACCCAAAGCATTGAAGAGCTTTTAAGAAAAAATTGTAAAGAATTGAATTTAAAAGTGAGGGATTACCTAAGTTTGATTAGAAATTGTATTACAGGGTCTGAAGTATCACCTCCTTTATTTGAATCTATTGAAATTTTAGGGATTAAAGAGACGAATATCAGATTAAATAATTGTTTAAATTTAATTTCTTGAATGAAAGGCTGTCAACATGTATACTCACAGCGTTAATAAATCAGGAGACAAATGACACAAGTAAAACAAAGAGATGGCGAAGCTTTTGATAGCATGCTCAGGAGATTTAATAGAAGAGTTCAACAAAACGGAATCTTATCTGAAACAAGAAAAAGACAAGCTTTTGAGCCACCAAGTGCTCTAAAGAAAAAAAAGATGGCCAATAAGAAAAGAAAAAGCAGAGAAACCCAGTAGAAGCTTTACATAAATTCCAAAAAAATTTTATTTTTTAAAAAATACTATTGAGTCTTTAAAATCCTTTTTCTATAATCATCACATCAAGAAAATATTTTATTATAATGCCAATTTACGAATACAAATGCAATGACACTAATTGTGAAACTGATATTTACGAATTAATACAAGGTTTCAACGATTCAACTGGATCTTGCCCAGAATGCAAGAAAAACGGAGATAGGCTTATTAGTGCTTTTTCGGTCCATTTCAAAGGTTCTGGCTGGTATTCTACTTCAAACAGAAATTCAGGATCATCTTCAACAAAGAAAGAAAAAAATAAAGTTAATAAAGACGGTAAAGATAATAAAATAAAATCCAAGAAAGATTCTAAAAGCAAGTCGAAAAAGTAAAAAATGATTGCGCTTATACAAAAAGTTAAAAGTGCTCAAGTCAAAATAGACAACACAATTAAGTCTGAAATTAATAAGGGCCTAATCATTTATTTAGGAATACATAATAAAGATGAAGATGATGATATAAGTTACATCATAAAAAAAATATTAAATTTAAGGGTTTTTTCTAACGAAAAAAATAAATTTAATCTTTCAGTGTCAGACTTAAAATTACAATTATTAATAATTAGTAATTTCACATTGAATGCAATTACTAGAACTGGTAATAGGCCTGAATTTAGTAATGCCATGAACCCAAAAGATGCAAAAATTACTTACGATAAATTTATATATGAAATCTCAAAATATCATAATCATATTTCAACTGGTGAGTTCGGAGGCAATATGATTGTTGAATCAATTAATGATGGGCCAATAAATATTATTATTAATTCATTTGATAAAGATGTTCCCAGAAATAATTTTTAATTTTTTTCAAGACTAAAATCAATTGACTTAGGTGAATGAGTTATTGATCCTGATGAAATAAAATCTGGCGAATATTTTGCATAATCTGCTATATTTTCTTTATTAATGCCCCCCGATAATTCAATTAAAATATCTTTGTTTTTATCTCTTATTGTTTTTATTGCCTCACCTACTGTTTCCAAGGACCAATTGTCTAGCATTATGATATCAACATCTTCATCCATAACTTTATTAAGCTGAGTTGTATTTTCAACTTCTATTTCAATTTTTAATTCGGGAAATTTACTTTTTCCATTTTCAATAATCTTACCTAAATTTTTTTCGTCATAATGATTGTCTTTAATCATTATTAACTCGCCTAAATTCATTCTATGATTTTTTCCTCCGCCAACTAATACAGAATATTTGTCTAAAATTCTCCATCCTGGAATTGTTTTTCTTGTGTCAATTAATTCGACTTTTTCATTGTTAATTAACTTTTTCAATTTATTTGTTGATGAAGCAACAGAACTCATTCTTTGTAAGAAATTTAATGCGGTTCTTTCAGCAGAAAGAATTGAAGATTCATTTCCAATTACATTTCCTATAATTCCCTTGCCATAAAATGAATCTTCTTTAAAATTTACGAACTCTATGTCATTGTCTATTTTTTTAAAAATATATTTAAAAACTTCTATTCCAGATATCACTGCATCTTCTTTAAGCAATAAGCAATAGTTTGATCTTGGGTTACTATAAATAATTTCAGAACTTGGATCGCCGTGTTTTAAATCTTCATCAATAGCAATGTTTATTAAGTTTTCGACAAGATGAAATTTATCAAAAATCATTTTGGTAAATTTAGCATTCTGTCTAATGCAATTTTTGAATTTAATCTCTCTTCAAAATCAACTTCTACTTGATTAATCACCAATCCAGCTGCAATCCCATCTAATACCCATAGAACGTATGCTGGGTGAATCCTGTACATTGTTGCACAAGGGCAGACAATTGGGTCTAAACAAAATATTTCTTTATCAGGATTTTGACTTGCAAGTCTTTTAACTAAATTAATTTCAGTACCAATTCCCCACTTCGTACCAGATTCAGCATTATTTATAACATCAATAATATATTCAGTAGAGCCTACATAATCAGAAACAGATACAACTTCATTTGTGCATTCTGGGTGAACAATTACGTTAGCACCTCTCAGTTTAGCTTCATCGACCTGCTCTACACTAAATCTTGTGTGAACAGAACAATGACCTTGCCAAACTAAGACTTTTACTTTTTGAATTTCTTCTATTGTCAAACCACCATTTTCCTTGAAAGGGTTCCATACTTTTATCTCTTCTTTTTTTATACCCAATGAAAGAGCTGTATTTCTGCCTAAATGCTGGTCAGGGAAAAAGAATATTTTTTTACCTTGAGGTAAATATTGCTGAAAGGCCACCTTTGCATTACTTGATGTGCAAACAATTCCATCATTGCTACCGCAAAGTGATTTAATTGACGCTGTAGAATTCATATATGTTATTGGAATAAAATCGTCCGAATGTTTTTTTACAAATTCCCATGCGTCATTTACATCCTCAGTTGATGCCATATCTGCCATTGAACACCCAGCAGCCATGTTGGGTAATATTACTTTTTGATTTTGCTCTGTAAGAATATCTGCTGTTTCAGCCATAAAGTGAACACCACAAAACACGATATACTCAGCATCCTTTACTTTTGAAGCATCAAGAGAGAGCTTAAAAGAGTCACCAGTAGTATCTGCAAATTTTATTACTTCTTCTCTTTGATAGTGATGACCAAGAATATAAAGTTTGTTTCCAATAATTGACTTCATTTTCACAATTTCAGAGTCAATTTCATCTGGCTTCATTTTTAGGTACCTTAAAGGAACTTTTTGCCATTTAACACCTGATTTAAATTCTTCTTCAAGAGTCTTGCTTCGCAAATTATCGTCCAACCTGCAAAAAGAAGCCTGCTCGATTTCAGTTACTGGTATTTCTACTTTCCTTGGTTTAAAAGTTTTAATGTCCAATTAAATGTGCCTCATTTTCGTTCTTAATAATTTTTTGAAATTCACCACTCAACGACCATGTTCTTGTTTCGTTTATTTTTACCTCAACAAAGTCACCAATTTCTATTTTATCACCTTTTATATAAACCAATTTATCTAATCTTGAGCGACCAGAGAATAAATTATCTGCATA
>Ga0163110_10001123_pt1 | contig 13458 bp, 15 predicted proteins | sample CRUFie1St17metaG_FD_108703 | JGI IMG/M metagenome (GOLD analysis project Ga0163110, IMG submission 108703) | Marine microbial communities from the Costa Rica Dome - CRUD Field 142mm St17 metaG | ecosystem: Environmental > Aquatic > Marine > Oceanic > Photic zone | place: Costa Rica: the Eastern...
TCAAAAATATTTTCTAAACTTGTTACTAAAAATTATCTAAAGAAACGATTAGATATATTAAAATCTGATATAGGCAAAGATATGCAGATTACATTGGGTAAGCTAGAAACAAAAATGTACCTAACAGCAATCAGTATGACAGGCGTAATAATAGCAGCAGTAAAATTATTATCATCTAGTTATACCTGCGTACAAATACACCTGTTATCCCACCAATAAACATCATAATAATACCTACCCATATTAGGTTTATTAATGGCTTATAATACAAACGCACAACATATGTTGATTCATCAATTTTACGCCCTAGGGTAAAATATATATCACCTAAATTATACACTAGGTTAGCAGCTTCAGTAGTTTTTTTATCCTCAATCGGGTAATAGCGCATTTGTGGCTTTAAATTGCCCAACTCTGTGTTACCTTTAAATATATTAAACTGTGCCTCACGCACTGCATAATTAGTTGCTGCGTATTCCTTTATGCCAGTAAATTTTATATCAAACCCAGCAAATTTAATTTGCTGTTTTATTTGCATTTGCTGCTGGTTCTGCTGCTCATAAACACTGCTAGTAAATATACCAATAACCATCACTAACAAACCTATATGAGCAATCACCATAGGTAGTTTATTACGAGTATTCTTAATTAAAATAATACATGCAAAAGCAAAACCTAATGCAAATGTTAAAGCAATATATTGCCCCTGCAAATTAGTAAAAAATAAACATGCAAGCACGCCAGCAATAAGTGGCCACAATAATGATTTTAATAATTTTTTATCCTGATTCCATTTAGCTAAACTACCTATGCCACATGCAATTAGTAATAGGCTAGCTAGTGGCGTAAAAATTAAATTAAAATATGGTGCGCCTACAGTTATCTGCTCACCCGTTATGGCATCTAGCCCTAGCGGGTATAGTGTGCCAACTAATACTACCGCACACGCAACCATTAGTAACATATTGTTGATGCTTAACATGCCCTCAGCCGAGGCTAGCTTATAACCTGTATTGCTTTGTAACTTATTAGCGCGCAAACCATATAAAAATAATGCTGGCAAACTAATAGCACTAATAATTACTAATATAGCTAGCCCCCTACCCGGCGCGCTCGCAAAGCTATGCACACTAGTTAATATGCCAGAGCGTACTAAAAATAGCCCCAGCAAGCTAAGTACAAAGGTAAGTATAGCCAATAGTACTAACCATTTTTTAAATATCCCGCGGTTTTTAGCTACTATTATGCTGTGTAATAATGCGGTACCACTTAGCCATGGCATTAGGGCTGCGTTTTCGACCGGATCCCAAAACCAATAGCCGCCCCACCCTAACTCGCGATATGCCCACCATGATCCTAAACCTATACCTAAGGTTAAAAACCCCCATGCTATAAGGCAATATTTATGGGCTTGCTTTACTGCAGCTTGGCTAAATTCACCACGCCATAATATAGCCACTGCCATGCTAAACACGGCACTAAAACCGATATAGCCTATGTATAATAATGGGGGGTGCATAGCTAGGCCGATATCCTGCAAGATAGGGTTAAACCCTGTACCCTGAGCAGGAGTAAACGGTGTGCTAGCAAACGGGTTAGATAAGGCTACTAAATATACTAAAAATAATAGTGATATAAAGCTCTGCACTATACTCGCCCTGCGGTTAGAGCTGATTAATATGTTAAATAATGCAACTACCAGGCATAGTAATAGCATGCTGCCCTCATGATTGCCCCATGTAGCAGTTATTTTATATATTAAAGGTTTTTGAGTATGGCTATGTGTAAATACTAGCTTTAAGCTAAAGTCTGATACTATAAACGCGTATATAAGAGTAATAAACGCGGCTAATACACAAATGGCTGAGCATATAATTGCTGGTTTATAAAATTGCTGTAATTTACTATAGCACAGCGATAACAGTGGTATTGCAGTAAATAATATTGCTAAATATGTAAAAAAAATACCTATCTCAGCGAGCATAGGTAGTAATTAGATTAGATTAGGTTTTGTGTATAGGGCTTTTAGTAGCCTGGACTCATTCCAACACCATGGTGATTAGACCTTCCCCACCTACCAAAACTCTCTACAATAGTATCCATAGTAGCAGAAAGCATTTCAGGAGCATGTTTCTGAATACGCTCCATAGCTGTGATCATTGCTTTACTTGTACCCTTTACTATACTGGTAGCAACACCTAATATTGCCTCCATAAAGTCTTTTACTGGGTTTGCATTTAAATCTTCCATAAACTCCCTAACTAACCATCATAATGGCACAGCTTTATTAAAAATATGTTAACAAAGCTTAATTATTATACAACATAAGCTAGTTATATTCAATTATATTATATAAATTTTCCATAAATTTTATATTCTCTAACCCAGGTTGTATGGGCTTATTAAAACGTACATTTATACTACCTGGGGTTTTGCCAAAATAGCTATTTCGTGGCCAATAGAGGCCAGAATCTAAAGCTACGGGAACAATCTCTGAATTTAATTTTTTGTAAATTGCAAAAATTCCGGGTTTATAATTAGGTTTATCACCGTAATTACTACGTGTTCCCTCCGGAAATATAACAACTTGGTGCCCTTCCTCTAGCCTAGCTTTACATTGTGTAATTAGCTTTTTGATAGAGCTAACCCCCTTACTACGATCTAAATATATTAGTCGCAAACGCCACATGTAAAGCCCAATAATAGGCAAATATAGTAATGATTTTTTTATAACAAAGCTTGCTTTAGGTAACATTATAAAAAATACTATAGTCTCCCAAGCAGACTGATGCTTACTAGCAACTACGGCTGGGCCTTGTGGTATGTACTCTTTACCATTAATATTATGCGTTATACCCATAATATATTTAGCACCTAATACTACCGCCCAAGCCCAACGTTTTGCTGCCCATAAACTTGCACGCCTACTAACTAAAGTTGGTAAAAAGATTATCCCACATAAAGGAGATACTATAATTACATATAGGCTAAAAATTATGGATCGTAGTTTGTTTTTCATAATCACGAGCTATAATTACCTTGATGAGATTACTATTACTAGTATTTTTGATTTTAACTAACTTTGCTATTGCTAACACCTTTGGCTATGATGATAGACAAGCTGAACGTCGCAGTAAGCACACGCAGTTAGGTGCTATTGGCATGTTATATAACAAACAGTATAAAACTGCCGGCACAGCATTTTTAGTTAGCAAATGTTATATATTAACTAATCATCATGTTGGCTTGCCAGAGGGCAATAAGGTAAGCTCTAAGTTTTTTGTAGGTAATTTTACTAAAACAAAACGTGGGGATAGTAGCACAGCCACGCCTGTAATGTGGGGCAAATTTACTAAGCAAGACCCAAGCCAGGATTGGGCTCTATTAAAGCTTAATAAATGCTTGGGAAAAAAATACCAATATATTAAGCTAAAAAAGCTTAGCTACAAAAAAGCACGCAAAAAAGGTACGCGGCTTAGGATGGCTGGCCAGCCAGGCACTAAACGTATTAGCCGTATCTGGACGGACCCAAACTGTGCCATAAAAGGTAAAACAAAATACAGCAAAGAAATCTGGTACCATAGCTGTAGCAGCAATAAAGGCAGCTCTGGCAGCCCTATATATTATATAGATGGCTATAACCAATATCGTGCCATAGCGCTAAATATGGGGCATTTTATTGTAGATAAAAAGCATCAACGTTACGATAATACCGTAGGTAAATATAGTAACCGATACGCTAACTTAGCTGTGCCGGTTAAAGTGTTTTTTAATAAAATTACCTCAATACCAGAGATAAAAACTGCTCAGACAGAGAAAAACAGAGATTATTATTTAAGAAGAGCTCAATAGTGGAGAGGGTACAGCCCCTCCCCACTACTTTATGCTTTATCTATTTACATATTCAAGAACTTTAAAATTCATTCTGTAATCTTCTTCAGCATCATCAGATAATGCTGTTTTGATAGTACTCCAAGTTTTACCATCTTGAGATACTCTAAGATCTTGGCCTCTATCTGCTATATAATATTGATTACCATCATAGGCTATATCATATGCAGTGCCACGACCACCGCTATTTATCTTTTCCCACTTTTTAGCGTTATTAGAAACATAAGTATCTCCAAAATGTCCTGAGATCATATATGTACCATTAGTATATATACCTGATACTAAATCTGCATTCTTTTTTAACTTACGAGATTGCTTCCAAGTAGCTCCACCATCACGAGATATGAAATTTTTGTTTTTACTAAGTATTACAATAGCATCAGCACCTACGACTATACCTTTAGCTTGTATAGCTGGGTTATCTGGCGTGTTTCTAAAATCACTTTCAAAAACTAGCGTATCACCTTGCTGCCTTAAAACTAAGCCACGATTATAAGAACCTGTAACTAAAAACCTGCCATTTCCAAGGTGAGCAACATCATGGTAATGCATTTTACCTGCTGCACCAAAAACATTAGAATTCCACTCTTTAAGCTTATCTGTGTCTATTGCATAGTTTTGCTCTCTACCTTGGTTTATTAGTTTATCACTACCAAGTATATGTTTCCAAGTCACACCATCTGTAGAAGTAACAATTAGGCTGCCTAATCCTACGCCAACAAATAAACCATTACCATATGTTACAGCCTTTAATTTTTTATCAGATGTTCTTAGTGGTTTCTTCTCCCATGTTTCACCATTATCAGTCGAGGTTATAACTCCTGAGCGCCCAACTGCTACAAATGTTTGCTTATCTTTTGCATAAACTAAGTCATTAACATTATGGCCTCTTACATCGCTATACCATTTTTCATGCCATGTTTTACCACCATCAGTGGATGTGGCAATAAAACCATGTAAGTTTTGTGTGCCAGGATACCCTGCCCCTACTAGTAGCTCCTCTGCTTGCGTAGTAGCAGTAGAAATAGACATTACAGCACATAATGCTGCAAAAGTTGTTTTTATTTTATTCATGTTTTCCCTATTAATTTAATTTTGAATTTATTGATCTTTATCAAGAGCTGTTTTTATTGCAATAAAAGTTGATAGTAACTTCTGTTTTTCATTATTTATCCCCTTATCAGTTACTTGCCATTCTTTTAAATCAGTAAAAGGGGCTTTTATAATCAGTACTTCATTTTGATCTATGGTTGATTTCCATTCTTTAAAATTATTCTTAAAAGCAGTTTTAGTACGTAACCACTTACCTGGGCTACCTGTACGCCATTCATTTAAATCATTTTTGAAACTAGGCTTTATATCTAAACGCGATGGCGACGATACATAGTAACCTTTATCGTTTATATAGCCACCAGACTCCCCTTTTTTAGTTAAAGTCCAAGTGTTATCACTACTAACACGGGTTAAAGTATATGATGCGTGCGGTAATTTTATTAACCACTTGCCACCCGAGCTTAAAAGATTTTTTACAGTACCTTGCCCCTTATCTGTTTCAATACCCCACGAAGAGCCCGCACTATTTAAAATTGATACTTTTTTTATTGTTAATGCATTAGTTATGCTTGGCAATAATATGCAGGTAATTAATAGAATCTTTTTTAACATTAATAGATACTAGTAGTAGAAGATAATTTGTAAAATTATATCTCTGCTAAATGAGCATCTACTAAACTTTTAATTACCACCTCACCAGTAGGGAATGGGTTATAACATCCTTCTTCCACCACTCCTAAAAACTTAGTGCCGGTATTTTTAGCTGCTGTGTAATCAGTTAGTGCATCACCTACCATTACGCAATTAGCTGGGTTATACCCATGCTCAGCACATAAATAGTTTATATAGGTAGATTTATCAGTAGGTGAGCCATGCGTACTAATAAAATAATCACTCCACCCTTTGCGCTCAACAATTTGTGCAAGCTCACCATCCGGCGTACCCGATATAACATGGGCTGGCTTATTTATTTGCTTAAGATATTGCAATAGCTCTACCGCACCTGGTAGGGGTACAGATTCTATAACTCCTTGTTTTACTAATTTGGCAAACTGATCTGCTAACTGGTTGATTTTATCATCAGTTACTGGTTTTCCTAGCAGCACAGCCTCATAATACTCAAACTTTTTATAGCGCGATACACCCCCATGCTGCTCATGATACTTAATTACTTGTTGCTGTATATCTGAGCCATATTGTTTGTATAGCTCCCCAAATGCCCAGGTTTTAATACCAACCGAGCGACACAATACTCCATCAAAATCAAAAAAAATGGCAGTTAAGTTTTGTAATTGGGTTTTTGGCATGATGGTTCAATTATTATTTTCTATATATTGCAACCGGATAAAACGGAGCATGTTCAGTTATTTGTATATCTCTGGTTTTACAAAAATCTTGAGCAGTATTACGATCATTAAATAGTCCAAATTTATTTAGTAAAGGTAAAAACTCTAATAATTCGGCTTTATGTTCAGTTGTATAACCACAATTTGTTAGGCCACTAATCATTCCATTGATATCAACAATATCATATCCCAAAAATTCCCACCCTTTTTCTAATAAGTTATCTACAGTTTGATCATGATCTATTAGCTTTTGGCCAAATTTTTGTTCTAATTCTTGCTTTATACTCTTGTCTATAGCTAAAGCTATATTCCAATAATTTTTATCTTGCGAAACACTATCTGGTAAAGACAACAGAAAACCAACTGTATTTTCTTTGCACAAGGACACAACCTCTTCCACTTCAGGAAATACAAAGTCATCTATAGAAACTACAGTCTCTATATCTTGTTTTAAAATGCTTTTTTTAAACCACTCCGGATTTTTCTGATAAGGCTTTCTGATATCAAAACCTATGATGCTTTCTTCTACCATTTTTTGTTTCTAATGTTTTTATACACCCACCCCATTCGTCTAAAAAGACTCATTGCCCCTCCCTAAGGGAGGGGATAAAGGGGTGGGTGTAATTAAAAGTGACTATCCACTATCCACCCTCAACTATCAACTAAAACCTTAACCAAACTCCCCAGCCTTTAACTTATCTTTATAACTCTTAACATCACGGCTAATGCTATTACTTAATATATATAGCCCAATTAAGTTTGGTATAGCCATGCCTAGTATCATTAAATCAGCAAAATCTAGTACTGGCTTAAAGTTAATTATGCCGCCAAAAAAGCAGGCTGTACAAAATATAACATGAAATATCTTAGCACTACCCTGGCCAAATAAATAACCCCAGGCTTTTTCGCCGTAGTAGCTCCAGGTTATCATGGTAGAGTATGCAAACATTGCAATACAAATAGAGAGTATAACCGGAAACCAATCTATAACCGTGCTAAATGCAGCGCTTGTCATTAGCACGCCGCCCTCAATTGTTTTATCCTCATAAACGCCAGTAACGGTAATTATTATACCTGTCATAAAACAAATAATCACTGTATCTATAAACGGCTCTAGCAGGGCTACACAGCCCTCGCGCACGGGCTCATTAGTTTTAGCTGCACTATGCGCGATAGGGGCAGAGCCTATACCTGCCTCGTTTGAAAAACTAGCCCGTTTAAAACCAACTATAATTGCACCAATTATACCACCATATATGGAGTTGCTATTAGTATCAAAAGCTAGCTCAAACATTGTAGATATTGCTGCTGGTACGGCATTTGCATTAGCTACTAATACTACTAACCCAGCGCTTAAATATATTACCGCCATTAGTGGCACTATGCGCTCTGCCACGCTGGCTATACGTTTTATACCGCCAATTAATACTATACCAACAGCTAGCGCAATAGTGGTAGATATCATAATATCAAACTGCTTAGCCTCAGCAAAAGTATTACCAATAATTTTTACGGTTTGATTGCTTTGAAACATCCCCCCCGCCCCAATTGCACCAAACAGGCAAGATACGGCAAAAATAGCCGCTAATACTAAGCCTAATATTTTACCAAATTTATTAGGGATTACTTGTTTTATACCATCCCTTAAATAATAAAATGCGCCGCCACTTACCCGGCCGTCGGCCGATATCTGCCGGTATTTTTGCCCCATGGTAACCTCGGCAAATTTGGTGGACATACCAAACAGAGCTGCAATTACCATCCATATTACAGCACCAGGGCCACCTATACTTACTGCTACAGCCACACCTGCAATATTGCCCAAGCCAACAGTGGCTGATACAGCTGCTGAGAGTGCCTGAAAATGCGATATCTGTCCTTTATCATTTGGGTTACTATATTTACCAGCTACTACCTTAATAGCATGGCTAAACATACGGATGTTGACAAAACCTAAACGTAAAGTAAAAAATACTCCGCCAATTACTAACCATAATACTACAAAGGGGAAGGTAGCACCCTCCACAAATGGCACAGGTATTTGGTAAAATAATATGTTAGCCAACCAACCTACTATGGCATTAAAATTAGCTTCTAAAAAACAGATTAGCTCAGATTGATAAGCACAGGTTTGCATTTATAAGATTGTTTATATTTAATGCCTTGGGGGGTTAGATATTAAATAATCTTTAGCAAATTTATATGCAGCAGCTATTTGCTCTAAATTTGCAATACCAAAACCATGCTCGCCTGTTTTAAAAACTTTATAATCATGGTCTAGCTTTTGCTTATCTTCTTCAGACACATTAACAATCGCTTTTTGATATAGCCCATCAATTTCAGCATTTGGCGCACCCCTAATAGTTTGCACAATAGCCATCAACCAATATGCCGTATGGTTTGTATCATCCAACAATAATGATTGATTAGCCCTGCTAACAGCAAGGTTAAGATCTCCTTTATCAAATGCCTGCCATGCTCTTTGACTCCATGCTCTTTGACTCATATATTCTGAAGCCTCAGCTTTACTTAGTGCTTTAGTTGAATTTTCTACAAATTTTTTATTAGCTTCAACTAGGCTTGGGGTTAGCGGCACATTACCATAAAATGGCAAATCATTATGACTATCTGGCACAACATAGCTTAAATCCAAACTGTTACTTGTATGTACAGTTTGACTTTGATTTGTTAAATAATTAGGCTTTAAACATGCCGATGTCATTAGCGTAATACAAACTAATGAAAGCTTTAATAGTTTATTCATAACAACTAGGTACACACTAATTATTATACATTGTCAATTTTTGTTTAGTCTTTAGCTATGCTCTGGGTCAAAGGTTAGCTCTATTTGCTGCCACTCATTATATATATTTTGGGCAGGTAATACCTCTACTGGTAAATCACCACATTTACGCACTGCTTGTTTAGCACTACGCACTACGGCTTTATGTAACTTATTGCGCCCCGTAGTTAAAGCTTTTACCTTTGAGATCTTACCATCACGCGTTATATCAAACTTTATTACAGCTTGTAAATTTGGCTCACCTTTTGCCCATTGCGGAATATCCCAGCAGCCCTCTACAAACACCTTTATTAAATCGCGAGATTCCGACATTGGCATTTTACTATCAAAAAATTTACTAGCATTATCAGGCTCTTTGGTTTCTTGCTTATCCTGAGTTTTCTGCTCTTTTACAGGCTCTTTAGGTTTAGGCTTTTCAACCGGCTTTTCTGGCTTAGGTTTAACTTTTACCTCTGGCTCTTTAGGCTTTGGCTTAGGCTGCTCTTTTGGCTTTGGGGTCTCCTTAGGTTTAGGCTTAGGTGGAGCAGGTTTTTTAACTGGCGGCTTTGGCTTTATTACTGGCTTAGGCTTTTGTTTAGGTGCTTTAGGCTTTGGTTTAATGTTAGGTACTTTACTTATAGGCAGCACCTCAACCGATATCTCCGTAGGAGTTTTACGAGTACTATCACGCATAAAATCTGGCAGGGTAATAAGCAATAACCCCGCAATTGCACAATGCAATAAAAATGATTTTAGTAATGAGTTCATAAACAAATAAATACAAATTAAACATATATTTAATTTGACAAACTACCACATCAAATTACTTAAAACTCATGAAAAAACCATTACCACTAGCTGCCAGCCTAAAACTAGATGTAGGTGTTATCCATATAATAGGTATAGGCGGTATAGGTATGAGTGGCATAGCCGAGCTACTACACAATTTAGGCTTTAAAGTACAAGGGAGTGATTTAAACAAAAACGCCAATGTGCAACGCCTTACTAAGCTAGGCATAACCATATTTAGCGGCAAGCACCAGGCCAGCAATGTTGATAATGCTGATGTAATTGTTAAATCCAGTGCTGTGCAAGATAATAACCCAGAGATTATCGCAGCCCGCCAAAATAATATCCCAATAGTACGCCGGCGTGAGATGCTAGCTGAGCTTATGCGCCTTAAAATATCTATCGCAGTAGCTGGTACGCACGGTAAAACCACCACAACTACTATGATAACTACCCTACTGGCAAACGCTGGGCTTAACCCAACATTTATCAATGGCGGTATTATCAATGCGTTTGGCACTAATGCCCACCTAGGTGATGGTGAATATATGATAGTAGAGGCAGATGAAAGCGATGGTACTTTTACAAAACTGCCTACAACAGTGGCCGTTGTTACTAATATTGAGCCGGAGCATCTGGATTTTTTTGGCAGTTTCAATGCACTAAAAAATGCCTTTGAGGAGTTTATAGATAACATCCCGTTTTATGGGTTTGCTGTAATGTGTATTGATCACCCCGAGGTACAAAACCTAATTGGTAAGGTTATTGATAAACGTATTATTACTTACGGCATTAACCCGCAAGCAGATGTACGCGGGCATAACATTCGTAAAACTGATGATGGTAGTTTATTTGACGTAAGTATAAAAACTGATGATGGCGTAATAGAGATAAAAGATATCTCGCTAGCTATGCCGGGCACACATAACCTAGCTAATAGCTTAGCAGCTATTGCCCTAGCACATGAGATAGGCATAACTGAAGACAAAATAAAACAAGCACTACTTAATTTTGAGGGCGTAAAACGCCGCTTTACAAAACTAGGGGAGGTTAATGGTATAACTTATATAGATGATTATGCCCACCACCCAACTGAAATAGCAGCAACCCTACAAGCTGGCCGCGCTGTAGCTAAAGGCGATGTTATAGCTGTAATGCAACCGCATAGATATACTAGGCTGCAAGATTTATTTGCTGATTTTTGTGCCTGTTTTAATAATGCAGATAAAGTGATTATCACTCCATTATATGAGGCCGGTGAGGAGCCTATAGATGGCATATCATCGGACACCCTAGCTGAGGGCGCACGTACCGCAGGCCATAAATGGGTACGATCAGTAGCAGAAGATAAAATAGCCAGCACAATAGCTAATGAGGCTAAACCAGGTGATTATGTAATATTTATGGGGGCTGGCACTATTACTAATATTGCAGCGGATATTTTTGGCAACTTGTAAACCACCCCAAAATTACCCTTGTATTTTTACCCTTAAAAGCTAAAAGCATGTGCACATAATTCAAGCACATATACAAAAATGCCCAAAGTACTGATTTCTGATAAACTAAGCCCTAAAGCGGCTGATATTTTTAAAGCTAATAATATAGATGTAGACGTAAAAGTAGGCATGAGCCCAGAGGAGCTAGCCCAATGCATAGGTGATTATGATGGCCTAGCTATACGTAGCGCTACTAAGGTAACTAAAGATATAGTAGCCAATGCTAAAAACTTAAAAGTAGTAGGCCGTGCAGGTATCGGCGTAGATAATGTAGATATACCAGCATGCAGCGCAAACGGTATAGTAGTGATGAATACGCCATTTGGCAACTCCATCACTACTGCTGAGCATGCTATATCTATGATGATGAGCTTAGCTAGGCGCATACCAGCCGCGAGTGAATCTACCCATGCCGGTAAATGGGAAAAATCTAAATTTATGGGTGTAGAGGTATGCGGTAAAACCCTAGGTCTAATAGGTGCTGGTAATATTGGTAGTATAGTAGCTGATAGAGCCAAGGGTTTAAAGATGAACGTAATAGCATTTGACCCATTTTTACAGCAAGAGCGCGCCGATGATTTAGGGATTGAAAAGGTAGAGCTAGATGATTTACTAGCCCGTGCTGATTTTATTACCCTACATACCCCTCTTAATGATGCTACTCGCGGCATATTAGGTGCCGAAAATATAGCCAAATGCAAAAAAGGCGTACGTATAATAAACTGTGCCCGTGGTGGTTTAATTGATGAGCCAGCCCTTAAAGCAGCTATTGAGGCAGGCCATGTAGCAGGTGCCGCCCTAGATGTATTTGAAGAGGAGCCAGCTAAACAAAACGTACTATTTGGTATGGAGCAAGTAATATGCACCCCACACCTAGGTGCCAGTACTAGCGAGGCACAAGAAAACGTAGCACTACAAGTAGCTGAGCAAATATCTGATTATTTAAATAAGGGCACCATTGTTAACGCGCTTAACATGCCAAGTGTTACAGCTGATGAGGCCGTTAAATTAAAGCCATATATTACCCTAGCTGAACAATTAGGTAGCTTTGCTGGCCAACTTACTGAAACCGGCCTAAAAGCTATTACTATTGAGTACTTAGGTGGTGCAAGCAAGCTTAATACCCGTGCCCTAAGTGCCGTAATGCTAAAAGGCGTGCTAGAACCACTGGTGGAAAGCGTAAACATGGTTAACGCCCCAATAGTAGCTAAAGAACGCAATATTGATGTTAAAGAGCAAACCAGTGATAACGCTAAAGATTACCAAAGTCTTATCCGCCTAACTGTAAATACAGAGCGCGGCGAGCGTGTAGTAGCCGGCACATTATTTGGTGGCCAGCCACGTATCGTACAAGTTAATGATACAATGCTAGAGGCAACCCTAGGCCAAAACATGCTTTATATAAATAACGAGGATAAAGTAGGCTTTATCGGCGCAGTGGGCGATTTATTAGGTAAAGCTAGCATTAATGTTGCTAACTTCCATCTTGGCCGTGCTGGTAGCAATGCAACTGTACTTGTAGAGCTTGATAGCGCCGCTAATAATAATTTAGTTGAGCAAATTGCTGGTTTAGGGCAAGTTAACCAAGTGAAGTTTTTAAAGTTTTAACCGTGCAAATTAAGTTAGCATTATTTATTGTTTTTTTTACATTTAGCACAAGCCACACTTGTGATTTACCCACAATTGAACCAGGCAAATATACACAAAACGAAGAAAAATTAATATTAACTAAAGCGAAAGAAGATTGTAATAATTGGGTAAAAGAGCAAAAACAATCAAAACCTTGGTATAAAGGGTTATTTGATTGGTTTTAATAAAATTAAATTTTAGAGGTAAATATGTCTGCACAAAATAACTTAAATAAACTAGGTATAACCCTACCTACCCCACCAACACCTGTAGCTAACTATGTTGGCTGGCAAAAAGCTGGGAACTTAGTTATTGTTTCTGGCCAAGTGCCATTAATAAATGGCGAGCGCATAATTGGTAAAGTAGGTAAAGATTAAACTAAAGAGCAAGCAGTAGAAGCTGCCCGTATTTGCGGCATTAATATAATTGCACAAGCTAACCAGGCGGTTAATGGCAATATAGATAAACTAAA
>Ga0163110_10001124_pt1 | contig 13436 bp, 10 predicted proteins | sample CRUFie1St17metaG_FD_108703 | JGI IMG/M metagenome (GOLD analysis project Ga0163110, IMG submission 108703) | Marine microbial communities from the Costa Rica Dome - CRUD Field 142mm St17 metaG | ecosystem: Environmental > Aquatic > Marine > Oceanic > Photic zone | place: Costa Rica: the Eastern...
GAAATCCCTTTAGGCAATTGCGTTATATGTGTGCCATTAATGATAAGTGTATCTAAGGTCGAATTCCTACTTATACTATCAGGCAATCGAATCCCTGGCTCATATAAACAAAGTGTTTGTAGACTAGGGAGATTAAATATCTCACTAGGAATTGTTGGCTCATCAGAAGAAGTATAATAGGTATGCTGGTGTAAAATAATATTTTTTAATTGGTCAGCACCTAAAATGTCATTCTCTATTCTTATAGAGTGGGCATATAATTTCTCTAATTTATCGAGATTCCCAATGCCTTTGACCAGACAAAGGTAAGGGAGATAATTAATAGGTGAACCAATTAAAAGTAACTCTAAATTCGGAATCTTAGGAAAATATAGTCCTCCTTTAAAACCGCCCCCAAGATATAACCTAAATTCACGTAGACGTATTAATTTATCCCAATCGGCAAACCCATGTGTCAATTTAGATATAGTTAAATCAAGAGAAACTAAATTTGTTAATTGAGCAAACTCTTTAGGTAGGTCATTGACATATAATCTAATACTTTCTAGAGAGCGACATTTTCCGATCTCAGAAGAACAACTCCCTGTAGCCATGAGATTGAGGTATTTTAATTTCTTCAATCGGCCAATTGAGTAAGGGATAGAATCCAGCTCTGGTTGTACAACAAGTGTTTCTAGATTTTTCGCATGGCATGCAGCATCAAGATATACTTGCCCCTTATGTTTGACTTCATAGCGAGCACCACCAGTAAGGATAAGATGCTTTAGGTTTGGAAGCTGTTGAAATACAGAGTCAAGAGAATAAGATGGAGAGGAATAAGCATAAAAATTATTCAGGGCAAAAAACTCTAAGTTCTTACATAATCCTATAGATTTGGGGATAGGCTCAAAATACAGAGTCGAATCATACCTTGCTGGACAGAGAGAATACCAAGGAACTTGATTTTTAGGACTATAATTCACAAAGATTCCCTTGAGAGTAGGTATATGAGATAAAGCTGTCACAAGGGTATCATCAAACCATACATTATCTACTTGAAAATAAATCAACGAATCTAATTCATTTAGATTCGTTGGTATATCAACGGGAATCAAACTAGGCGCAGAGCCCTCCCCAGAAATACTGTTATAGTACGCCCTAATAATGAGTCGTTTAAGGCGAGGCTGATTTTTCAGTTCGTCAAATACCTTATAGAGAGGAGTTAGCTTAGAACGGGGATTAAAATACCTATTGCAATAGTCTTTAGGCAGTTCTATGATAAGTTCCTCTAAATCCTTATAGAAAGATAAGATTTGGGGAAGATTTGGGAATAATGGGGTATCCAATGAGTACACATTTTTTATCTGGGTTACCCCCTGAGGCAGACTCTTTTGAAAAATGGAAGCATCCATTATAAGATATTTAGGACTTACAGATTGATATACAGAATCGTCCCATACTGCCTTCTGAATAGAGTGAGCGTAAAATTGAACTTCAGTTGTATACCTTATCGGTTGAAATCCAAGAGGAGGATTAGGAGCTTTGTATCGCTTATAATGAAGCGCGGTCTTCAGCTTAAGACTATCCCCTATTGTCGAGTTAGCAAGAGGAGGTTTATAATAATTATTTCTCAGGGGGATAAATGGTTCAAACAAAGGCTCATATTTACTTCCTTCAGATCTATAAACCTGAGAATAAGCGCGAGAGAGGAAACTTCGTACAGGAGCTTTTTTTGAAGGCATAAGATTATCAGCTACTGAAGCTTCATCATTATATAAGATGATATGTAACTCATCCTTTTGAATAGCATCTTGTGCACATAAGGACGAAATAACAAGGAAACTCGAAATAAGTAGGAATAGTCTTTTCATGGTATTTTAAGATATAGTAAAGATAGTAGTACATTCTGCTCGTATATACGGTATAGCACTCTTGCATTTTACAGAAATTCCCCCTCTCCAATACTACGCCTCGTTCCTCTTTGCCTTAATCAGGAAAGGCTCCAAACTGAATAAAAAAGACAATATCTTCTACATCATAGTTAGGCTCATAAGAACCTTTATGGTGACGTAAAGAGCCAGAGCGAGGCTTAGGCGTTTCCTCTGGAACCCATACAACAAATTGCGGATAATAACTTACAGTCATATATGTAACAATATAAGTGGGGCCACTATGCTTATCACCATGATTCATTATAAAATCTTCTGATTCCCAAATACAAGCTTGAAATAAACAAGCAATTGTGTCATTGTGAGTTATATGAAACTGTAAATTGTGTATAGATGAGTCTAAATTCGAATAACGATATGCGATTTTATCATTAGTAAAAGCAGCAAAACGTTTTAGATAATCAAAATCAAGCCCCTTATCTGGTACATATTCAGGGTATAATGATTCAAAAAGAGAATCCTGCACAAAAAACTTCACCCTTGTCAAAGACACACGAGAAGAGTCATAGCTATCTCGTTTATACCACGCCAAAGACTGCAAAGGAAATGAAGGTGTGCTAGGTCGATAAAAAAACACATACTGATATTCAGTATTCCGTATCACTCCTAGACCTGCCCTTTCCTTGTATTCTTCATCTAGACAATTGGGGAATAAATGTATATCATACACACTAATCCCAGTAAAGATATGAGCAAAATCATAACACGCTAATTTTATAGGAATACTGCCTATGGAGTCTTCGAATTCAATTACATCCTCGTAATTAAAATAGTCTTGACAAATAGGGAACACAGGAAACTCATTCGCCTTATAATCAAGATCTGCGATAGTAAGGCATAAATCAGCCGAATTACCAGATTCTGTAAAAGGCACATCACATCTAATAAGAACAAATATTACTAGGAGGGGAACAACAAACCTTTTCATTGAATCGTACGATTTGTCGTCAAATTTACGTCACTACGAATGCTCGCTAGTTGGGTGTGTAGGTCAGAAGCAGTTCGTGTGGCATTATCCATTCGAGCAAATCCCATACTTAAACGGGATTCGGTGGGTCGTTTAGGGCTCCTCACTGTGGTAAAACGAAACACAGGAGTACGCACCTCATTGGTAGGTATAGTCATTTAAAAATGCTTTATACAAATAAATTAAAAGAACTTTCTATGTAGGTATAGCAATAAAATAAGCTATGTACGACGCGTTGTCAGCGCAACATTATAAAACTCAATATTTAATGTTACTATAGTATTAACTAAATGTATTCATTTTTGTTGTGTTCCAACAAAGAAAAAATTATTCAGATAGGATAGCGCATATATTTCCGACTAATTCAGCATCAGTCTCCTACCCCTTCGATTGCGTAGCACTTCGCTCCGTCGGTTCCCAAATATTGCTATCGACTCCCTTTAGGAACTCCCAAAAGCCCATTAAGAGCGCCAGGTTCATGCTGTAGAAATACGAGATAAAGCGAAATAGGCGGATATGAACCCCCTTTCGTTCGAGCAGAGGGTCGAGCCAAGCAATGAGGAGCGACAATAATTGTAGGCCAAATATCGCCTGATAGAAAGGGGAATGAAGTGCCAATAGTACGGCAGATACAAAGCTCATCAAAATGATAAAGGGTCCCAACCACCGAATCACCTTATGCGACAAAAAGCTAAAGCCCAATCCCTTATAGGGCGGCCACAACAATTGCCAGAAGGCCATTAGGTTCTGGAAATTGCCTTTAGAGATACGGGTTTTACGTCTGAATTCCTCTGATACTTTGTTCGAAATATCCTCATAGCAAACCGCCTCCAAAGACTGGTGTCCTTCATAACCTTTGCCCAATATTTTCATGCTAATGAAAAAATCATCTACATTGAATCGCTTGGGGACTTGCTCATATAGTTCGGTTCGGAGGGCGTAGCAAGCCCCGAATGGAGCAATCACGATTCCCCAAATTTTGCTCTGCGCATGCTTCATCCGAATCTCTCTTGCCACATATGCATCCTCTTGCACAGAAATCCCTTGATCCTGTACCGATCTACTCAATATATTTGCCGCCGTAAATCCTACTTTAGGGTCTTTGAAATGCTTAACGAGGGTATAGATCGTATCGTGAGAAAAGATAATATTGGCATCTGTCAAGAGTAAGATTTCTCCTTTGGCCAATGGTACCAATTGGTTGATGATTTGGGGCTTGCCCGTACGGCCTGCCATCCCGACCAAGTGCAACTGTGGATATTCCTGTTGTAACCGCCGAATAATCGCCGCCGTATCATCCTTCGACGCATCATCCCCCACCAACACCTCCAATCGATCCAAAGGATACCCCCCACTAAAAATACTCCGAAGCTTCTCCTCTATAATAGCAGCCTCATTATAAGCAGCCAATAAAACCGACACTTTAGGCAATGAATCCGTTTGCCCAAAACATTCATCATGAAATGCGCGATTCTTCGCCCACCATTTGAGCAAAATCGGATACAATACATATGAGTGAAATATCAAAAAGACACTCAGCCAAAAGAGTACATGCAACATCTATTTGTTCATCGAACCCCCAATATATAGAGCTCATCAAGTCTATACAAATTCAAACGGAAAAACAAAGGCTCATAAAACTTTCTTGCCAAGATGCCCAACATACTCCTTACGCTTTATCAATAGTAGAGATAAACGTAAGAGGCTTTATATCTACCTTGCCTTATCCAACACTACGCAGCTAGATTTGTCGGAACAGTATTCAGCAGCGTTACCGAACCCACTTTGTCGCGACAAGACCTATCTGGCATCTTGCCAGGTCCACTTTGTTGGAACAAAGTCCCTTCAGTAGCGTTACCGAATAGACTTCGTCGGGATAAAGTCTATCTGGCATCTTGCCAGGTCCACTTTGTTCCGACAAAGTGGACTCAGTAGCGTTACCGAATAGACTTTGTCGGGATAAAGTCTATCTGGCAAGATGCCGAGCCCACTTTGTTCCGACAAAGTGGGCTCAGTAGCGTTACCGAAGCCACTTTGTCGGCACACTACCTAGTTGGCATGATGCCGAGCACCCTTTGTCGGAACAAAGTGGACTCAGTAGTCTTACAATACTACTCTTCCTTCGTTTCTTGTCTCGCAGCCAATAGCCCTTCATAGAACCCAACCAATCGCCCAATAATTGCTTGATTGTCGAAGTTCCTCTTAACATGCGCAAAAGCCCGCTCACCCATGATTTCCGCCATTGCGGGCTTTTCTATGAGAAGCGACACCCGATCCGCAAACTCACTTGCATTATCTGTCACATACAAATGCTCTCCTTGTCTATAGGAAATCCCTTCGATGGCTACCTTAGTTGCTACGATTGGGCGTTTCAAGGCCATCCCCTCTATAATCTTGATGCGCATCCCACTACCCGAAAATAGCGGAACCACCATAATTGATTTCGACTTCATATACTTATGTGCGTCATCCACCTCTCCGAGCACCACAATATCTTCACGTGCATAATCATTAAAACTCTCAGGCATTCGGCGGCCAGCAATATAGAACTTCACCTTGGGATAGCGTTTGTGAATTTTCGGCCAAACACTGTTCAAAAACCACCGAAGTCCATCTTGATTGGGCTTCCAATCCAAGGCGCCAATAAAGAATACAGAAGGTTGCTCCTCCTTTACAGGCGTTTTATCAATTTCATCAAAATCAATCCCTGCGGTCGCAGCATGAATAGGAATTTTAGCTCCAAGCTTTTTAAAACTCCCTCCATCACGGCTTGTAATTGGAACAATTGCATCACAGCGATTCCCTGCAATCTGTGCCAACTCAAACTTCTTCAGTCTTTGTGCCAATACTTTAAAATACACCCGCTTAAAGGGGTTCTCTTCTCCCTCCACCAGTCGTTCCCAGATTTCAAATTCCACATTATGCGCCCGCAATACAATAGGAGCATCACTATGCTGCCGAATCAGGTCAATATAAGGCGTAAGATACAAGCCCTCCAATTGAATGATATCAAAAGGATCACGGTCTGAACGAATTTCATTCGTCAAGAGAAAGTCCAACTGGGTATGAAAATCACTAGAGATAAATCGTTCAATATTATACGATTTACTTGAAAACAGGAGGTTTCTTAAGGCTCCAAAAAGGCTCACATCTGTATTCACATCCACAGCATGAAACTCCACCTTATTACGTAGCGATAAGGGCACACTACGAAGCTCTACATAATGCTTTTTGGTATTCATGGCCATGACGACCACCTCATGCCCCGCCTTTTGTAAAGAGCGCAGCATATTAAACATAGCAACGCTTTCTCCATCCTTAGGCGGATATGGAAACTTCTTACAAACTTGTAAAATCTTCAATTTACTCATAGCAATGTCATTCGATTGGCTAATTCGAGGGTAAAAAAACAAACTTTTGGGGTTAATAACAGCCCTTGTAAAAAGAAATGTCCCCAAATAAGGCTAAGGTACCTTATTGGGGACATTCCTATAGAATAGGCTCTTCTTTGAAAGAAAAGGTTCTATACAATTATTTGTCCTTATCTTTATCTTTCTCCTTCTTCTTTCGGCTCTTCTCTCTTTCCTTCGCTGCTTGTTGTACTTCTTTTCGGTGGTTTTTCATCGGAATCGTGAAATTCATTTCATGGAATGTATTCTCATTATCAATCCATTGTTGATGAAAGATAAGTCTCCTGCCCGATGAAGTCAAAATCATAAAATCGTAGTCGCCTGGCTTTACATCCTTAAAGGTATAGTTTCCTTTTTCGTCTGTATAGTCTTCAGCAATTACTTCATCTGCTGTAAAGAGCGTAACTTTCGCGCCCACAATTGGCTTAGCCCGCTCATCCTTCAAGTGTCCTGTAATAGGGTAATAATTTTGTGCAAATCCCAAGCTTGTCGAAAGTACAAGCGCAGTTAAGAAGGAAAGTAAATATCTCATATCAATTAGGTAATTTATTCATCGTTCGAGCAAGGCACAGCCTTCTTCACAACCTTAAACTCTGCCTTGGTGGCGGCTACCTTATCGAATTTCACAAATTGATAAGGTTGAGTAATTGCCATCGAAGCAATACAGTTTGGGCCAGGAGAAGCATGTAGTACATGTACCTCTAGCACATTCCCTTGATTGATGATTTTTTGAACTTCTACCTTAAAACCACCACTTCTTTGATTGCCCATATGGCATGCAATTACAGAATGTTTGCTAAAATCTACATTTGGCAATGCTGGCATAGGCTTATAATTGCTCTTTGTCTGCATCCACCAAGCTTCCCATTCTTCGGCAGATTGAATATAAGCCGTCTTGGCGTCTTCAACCCCCGCATAGCTACCGCTCTCTACAACGGAAAATACAATTTGTGTACCAACTCCCCTGTCTTTACTCGCTTCAGCCGTTTTCTGCACCTTGCATGCAGTCATACTGGTAATCACGAAAAAAACCAATGCGAAGGGAAGCACAATTGTTTTCCATCGATTTTTAGCCAATCCCCTTTTAAACTGTTCCATCTTTCGCTCTAATTGATCTAGAAAGGGTTTCCATCGGCTATTTTCATCTACTCCATTTTTGCGCAAATATCCAATAAGCGCAATACATATTAACATTGTTAACATTGGCGTTCGTATTTTTATTGTGTATGGCTAATGGTAAAGGTATATAGATTTCTTTTAAGACTTGTTTATACAGGAGAGGTCACCTCTTTATTACCCTTTTCGGATTTGCCGTAATATAGTTCTAAAAGCGACAAATCGATTCTTGTATCGCTCTGTATGTTCTTTCTGCAAAGCAGGAGCAGCCTCTCGGCGATAACGGGCATATTTGCTCAATGATTCACAGGTATACTGAATGTTATAGGTCTCCATGCCCTTTTGGGGCTTGGGGTCTAGGAGTTTCTGAATAGAATATCCTTTAAAGAAGCCTGTTTTCATCACATCTGGAATATGGACATCATGCATCCAATTAAGCCACTCATATTCGATTTCTGTCTGAATAGAAACAGTAATGCTATAAATAATCATACAATCAAAGTATTAGAATCATTCAGCTTGTGAAGATAGAGAAATTTAGCTAATGCCCAACTCCGTTTTTAGCTGTTCAAAGGTTTCATCAGAAATAGCTCCTTGGTTATGTAGCACCTCCAATCCGCGTAATCGAAGCTCCATCGTTCCTTTTCCCCATTCCTCCAATAGCGTGGATCCCTTTGCCAATTGCTCTTTAAAGAAATCGATATAATGCTCTACTTTAAAGTCTTTAAAGGTTCCTCCTTTTTCAAAATGGTAAATAAATACATGCCCTACAGCATAGGTCGTTGCAGCAGCCAGTGACGCAATAGCAATACGCTTGAGTAATCCCCCCACTACAGGCACAATCTTAAAGACCTCTGTTCCTGTACTAATGAGGGCATTTTGTACAAAGGCTGAAATCCATAGTTTCCCCTGCCCCTCTTCATAATCGACCTCATATGTACTCGCAACCTGCTTAAGCATGTCGAGTTGAATCGCTGTAATAGCAGCAACATCGGATAGGGGCAACGGAATCAAGCCCGCTCCAGCTACCCAATATAAGTGCATACTAACAATATGATTAGAAATGGCTCGCTTATCCATAATTCAATTAATCAATCCTTTGAGAGTTCTTTATTGTCTACTAAAAGCCTCTACAATTGGCTTACCAATCCAACAATCAGGACGTTCTGCTCCAAATATATGTGCTATTGTGGCAGCTGTGTCATATGTATTGACGGTATTTGTGATCGTAAAGCCCTTCCGAATTGTTGGGCCATGTATAACCCATGGTACATTTACTTCTTGTTCAGAATCTCCTCCATGCCGTCTTCCTTTTCCTCCATGGTCTGCCGTAACCAATAAAAAGCATTCGTCCCATAAACCCGCTTCCTTCAAAGCCTCTATAACCTCTCCCAACAATTGGTCTGCCTTCTCAATTGCCTGCACATACCCCTTAGAGTTAAACCCTTTTCCGTGTAGGGCGTGGTCTACATGGTCTACATGTATGAAAAGGAAATTCGGCTTCTCTGCGCCAATATACTCTTTAGCCATCCGAATGGTCTTGTCCTCATTCTTGCTATGTACATAAGTAGTGGTCATATTGGCATCAGCCAACCTCCCAAAGCCTTTCCAATCGTAAAAACAGGCAATATTAGCTTCGCTATCATGGTTGCGTAATACAGTAAAGATTGTAGGAAACCTACCCGAACGGTCTTTACACGCGAGCTCAATATCATACGATCCTGGCTTCCAAGCATTCGACTTCACTCCATGATGCTCTGGTTTTGCTCCAGAAATCATTGATGCCCAATTGGGGCTACTTGAAGTAGGCAAAACTGCTTTCGCCGAAAAAGTATGGGTTCCTTTCTCTACCAAATAATCCATATTAGGCGTATCTGCTTTCTCAATGCCAAGAGGGCTCATACCATCAACCCCAAATACAATAACATAAGGCTGAGCAAGTCCTATCAAACCACTTAGCATCCCCCCAATAAAAAGAAGTGTCCATTTTCTCATAAAACCTCTGTTTCTCTCTTACAAAATACCGATTTCTCTTTTTAGATCATAACGACCTTTATATTCGTCTTTACAAAGGTATACATCAACAAGAGAAAATGCAGAAAATGCACAAGAATCATCAATTTGACGAAAGAATGCAATCCATTTATGGGTATTATCAAATTGTTAATTCAGCTTTTATACTGAATATTGAGCCCCGCTATCTTTCCTTTTCCCAAAGAGGCATTTGCTTTTTAGTGCATTTATCAATTATTTTAGTTTAACGATAAAATCTAAATACCTTATTTATCGTTCGAGATATAGGGAATTTCAACGTTTGACCTTGCTAAAGCCTATTTCCATTTTACCCACTTAACCCACTCTCATTCTCAAATACAACACGATTATTTAATTTTTATATAAGCCTAATTTTTTCCTTAGTTTCTAATCAGTATGCTATGAGAAACCTCTATGCTTTCTTAACTCTTTGTCTCTGTCTACTGTACTCTTCTTTCTCATTTGGCCAAGTAAATATCACTCCTGGAGGAGGAGCGGCTACGCTGGCTAATGCAGTAGCATCCAACGGTTCAACTCTCTCAAACGTTCAACTTAATTGTTATGCCGATACAAATGCCTTGCTTCCAACGGTATTTCATCAATATGGATATGGCCAATTTGCTAGTGGCGCAACAAACTTAGGACTACCAGGAGGAGTTGTATTAACAACAGGATATGTGGAAGATGCCGCTTCTTTGAACCTTACAGGAGGCCAATCAAGGCTTTCGAGTGGATTGTGTGACCAAGACCTCAATAATGAGTTTGTCTTGACAGATTCTTGCTGCTTCCGTTGTACAACCTCTATTGATGTTTGCATCTTGGAATTCGATATTGAAGTACCAAATGACAGATTGTTTGCGGACTATGTATTTGCATCAGAAGAATATATGGAGTTTGTCTGTAGTGAATACAATGACGTCTTCGCCATATTTTTATCAGGCCCTGGCATAACAGGTATGCAAAATATTGCCCGCCTACCCGATGGTGTTACCCGCGTGGAAATCAATTCAATTAATGATGGGGCACTCATTTCAAACTTCCCCGCTGCCAATTGTGTATCCTTAACAAATACAGGCTTTTTCGTAGACAATACCCCAGGAGCAGGCGGAGGCGCAGGCCTAACCATTGAATATGATGGTTTTACTACTCCTCTCCGAGCCGAAGCAACGGTAAACCCCTGCGATACATACCATATGAAGTTTGCAATAGGCGATGTGTCTGATAGGGTTTTTGACTCGGCTGTTTTCATTGAAGAACAAAGTATTGGTACTTATGAATTAGATGTAGTTCATGATGGCTTTACTGTATTTGAGGGGTGTAATACAAGTTCTGTTACTTTCACCAGAGACCCCGTCCTGTCTGTCCCGAGTACGTTAAATTACACCATTGCAGGAACTGCAACGAATGGAACTGACTTCCCGCTCCTATCAGGAACGATTACTATTCCTGCCGACTCGGCCTCGGCTTCCATTACCATTGATGCGGTTAATGATAGTACTACAGAAGGGGCTGAAACCCTCATTATCTCCCTCGAAGATTGTAGTAACCAAGTCTATGATCAAGTAATTGTACCTATTGAAGATTGTGTCACCCTAGAGAATGAAACCCTTGGACTATCTGCCCGACAAATAGACAAATCGGTTTCTTTGGGCTGGGCTCACCTCGATCTTGCAGGTATCACTTATCTGGTAGAAAAAAGCACCAATGGTTCCCCCTTTATGACCTTAGAGTCCATCCATCCAGAGGAAGGTATAAGCGCTCTAACATTTCTAGACGAGTCGGTCATGTCGGGTCAAATGTATGCCTATCGTATTCATGGTATATTACCCACAGGAGAAGCCATCCGCTCCAACACAGTAGAGCTTTCTGTCTTCTACTCTGAGCCTCTTACGATCAGTTCATTTTATCCACAACCTTCCAAAGGAGCTATCTCCCTTGATGTAAACAGCCCCGAAACAGATTATATGTCCATTACATTGTTCAATAATCTTGGCAAAAAGGTATTCAGTAATGTGACTGATCTTCCAGAAGGGTTCACTCAAATTCAACTAGACATCAAGCACTTACCGACAGGTTCGTATTACGCCCAAATTCGAACAGCAGATCAATACTTTGAGCAAAAACTTATGTTAATAAAATAAGCTAGATAAGACTGACCATGCATGTCTTATTCTAAGGGTTTCTCTCTATTGGGAGAAACCCGCTCTTTAACACTGTTTACCTTTTTATGAGAATTGTACTTCTAGATAAAGAAAATATATGTAAATCTTGATTCCCATTCTTTACTCCCATCACAATTCCTAAAAATCATTGTATGTCATAAAAGTATCTACAGTAAAGTAATTAGCCTAAATAATACGATAAAACAATCTGCAAATACATAATGTAATACCCACAATCAACTCCATTTATTTCTCTATCGATTGCCTTTTCACATAAAAAGGCAAGTTGCTCCATTGATGCTCAATCTCTACTAACGCTATTTTTGAAGGGACTCTTTTTTACAAAAAAAGAGTATATACATGGATCTATTCAACTCCACTCCTACCCCTCACACATATGAGATCTTAGAGCATATGACCCCTTATTAGGTCTATCAGACCTATGTTTCCAAATAAAAATATTTAGTCATAAGGCCAGTTTAGTCTTTTCTCTCATTTTACATAAAACCTGTCATGATGGAAGTTAATTGACCTTCGATTAGCTGCTTACTGCTGACTTTTTATTAAATTAGCTAGCGGAGACTGAATAACTATAAACATTTGCTAATAAGCTATTTATCATAAAGTATGAAAATTAAAAACTGTAACCCATTTGCCCAATACAGTTGGGATCCAACACCCCTATTCCTTATCTTCTTACTGTCATTTTGTTCCTTAACGATCGCTCAAAACCCTTTACCCAATGCTGGGCTCCAGCCTGTAGATACAGCCTGGATTGCCTCAAATGACACCACCCTATGCACCCCACGAGACCATGTAGGTATCGGGACTTGCCTGCCTGATGGAAACCTCCATATTGCTAGTAATGATTCTACAATTCGGTTCCTGCTAGGCTATGCAAACTCCCCCTTCTATGTAGCTCGTGTTATCAAATGCTCTGACACAGATGAAGACTACGATGATGATGAATTCTTGAATGCAGATACGCATTCTCCTGCCCGTCGAACAAGAGACGACATGTCTACTTGGCGAGAAAGAAAACATGTAGGAAAAGACAATATCGGCTATTACGACCTCGGATTCGCAGAAGCTGATACAGGAGATGTAAATTGGATAAGCCGATTCCATATCGATTCATTAGGAAATATAGGAATTGGTACAGACCGTCCTATAGCGAAACTAGATATCGATGGAGATATCCGCGCAAAAAGCTTTTCTGGTTCAGCGAATGTCGGTAGAAACCTCTCTGTTGGAGTTGATGGTATCCTAACCTCTGAAGATCCTGTCCCTCGTACATTAGAGGAACTAACCGATGTCATGGTATCTACGGGCTCTCTTATAAATGGCGATATCCTTTCCTTCAATGGACAACAATGGTCTTCAGTCGCACGATCTGAAGTTAGTCCTTGGGAATCAGGCAACTTCAATTCAGGAACCGATTATATTCTAGCCCCTGTTTCTGCCGTAGGAATCGGACGAGATACCCTGAGTGAAGGCCATAGAATGTCTATTTTCGGGATGCCCAATGATACCAGCGCATTATATGTTAGTAGTGATGCCGTTTTCGGATTGGTAGAACTGATAAAAGCAGAATACCATCCTGGGGGGGCAGGCGGAAGCCAAGCTACAGGATTAACCCTCCTAATGGATCCTGATCCTCAGAACTTCCCTACTACCACAGGGGCTTATATAAGAGCAAATGATATAGGTATGCAAGTCGAAAATGCGACATACTCAGGAACTGCTAGCTTCGGAGTTTCCGCCAACTTTATTGGAAATGTTGTAATTGATGGAAATGTTGATGCAACAGGAACCATCA
>Ga0163110_10001128_pt1 | contig 13423 bp, 10 predicted proteins | sample CRUFie1St17metaG_FD_108703 | JGI IMG/M metagenome (GOLD analysis project Ga0163110, IMG submission 108703) | Marine microbial communities from the Costa Rica Dome - CRUD Field 142mm St17 metaG | ecosystem: Environmental > Aquatic > Marine > Oceanic > Photic zone | place: Costa Rica: the Eastern...
AAAGGGATATTAAAATGACAAAAGATTTAGAAAAATTCGCAAAGAAAAATGGTGTGAAATATTTTATGATTTCTTTTACTGATTTATTTGGTGGGCAGCGAGCCAAACTCGTCCCAACTCAAGCAATCGCTGATATGCAAGAAGAAGGAGCTGGTTTTGCAGGTTTTGCAACTTATCTAGATATGACCCCTGCTTTTCCAGATATGTTAGCTATTCCTGACCCTGAATCTGTTATCCAGCTTCCATGGAAACCAGAAGTCGCCTGGGTAGCCAGTAATTGCGTGATTGAAAATGAACTTGTTAAACAAGCACCCAGAAATGTTCTAATAAACCAAATTGAAAAAGCTACTGCAAAAGGTCTTCGCATTAAGACTGGTATTGAAGCAGAATTTTTTCTTCTTAATCCAGAAGGTACAGAGTTATCAGATGAGTATGATACAGCCGCCAAACCCTGTTATGATCAACAATCAGTAATGCGTCGATACGATGTGATAGCAGAAATTTGCGATTATATGCTACAATTAGGCTGGAGCCCCTACCAAAATGATCATGAGGATGCAAATGGTCAATTTGAAATGAACTTCGAATTTGATGATGCGTTGAGAACTGCTGATAAACATTCATTTTTTAAATTTATGACTAAGTCCATTGCAGAAAAGCATGGAATGAGAGCAACATTCATGCCTAAACCCGTAGAGGGCTTAACAGGAAATGGCTGTCATGCTCATATTTCAGTTTGGGATAAATCTGGAAAGGTAAATGCATTTGTTGATAGAAATGGAGAACTTGGTTTATCGGATAAAGGTTACAATTTTCTTGGTGGGATTATGAAGCATGCGACTGCAATGGCAGCAATTACAAATCCTACAGTAAATTCTTACAAAAGAATAAACGCTCCAAGAACAACTTCTGGGGCAACATGGGCTCCAAATACAGTAACATGGACTGGTAATAATAGAACTCATATGGTCAGGGTTCCTGGCCCTGGACGGTTTGAATTAAGATTACCAGATGGTGCAACAAACCCATATCTTTTACAGGCAGTAATAATCGCTTCAGGAATGGATGGCCTTGCCTCTGACGCTAATCCTGGGAAAAGATATGATATTGATATGTATGCTGAAGGTTATAAGGTGAAAGGTGCACCTAAGTTACCGCTTAACCTATTGGACGCATTGCGTACATTTGATAAAGACAGAGCGCTTAAAGAGGCACTTGGCATTGAGTTTTCTAATGCTTTTTTGAAATTAAAAAATGAAGAATGGAGTAATTTTTGTTCACATTTTTCAGCGTGGGAAAAAGAAAATACATTAGATATTTAGATACTATCTTTTAAAATTTTATTAAGAAATAAAACGGGAATTAACCCTACTAAAATAATTAGTAATGCCGGTATAGAAGCTTGACCCATTAATTCATCATGGGCAAATTGATATGTAAAGGTAGCAAGAGTCTCAAAATCAAAAGGCCTTAATAACAAAGTGATTGGCAGTTCTTTCATAATATCTACAAATGCAAGTACTCCGCCAGCAATAATAGATTTCTTTATTAATGGAATAGTTACGCGCGAAACTGTTTTCTGAAACGATAAACCCAAAGTCCTACTCGCCCAAACTAAATTCGGTGAAGTCCTGGTTAGTCCTGATAAAACAGCACCATAACCAACTGCTTGAAATTTCACGATGTAGGCAAAAATTAGCATAAATAATGTACCACTGAGAAATAAGTTCATACCCTCAGTACTTAGAATGCCCAAAGCTTTGTCCAACACTCCAACAAATACTAAAATTCCTATAGCGAGCATCGTACCGGGAAACGCATATCCAGAAGCTGAAAAATTAGCAATTGTTCTCAAATACGTCTTTCCACTAAAGTATGCTGTAGAAGCCATAGTTGTAGAAACAATTATTATGCAAAGCGCGCCACAAATGGAAATAATCAGAGTATTCATAAAGATTTTAAATACCTCGTTAAAATTATGGTAGTCTAATGAAGTTATGGCATTTGAAATTAAAATCAGTACCGGTATAAAAAACCCTAAAAAAACTGGTACTAAGCAAGCAACTATGCAAAAAGCAGCCTCAATACCATTTATAAATTTAGCGTTTTTATTTGTTTGTCTTGAACTAGTATCATTAAACCTTTTTCCCGCCCTTGATCGAATCTCCACAAGCAAAAGCAATAAAATAAAAATGAACGTAAATGTTGAAATCTGTGCAGCAGCGTTAATATTGTTCATACCAATCCAAACATTAAAGATACCCAAAGTTAATGTCTCTAATGCAAAATATTCAACTGTTCCAAAATCTGATACGACTTCCATGCAAACTAATGCCAAACCAGCAACTATTGCAGGGCGAGCTAAAGGTAAACTTATATTCCAAAATAAATTTTTTTTATATAATTGAGAAACCTCATAATAGCTATTAGGTGTTTGCCTAAAAGCTGTTTTTGCCAGTAAATAAATATAAGGATACAAAACAGCAGATAGTACAAATATTGCTCCACCCAGAGACCTTATCTCAGGAAAAACATAGTCTGAAGCAGTCTGCCACCCCATTAAATCACGAAGAAACCCTTGTACAGGTCCAGCATATTCAAAAAAATCAGTATATGCATATGCTACCAAATAAGCAGGACAAGCCATGGGTAACAGCATCAATATTTCCAGTAAATTACTGAACCAAAATCTATAAGTTGTTAAAATCCAGGCAGTTGTAATTCCAAATATCAGTGAAAATATTGACACACCAATCATTAATAATAGTGTATTACTAACGTATCTTGTTAGAACCGTTTCAAATAAATGCTTCCACAATCCTTCGCTATCGCCAAAGCTAAGTAAAATCAAAGCTATCAAGGGACAAAAGATCAAGATAGATAACAGCATAACCGTTATCTGCCAAAAATCTAAATCTCTCAAATGTGGCAACATTATTGTTACCAACCGACCCTATCAATAACTTTTTGTGCATCTCTAGATAATTCTGCAATTTTCAGAATTGGCAACTTGTCTTCTTTAAACTTTCCCCAACTTTTCAATTCTTCAGATGGTTCTACCTTCGGATTTACAGGATACTCAAAATTAATTTCACCATAAAGTGTTTGAGCAAATTTATCAGTTAAAAATTCTAACAATAGTATCGCAGACTCTTTATTTTTCGAATATTTTGCAACACCACCTCCAGAAATATTTATATGCGCTCCCCTATCATTTTCACCTTGATTGGGAAAAATCAAGTTCAGGGATTTTGCCCAATCTCTTTGCTCCTCAATTTCAGAGTACTTTAACTTTCCAAAATAATAATTGTTTATAATCGCAATATCACACTGACCTTCATATATCGCTTTAACTTGTGCTCTATCATTTCCTTGGGGCCTTCTTGCAAGATTCGAAACTAAGCCTTCTGCCCATTCTTCAGCTTTCTTTAATCCATGCGCTGCAATCATTGAGGACATTAAAGCACGACTGTAAACATGGCTCCCGGGCCTAGTGCAAATTTTACCTTTCCACCTAGAATCCGCTAAATCTTCAACCCGCTTTATAGCTCCAACCTCTACACGATCTTTAGAAGTTACAATTATTCTAGAGCGCTTTGATAATCCAAACCAAGTATTATCAGCACTACGAAGATGCATTGGAATATTTTCTGATAATTTTTCAGAATTTATTGAACTAAGAAGATCCATGTCCTGGTAAATATATAATCGACCAATATCCACGGTTAAGACTACATCAGCTGGACTATTTTTACCTTCGGACCTCAGCCTTTGAGCTAAACCTTTTGTTGAATAAATTACATTGGTAGTAATTCCTGTTTTTTTTGTAAATTCTTCTAGAAATGGGTTTATTAAAAATGGCTGACGGTGAGAGTAAATATTCAGCTCAGTGCTTTTAGCAATATTTGTCCATGTTATTGATATAAGAATCATGATCCCTAATAATTTAAAAACTTTCATTATTTAAACCTCGCTTTCCGGTTTTATTTTTAATTGATGTAGCAAATATCGAATTTAATTTTGATACTAGTTGATAAGAAAGAAACCATAAATTTTTTACTTTTTTTATTAAATAAGTATAAATTTCTGTTATGGGCAAAATATAAAGAGAAAATAAACTATGATTATAATCTTTTTCAAACTCATCCAAACCTAATGTCAATGAATCTGTTTCAGTTGAATGATGTAGAGATCCAAACAACCAATCCCATAACGCGAGACTTGCTCCAAAATTTTTATCATGATGCTCTCTTGCCACTGAATGATGTAACTGATGCTGAGCAGGTGAAATAAAAATATATTCCAACCACTTCCAATATCTTATCCCTATATGAGAATGTCTTAGATTTGAGCCTGCCACATTAAAAGCAAATACGAGAATATTTACTCCCAAAATTGTTAATAGATCAACACTATTACCAAAAAGATAGACAAAGGAGGATATTGATATCCCTTGTGTAAAAGCTGATCTGAGGGTGAAAACAATTCCTTCTAATGGATGGGTTCGATAAATTGTTATTGGTGTTAGTTGCGTCGCGGAATGATGCACTTTGTGAAGTGACCATAATATTGGCCATTTGTGCATCCAGCGATGAACAAAATATTTGGTTAAATCATCCAGAACAAACACAAAGACAGTAAAACTTGCAATAATCCATGTTTTTGACACATCATGAAATAAATTGGAATGAAACAAATCAATTTTGTGTAAAAAATGAAAGATAACCGTAGCTATCGCAATTTGAGAAATTAAAAGTGGCGAAATAAAAAAGGTGAATCCTCTGTTTAAAAGAAACACTAAATAATCACTTTGAGACGATTTTGAAAAAAACACTTTTCTGTCAAACACTCTCCAAAATGCTTCCTTTATCGGAGTTTTTTTTAACAAAACAAGCCACAATAACGCTATTATAATTGATAAAAGTAGGTAACCTACAAATATTCTTTTTTTCGGATTACTAAAATGCTCAAAGGCAACGGAAAAAATATCAAATATCCACATAGTAAAGCTCGTTAGAAGAATATTGATTGTTCGGCAAGATTACTTTCTTGCCGAACAAAATTTTAATTTGCTTTAATCATTTTCAGCACTGTCGGAATCACCAAGTTTATCCGCTAATGCTTCCATGCTAGCTGTTTGATCTTTAGATCTTGCTTCAACAGAAAATTCATCAATCAGAAGTTTTTGAAGTTTAAGCATATGTAGCTTATATTCACCCCAACTGGAAGCTTCGTCCTTCAGATATTCCCCACTTGAATCTACTCCTGTAACCTGAGAAGCGTTTAATGTGACGGGTCCAAAGCCAATCAATCGATTAATCTTAACAGCAGTTTCACCTAAATTATCTTTACCTGCTTGTAGAGCCATTGAAAAACCTTTTAGTTCTCCCCAATGCTTGCCATATTTTGCATAAGTGGAGGTCACATCTTCACCAGCATCCATCATCTCTTCCATTTTAGTAATATCGTTATAAACCGACCCAGCATACTTAAAGGTTGATTCAGCGATGACACGCTCCCAGTTTTCACCAATAATCGCAGCATAAGCCCTCAATTGAGCTCTTTGTGCATCGGTCAAAGCTTCACCATTAGCAGAAGTGATCAACTTTCGACCATCCAAAAACGCTTTTGTTACGGTGTGAAGATAATTTGTTTTCCCACCTTTATCAAAGCTTGCTGCATAATAAGCATGTGCAAAAGTCATTTCTGACTTCAGATCAATCACACCATCACCATTAGCATCAGATGCCGCAAAGTTTTTCTTTTTAGTTACTTCATAACTCTCTTTGGCAGTCAAATTTAATGTATGTGCCGCTGCTCCCCAATAACCAAACGCTTCATCCCAAACATGCTCTTTGCCTGTGTAATGCTTGCCATCCTTATAAGGCTTATCATTTGGCTTATTATCGGCTGCCAATTTTTCATCTAGATAATTGTCTACAGCCTGATTATAAAATACCGCACCCATGGCAAATTTGGATATTAATTGTGGGTAGTTATAACCTGTTGAGGGATCAAACCCACCATCTGTTACAGCTGCTTTCTTAATCATAAACTCTAAAACTTCAGCACCAGTCATTTGACCAGGCCAACCATTTATAACACCCTTGTATGACTTATTGGAAAGCTTCTTACCTTTTGAAAGACTATTCATTAGAGTCTGCTTCATTTGGTAATCATCTTTTGAAGCAGGTGCGATAATCGCTTTATTCTTATCAGAACCTGCAAAATATGCCATCATTTCTGCCTCTACATCAGCAGCATTAGAGCCACCATCACCTCTTGATGCAAGTTTTTTCAAACTATCATGCAAGACATGTCGCGCTATTTGTCCTGAATAGGATACAGAATTCGTAGCCGATCCTTCATAACCTTTAACGGTCACAGGAAAAGGGCCATAATTATTTGCCGCATCTCCGAAAGCAGAACTGGCAATCATTAGTGGTGATAAGCCAGCTACTAATACACTCGCCGCACCAAGCCTTATCTTATTTGTAATCATTTTACTTCATCCATTTCTTAGATATTATTGAGACCAATTAACCTTACTATTTTAATCAGGTATCGTCAGGTAATCTGAATCTAGTTTACTGTCAATAGTTTATTAAATTTGTCAGATATTATAACAATAGCAAAATCTCTAAGAATCTATGCTCATTTTGGAGCAAACTAAGCTTTTTCAGAAATCAAAATAATGATGGTTACATATGAGAACTTATGACATCATAAACAAAAATGAATAATGTTGACGGAAGATGGAAACCTGAAATGCTTACACGTTATCTGGTTGTATTTGGTGCAAGTGTAACTCAGTTTACAGTAATAGGTATCCTATTTTCCTACGGGGTCTTCTTTAAAGAACTTGAAATTGAGTTTGGATGGTCAAGAACGATACTCTCAAGTTGCACAGCAATAGCCTTCTTATCAATGGGAATATTTGCCATTATTGCTGGTCGTTTAACCGATAAATATGGGCCAAGCATAGTGTTAGGGATAGCAGGAGTATTATTCGGTTTAGGTTTTGCATTAATCTCTCAAATTAGTGAACCATGGCACTTATTTATTATTTTTGGTCTATTTATAGGAATAGGGTTAAGCACCCACGACGTTGCAACTTTATCAACCATTGCCCATTGGTTTTCAAAAGGTAGAGGATTAATTACCGCCATCGTTAAAATTGGGACAGCGTTTGGTCAAATGTTACTACCCCTTATCGCTACGTTTTTAATTCTGACTTTTAATTGGAGTATCGCAACTATAATTATAGGAATTTCTGCCATTTTTTTACTACTATTTTCCGCTTTGACAGTAAAATTACCGAAGAAAATATCCATCGGCGAAAGTCAGAAAAACAATACTGGGATGACGTTTAGCGTTGCCTCAAAAACAATAACATTCAAGAAATTATGTCTAATACAATTTCTTTTTTTCCCAACATTAATGACGATCCCAACGCATATAGCAGTACATGGTACTGACTTGGGAATGACACAAACAAAAGCAGCTTTCTTACTCTCTATGATCGGTGCGGCAAGTATAGTTGGGCGTTTAGCTGTCGGGTTATTTTTAGACAAGATGGGAGGAAAAAAATCTTATCTATTTTGCTTCATTCCTATATTATTGAGCTTAGCAATCTTCATGGTTACCACTAACCATATGTTAGTATTTATATTCGTTGCTCTTTACGGTTTTGCACATGGGGCATTATTTGTTGTTGTGCCACCAACTTTAGCTGAATACTTTGGATTACGTGACCACGCCTCATTATTTGGAATTATTGTATTCTGTGGGACGATTGGGGGCGCAATTGGTCCTATATTAGCTGGTATGGCTTTTGACTTAATGGGAACATATAAAATTGCTTTTGCAACATTATTTATTCTTGTTGTTTTAAGTTCTATTGTGGTTTTAACATTACCAAATGTGAATAATTATATCTTTAACAAACAAGGAGCTTGATATGGAGCATACTCTTGAAGGGGGCTGCACTTGTGGCGAGACACGTTATCAAATCTTAAAAAAACCTATGTTTGTGCATTGCTGTCACTGTCATCTATGCCAACAGCAAACAGGTTCTGCGTTTATAGTTCATGCTATGATAGAATCTGAAAACATCAAAATTGATTCAGACAACTTAACCATTCATGATATGCCTGCTGGCAGTGGGCAAAGGCATGTAGTTAAACGTTGTAAAACCTGTGGAACAGGTATGGTAAGTCACTACGGTCCAAAAGATAACCTAAGTATTGTAAAAGTTGGAACATTAGATAACCCCAATGCACTTCAACCGTTAGCCCATATTTTTACCGATGAAAAACTAAACTGGGTAAATATACCAAAAGACGTTCCTTCATTTGAGAGATTTTATAAATTTGAACAAACTTGGCCAACTGAGGGATATCAACGCTTATTGGATGTAAGAAAAAAGATTTAACTTTACCAATGAATAATGGACTGAATATAAGACCGATTACTGGATCTCTTGGAGCAATTGTAGAAGGTCTGGATCTCAAACAATTGGATGACGAAACAGTTACTAACATACAACGATTTCTCGACAGATTTTTAGTTATAAAAATTCCAGATCAACAGCTTGATCGTTTTCAATTGTCTGCTTTGGCACGTAAATTTGGCAAACATTTTCACCATCCACTTGTCCACAATGGGTACGACGATTGTCCCGAGGTTTTAGAGCTCCTGAAAAAACCACAAGATACTGAAGTGTTTGGTGGAGAGAGCTGGCACGCAGATATCACATGGTTAAAACCAGCAGGTTATTTATCTTTTCTGCACGGTATTGATATTCCAGAAGTAGGTGGTGATACTTCGTTTTCCTCCACTATTTCTGCCTTTGAAAAGTTATCTGATAATCTTCAAAACCTACTATCCAAACTGAATGCCATTCATGCTTATCATTGGAGTGAGGGAAAACAAATCGAGCCTTGGGTCGTTGAACACCCAGTTGTACGTGCTCATCCAACCACTGGAAAAAAGGGATTATATATAAACAGAATGTTTACCACTCGATTTTCAGATATGACAATTGCTGAGAGCAAACCTCTACTTGAATATCTTTTCAATCAAATGGAGAAACATGACGTAACCTGTCGGTTCAAGTGGAGCAAGGGAGACTTACTTATTTGGGATAATCGTTTTACTCTACATTATCCTATAAATGACACACCGGGGATTACACGTAAAATGATCCGTACATCTGTGATGGAGACAACATGACTAAACCGTTAAAACCAAATAAAAATGGCGATTGATTTCTCAATCGCCATTTTCTTTAAATTTTTCGGTAACTTAGTTAAACCACCAACGCTCTGATGCTTTACCACCGTCCACATCCCAGTTAGCAGCCATTTTATCTTTATGGCCAATCTTCTTGTTAAGACCATTAATATAATTGGCAAACATTGGGATTGTAGCTCCACCATCATCATGAATTAACGCCTGACATCGGTAGTACATTTCTTTTCGCTTGTTTGTATCTAGTTCCGCTCTCGCAGCAACAACCAACGCATTAAATTCGTCAGCTGCAGCAGTACCTCTCCAAGCAGTGTCGTTCCAACTAGATCCTTCAACATATGCTGCTGAGAACATCCAATCTTCGGTTGGACGACCGCCCCAGTAACAAGCACTCCATCCATAGGCGTCGTTGTTCCAAACATTAGACCAGTACCCATCATCAGGCACCTTATCCACTTCTACTGTGATACCTGCTTCAGCGCATGAGGCAGCAATAAGTTGCGCTGCATCTACAGCACCCGCGAATGCCGCATTAGCTGCAGCAATCTTAATTGGCCCCGAATGTCCTGATTTCTTATAATGGTGAGCTGCTTTGTCTGCGTCAAACTCTCTCTGCGGTAAATCTGTATTTGTATACATATTTGCAGAAGAAATTGGATGATCATTACCAAGTGCTCCGTGCCCATTCAAGATTTTGTCTACGAGTTCTTGACGTTTAATTGCGCTCTTTAAAGCCATTCTAAGATCGTAATTACCAAACGGTTCAACATTTAAACGCATCCCAAAGGTATAATGTAGTGTTCCCGTATTTTCTATGATCTTAACATGTGGGACTGACGCCAATAAATCAACAGTTTGAACATTAACCCTGTCAATTACATCAACTTCATTATTCATTAATGCGTTTTGACGAGCAACCTGATCAATAACAGAAGTTTGAACAAGACCATCAAAATAAGCAGCATTCTCTTTCCAATAGTTAGGGAAACGAGAAGCTTCTAATTTTACACCCGGTTCAAAATTTTCTATTACGTATCCACCAGTACCAACACCACCACTGAAATCTGCCACACCATCAACAGAAGGTAGGATTTTGAAATGGTAATCAGACATTATAAATGGCCAGTCAGCATTTGCTGCTTTTAATTTAAACATTACTGAATGCCCATCAACATACATGTCTTCTAGAGCTTCTAAAAGACCTTTAGCACCTGAAGTGCTCTCCTCACCTCTATGATGGTTAATCGAAGCAATAACATCTTCAGGGGTTAAAGTTTTTCCATTGTGAAATTCTACACCCTTTCGAATATTGAAGCGCCAAGTTATAGCATCATCAGATTCATAACTTTCCGCCAATTCAGGTTGTAACTGACCTTCATTATTGATCTCTGTTAAATGGTTACCTGATGCAAAACACAATGCATTTGCAAAACCATTTTCAAATGTTGCTGGGTCAAAAGAATCTGTAGTAGATCCATGCCCCAACGCTGTTCTAAGCGTTCCACCCGTTTTTGGTGTTGAAGCTTCTGCCTGAACAGCCATCGTGGAAGCTGCCGCGATAGTAACACCCATCGCAGTTGCTCCCTGCATAAAATCTCGTCGGCTTATCCGCCCTGCAGCATAAAGTTTCGACAGTTTGTCGATTGAAATCATAGTATAACTCCCTATTCATTTGTTTTATTCTCACATCGTGTTTTATCACAATTCATAGCAGACATGAGCTGGTGATTTATCACCTGTCCGAACATATTGGAGCGAATCCCCCCCATCAAGCAAGACTTTTTTTAAAAAAAGGTGAATTTTCTTAATTACCAAAGGTAATTTTTAGTGAATGTTATATTTAACAAGTAATTTTTTCCAAAAACTTTACCAATCTAAATATACAAACTTGCATTTTTAAGAGAATAACTTTTTAATGGTAGGAATTAAATTAAGAAAGGCGCTGCTTTGCATCCCATAGTAATTACAGTACTTCAACGAATTCTACTTGGGCTACTCTCATTATTTTTTGTGTCATTAATAATATTTAGCGCCATAGAAATGCTCCCGGGAGATTTTGGACAAGCAATATTGGGACAAAGGGCACTCCCCGAAACTGTCGCTGCATTTCGTAAAGAGCTTGGTTTAGATCAACCTGCCTATATTAGATACTTGGACTGGGCCGGAGGCATGTTAACAGGTGACTTTGGCCAATCTTTTTCAGGTCGAAACTCATCGGGCATGGATAGGTCACGAACTGTCATGGACTTGCTAGATGAAAGACTTAAAAATACTTTATTTTTAGCTACAATGACAGCTATAGTAGCTGTCCCATTATCTTTATTTCTAGGCATTACAGCGGCGCTATACCGCAATTCTCTGTATGATCGAGTTATAAACGCGACAACCCTGACTACAATATCAACACCAGAATTTTTTGTAGCCTACATTTTAATTTTATTCTTTGCCTCTCTATGGGGAATATTTCCTTCACTAGCAAATGTAGACCCAAGAGATACTTTTGATGAGAGGCTATACAAAACGATACTACCAGCCTTGACACTCACTTTAGTGATTGTTGCACACATGATGAGGATGACCAGAGCAGCAATAATAAACCTTCTCGCTAGTCCCTACATTGAGCAAGCGCGACTAAAAGGCATTTCGTCTACTCAAGTTATCCTCAGACATGCGCTTCCAAATGCTTGGGCACCAATAGCAACTGTTATCGCGTTTAATTTAGCATATTTAGTCGTAGGTGTTGTAGTCGTAGAGGTGGTTTTTGTTTATCCAGGCGTTGGTCAGCTAATGGTGGATGCCGTTAGAACAAGAGATATCCCGGTCGTTCAAGCCTGTGCTGTGATCTTTGCGGGCACGTACATAATTCTAAACCTTATTGCAGATATAATAGGCATAGTTACAAATCCAAGATTGCTGCACCCAAGATGACAGAAGAAACAAATACATACTCAGCCTCTGGAGAGGTCGGCAGCCTTCGACAAAGGCGGACGCGCTGGGAGCGAATATGGCTTGATTTAAAAAAAGCACCACCAACTGCTATATTTGGTATGATTGTTATATTAGTTTACGCAGTGGTTTCGATTTTTGCACCAATTTTAGCTCCATTTGGAGAAGCAGATAGTCAATTTAGTGCTTATCAAACTTTTAGTAATAAGCATCTTCTTGGAACTGATCAAATTGGTAGAGATATATTATCACGTTTAATATACGGGGCTCGCAATACAATTGGTATCGCTCTTGTTACCACCATAATATCATTTGTCATCGGTATGACGTTGGGGTTAATTGCTGCTATTAATAGATCATATCTAGATCAGGTAATAAGCCGAGGTGTTGATGTTTTAATGGCAATACCTTCATTAATTTTTGCCCTTATGTTATTGTCAATATTTGGATCAAGTACCTTCAGTTTAATCTGTATTATCGCAGTATTAGATAGCACGCGTGTATTCAGATTAACCCGCGCTGTTTCAATGAATGTTGTAGTTATGGATTATGTGGAAGCAGCAACTCTTCGAGGAGAAAAATTAGGTTGGATTATGAGGAAAGAAATTTTACCAAATATCCTACCTCCTCTTGTTGCAGAATTTGGATTAAGATTTTGTTTTGTATTTCTGGCTATCGCTGCGCTCAGTTTTCTTGGCGTTGGAATACAACCACCTACTGCTGATTGGGGTACGATGGTTAGAGAGACAGCAAATTTAATACAATTCGCAAAATATGACTTAACCAGAGCTATGATTCCACTGGTTCCTGCAGCATGCATCGCTCTTTTAACAGTTTCAGTAAATTTTGTAGTAGATTGGTTCCTACACAAAACAAGTGGTATACGCGATGAGCACTGATCAAGTAGGAAAAAAGGGTGACATTCTTTTAGAGATGAAAGATATTGTTATAGATGGATTTTCTGACGACAGATGGCACGAAATAATTAAGGGCGTAGATCTCACAGTAAAGCGTGGTGAAGTCATAGGATTAATTGGTGAAAGTGGAGCCGGTAAATCTACTTTGGGCAAAGCTGCAATGGGGTTTGCCCAACCCGGCTGTAGGCTTACAAGTGGATCTATAATATTTAATGGTCAAGAACTCATAAACCAACCTGAAAAAGAAAAACGTAAACTATGGGGTAGTAAAATAGCTTATGTAGCGCAATCAGCTGCTGCTTCTTTCA
>Ga0163110_10001130_pt1 | contig 13413 bp, 10 predicted proteins | sample CRUFie1St17metaG_FD_108703 | JGI IMG/M metagenome (GOLD analysis project Ga0163110, IMG submission 108703) | Marine microbial communities from the Costa Rica Dome - CRUD Field 142mm St17 metaG | ecosystem: Environmental > Aquatic > Marine > Oceanic > Photic zone | place: Costa Rica: the Eastern...
CTGATGATTGGAGGCTGGCTGGGTTGGGCGTGGTCTCGCCGGTCGCGCTGAAGGTCAGCGTGCGTAAGGCCCAAACATCGCCACGTCTCGCGCCCCGTCTTGCCCTTGTTTGATGGCGGAAGCGCGGAACATGCCGGTGCTGTTGAAGACCAGGGCCACCTGCCCGAGCGCGTCGACCGCAACCACACCGCCGTCGCCGCCCAAGGCGCCCATTTCGTCAAAAATGCTGGCCTCACATGCTTCTTGAAGCGATTGCTTCCCGTGCAGCATCCTTCCATGGATGTCTTGCGCGACCCCTGTTCGAATGAAGTATTCGCCCCAGCCTGTGGCTGAGATGGCGCAGGTGCGGTTGTCTGCCCACGTGCCCGCACCGACAATCGGGCTGTCGCCGATGCGGCCGTGGCGTTTGTAGGTCATGCCTCCGGTGGATGTGGCCGCGGCCAAATGGCCTTCCATGTCCATGGCCACGCACCCAACCGTACCCCGCTTCTCTTCCAGTGGCACTGGCTCATCCCCGGTGCGCTTGGCTGCACGCCGATATCGCGAGTAGGCTTTTTGCGTGTCAAACCAAGCAGGCTCCGCGGTTTCGGCACCTTGTGCGGCGGCAAACACGCCCGCTCCGTGGCCGCTGAAGAATACATGTTCGCTGCTGTCCATCACCGCCCGCGCCACAGAAATGGGGTGCCGGAAGCCCTGAAGCCCGGTCACGGCCCCGCAATTTCGGGAGGTGCCATCGGCAATGGACGCATCCAGTTCGTGGGTGCCTTCCGAGGTGAATACGGCGCCACGTCCCGCGTTGAACAGGGAGTCATCTTCCATCAACCGCACCACACCCTCGACCACATCCACAGCGCTGGCGCCTTGGTCGAGTTGGGCTTGCCCCCACAAGAGAGCAGCATCAAGGGAGGCCGTGTAGGCCTGTTGTTGCGCTGCGCTCAAGTCTTCTTCACCAAAATGGCCGGCCCCGCCGTGAATGGCGAGGGACCACACCGCGCGTAGCGGGGGAGGAGGAGCGTCCGTGTGCGAGGGCTGGCAAGCCAACAAAACGAAGGCGGTGCCGAGAAAGGCGAGGGTGGATTTCATGTTCTTGAGCGAAGGAAGGCATGGCCCACAAGTCCCACCACACTGAATGGCACCAGGGCGTCCACGAGGTGGGCGAAAATGTCGGGATTCTTGAACCAGATGAAGTTGCTGTAGGGGAAGAACAGGAATCCGACCATGCCAACGGCAGCGGCGAGCTTCACGCGTCGAAACAGCGTGGTCAGTCAGTGGACGTGGCCGCACGATGCGGTTGTGGAGGCGGTCAGTGCCCACCCGGAGCTGTATCCCGCAGGGCCAGACCCCTTGTCGCCAGAGCAGGATGGTGTGTTTGCCGATGGGTTTGAATTCCAAATGGCCGACTTGGCCTGGGACGATGCGGCCCAGGAATACGTGTCCTTGTACGAGGCCACCGTCGAGGGCGCGGGCACAAGCGGGGTCGGCTATCAGGAGTTGCAACGTGCGGAGGTGTTACACCCGGGCCAAAACTTCCCCAACCCCGTCACCACAGCCACCGAAATCCCCCTCGATTTGAAGCAGCCCGGCGAAGTGTTTTGGGCGCTCTGGAGTGCAGAGGGGCAATGCGTGCATTTTGTGGATTTGGGCATGATGCCCGCGGGGTGACAGGTGATCCGCGTGGATTTCGCAGCGCTTGGATTGCCAGTGGCATCTTACCTCTACCGCGTCGAAGTGGAGACCGATCGCGGCCGTTTTACGGATGTGAAGCGCATGACCCTTGCGAAGTGAGGGCGGCGTGACGGACCTTTGACGCCATGAACGATTGGATCAACGTGGCGCTCAAGGCCAGCTTGGAAGCGGGCCAGGCCATCATGGACATTTATGAGAGCGACGACGTGGGCGTCGAATACAAGGAGGACGCAAGTCCCTTGACCCGCGCGGACCGCGCAGCCCACCACGTCATCCTACGTCACCTTGAGCCTACGGGCATTCCCGTGCTTTCAGAAGAAGGCAAACACATGCCTTTCGAGGACCGCTCGCAATGGGACGAACTCTGGATTGTCGACCCCGTGGATGGCACCAAGGAATTCATCAAGCGCAACGGAGAATTCACCGTCAATATTGCCTTGGTTCGCCATGGCCGCGTTGCGGGTGGGGTGGTCTTTGCCCCCGTTCTTGGCCACGCGTATGTGGGGGTAGTTGGCGAAGGCGCATGGCGCTTGGACGTCTCCGCCGATGCCGATGTGGACGCCGCGTGGGACACCCGTGTGTCGCTTCCTGTGAATGCAGGAAAGCGCGCGTTCACGGTGGTGGCCAGCCGCTCGCACATGTCGCCTGAAACGGAGGCCTACGTGGAAGAGGCCAAGTCGGTCTACGGCGAGGTGAACCTCATCTCCAAGGGCAGTTCCCTCAAGCTGTGCATGGTGGCCGAGGGCACAGCGGATGCCTATCCGCGTTTTGCGCCCACCATGGAGTGGGACACGGCAGCAGGCCAAGCCGTTTGCGAGGCTGCGGGATGCGACGTCATTGACCAAAACACCGGCGCACCCATGCGCTACAACCGCGAGGAATTGCTCAACGCTTGGTTTTTGGTGGCGCGCTCTTCTTGAAGGGCTGCGGACATTTACCTTGACCCCATGAAGATCGAAGCCACATCCGTTGACGATTATTTGGCCAAGGCCCCCGAGGACCGACAGGAAGCCTTGCACAGAATGCGGAACCTGCTTCGCGATCACCTGCCTGAAGGATTCAAGGAGTGCTTGAGTTATGGCATGCCCGGGCATGTGGTGCCCCACAGCACCTACCCGGAAGGATACCATTGCGATCCCAAGTTGCCGCTGCCGTTTGTCAGCTTTGCGAACCAAAAGAACTTCATCGCCCTGTACCACATGGGGTTGTACGCCAGTCCGGAAGACATGGCGTGGTTCCAAGGCCAATGGGATGCGTCGAAGCACGGCAAATTGGACATGGGCAAAAGCTGCATTCGATTCAAAAACACCGCGAAGATTCCTTGGACGTTGCTTGAGGAGTTGGCCCAGCGCATCACTCCTGAAGCATGGATTTCCCGCTACGAAGCCGCCTTTGTGAAATGAAACAGTTCGTCTGGTCTTGTTGGTTCGTGCTCCTGTCCTGGGTCGGAACGGATTCTGCCCAAGCCCAAATGCAGTGGTGGCCCACGGAAGTCAGTGCGACGAGCGGGGTTTGGGTTGCGGAAGGGGACATGCAAGACGTCGTGGAATCCGCTGCATTCGGGGCGCATGTGGGATGGATGACACGCGCCACCAACGGGTGGGCTGCCTTTTTCGGTGGCGTGGAGCACGGGGGATTTGTGGGCATGCACCGCATTGGTTCCTCCCTCTACGGCTGGCAGCCTCAGTTGGGCTGGACCTTGCGGACGGGACAAACCCGTCTCGTGGGGTGGTCGTTCAGCACGGGTTTGGCGTACAATTCGCGCGTCTACAACCCGGAAGAGCCCAACCCAGACCTCATCGCAGTGGGCTCTCACCTCAATGGCCTGATCCGACTGGGCATCACTGTGGCCAACGACAGTCCCATCAGCTTGGGACTGGGCATCCTGCACACAAGCAATGGGGGACTTCGCCGACCGAACAAAGGCATCAACACGCCACACGCCAAGTTGATCGTCCGCGTCGCAGAGACGCCGCGTCGCAAGGTGTACATGGATGGCGCGGACCCGCGTCAATGGCGCCACGCAGTGGGGTTGGGCATCGGCGGTCGAGACCATGGAGCGTATGGCGGCCATGTCTACGGGGTCCAAGAGTTGTTTGCCCAGTCCACGTACGTGTTGTCGCCTCGGTACGGGGTCACCGCCCAAGCGGCCCTTGTGCACCACGGTGCACTGCGCGCAGACGACAACACCGATGCCCCGTCAGACAGCGTGGCCACGAACCCGTTGGACCGGTTGCAGCCGGGGTTGAGTGCGGGGTGGTCGTGGTTGTTTGGTCGGGCGCGTTTGGATTTGATCAAAGGGGCGGTGCTGGTCAACCCCACGCCTGGGTTCATTCACGGCTACAACAAAGCGCAACTTTTTCTCTCGGTTCATCCCACCCTGGATGCCTTTGTGTCGTTGCGATTCACCGACTGGCGTGCGGATTACGTCAGCGCTGGGGTAGCCCTCCGCTGGGGCACTTCCGAGCGAGAATGCAACACCTGTCCCAAGTGGGACCTTTGATGCGGCAACGTTGATTGCCCTGCTGCGTCTTATCTTACAGAGACGCGCATGAATCCCCAACCACCATACGACACCCTCATCCTCGAAGGAGGAAGTCTGCGCTGTGCCTTCACGGCCGGGGTCATGGATGCTTTGCTCCTGCTGGGGCCTTTGAAGTTCGATCGCATCTACGGGATCAGCGCGGGATCCATGGTGATGGCCACCTACCTGTCTGGCCAATACAAGCATTTCTACAGGATCTCACGTGACTTGGTTGAAGACGGCACCTTCATCCGGTTTTCCTCTGCATGGTCGAAAGAAGGGTTGATGAATTTGTCCCACTTGAGGGCACACGTCATGCGGCATGCACCGCTCGATTTGGACGCCCTGGGTGTCGCCCAGGAAACCACCCAAGCCATCGTCGTGACGACGCATCTGGAAACGGGGGAGCCTCGATACATTGAGCCCCAAGGGCGAGATTGGATGGACGCGCTTGTGGCGTCGTCGTCTTTGCCCATGGTGACTCGCGGCAAGGTCAAATTCTGCGGAGAGTGGATGTTTGACGGGGGATATTCCGATCCGTTGCCGCTGGACAAGGCCCTGGAGATGGGCGGTCGGCACATCTTGGTGGTGCGCACCAGGCCCATGGGTGACCACGCTTCCCAGAGTTACGTGGATTCTTTTGGGATGTACTGGCATCGGCACAACAAGGTCTTGGCGCCGCTGTTTTTGGAAGGCTACGAGCGGTACAACGACACGGTCGACCGCCTGCTTCGAGGAGGCGACAACCACGGCCGGACCTGGGAGGAGATTGCACCGCCCTATCCGCTTCAAACCGACGCTTGGACCGTGGGTGCCAAAGAAGTGGCCCAAGACTACCGACTCGGTGTGGACACGGCGATGAATTGGTGGGCCCATCGACACCTGTGATGGATACCTCGTGTGAGAAAATGGGTTCTTTGCGTCAATTGGATACTCTTCTGTACCCAAAAAGACGGCTTTTCTCAATGTGTTGATGTAGCTTGCGACACGCCGCGGAAGGCTTGCCACGGGTGAACAATGATTTCCTCCGACTTGCGGCGTCCCACCTGATCTCATTGCCCAAGCCGTACGATTCGATGCGCCTTTCCCTCGCAACCATCTTGTGCCCTAAAATCACTCGCCGTAATTGCATGGTCGCCTGTGCGCTCGCGCTGGTTTGGATGTTCGGGGGAACGTCGTGTAAAAATGACGTGGCCCACTCCGGCATCACAGATTCCGAGCTTGAGAAGTTTCGCGGTTCAGCTGCTGTGGAATCCCTGTTGTCTGGAATGACATTGGACGACAAGGTGGGAGAAATGACTCAGCTGACGTTGAATATGCTTTGTGAAGGAGAACTGAGTGAAAAACCCGGAGTTTACGTTGTTCTTGACGAGCCCCATGCTTTGGACGAAAGCAAACTGCACGCTGCATTTCAGGAAGGGCGCATCGGGAGCGTGCTGAATTGTGGTGGGCATGCATACCCGACCGCGCAATGGCGAGAACTCGTTTCTGGAATCCAAAAGGCAAGCATCGCAGCCAAGGGCATCCCCACTTTGTATGGGGTGGATGCCATTCATGGCGCAACTTACACATCGGGAGCGGCCTTGGGGCCGCAGCAGATTGCACTGGCAGCAACATGGGACACCGCGTTGGTTCGAAAAATGTCAGAAGGGACAGCGCAAGAAATTGATGCGTGTGGCATTCCTTGGAATTTTGCTCCGGTATTGGACGTCGGACGTGACCCTCGTTGGCCGAGGTTTTGGGAAACCTTTGGCGAAGATGTCATGCTCGTTGGCGACATGGGCGAGGCCATGGTGCGGGGTTTTCAAGAAGGCCCCGTCAAAGTTGCAGCCACACTCAAACACTACATGGGTTACAGCACCCCATGGAGTGGGAAAGACCGCACGCCAGCTTACATCCCAGAACGTCAGCTGCGAGAGATTTTTCTACCACCTTTTATGCAGTCCGTCGACGCGGGTGCGATGACTGTGATGGTAAACAGTGGGGAGATGAATGGCATTCCAACGCACGTCAATCGCTTCGTGCTGACAGACATCCTTCGTGGTGAGCTTGGTTTTGAGGGATTGGTCGTGACAGATTGGGAGGACATCAAATACTTGGTGAAAAGGCATCGTGTGGCGGCCACGTATAAAGAAGCCATCAGAATGGCGATTTTGGCAGGGATTGACATGAGCATGGTGCCGCAAGACCTGGAATTTCCGGTTCTTTTGAAAGAACTCGTGGTAGAAGGCCAAATCCCGGAAAGCCGCATCGACTTGAGCGTTCGTCGAATTCTCTCCGTGAAGGAGAAACTTGGGCTTTTGGAAGAAGGGGGATTTGAATTGCCTCCAGCACTGACAGAAGACGAACGTCAGGCCTTGGCTGGACCTGCAGCGCGTGCAGCACTTGAGTGCATTACGTTGTTGAAGAACGAAGGAACCCATGCGGTGTACCCCAATCAGCCTCTGTTGCCATTGGGGGGCACCGGTACGATTTTCGTGTCGGGACCCACTGCCAACTCATTGAATGCCTTGAATGGAGGCTGGTCGGGCACGTGGCAGGGCAAAAATCCCAAGTACAACAATCCCGGGAGATTGACAGCCGTGGAGGGATTGCGCGAAGAATTTGGGGCCAGTCGCATTGCATTTGAAGCGCTAGATGACATGGAATTCGGTGCAGAGGACATTCAAAGGGTGATCCAAGCAATGGAGGGTTCCAATCCGGAAGTGGCAGTGTTGTTTCTGGGGGAAATGCCATACACAGAGATTTTCGGCAACATCGGTGATTTGCGTCTTCCTGACAACCAACTGGACCTCGTGCGTGCAGTCGCAGCCACAGGGATTCAAGTGGTGGGGGTGTTTGTCCAAGGTCGGCCTCGTACGTTCTCACAGGTGGAGCAAGACATGGACGCCGTGGTGATGGCTTATCTGCCTGGGGAATTCGGTGCACCTGCGATTGCCCAGGTTCTAAGTGGGGACTACAATCCATCCGGACGTCTTCCTTTCACTTGGCCACGGGAGGCATCATCTCACGTGACCTACGATCGCAAAGGGACAGAAGATGTTCATAAAAATGCGAAGAAAAGCGCATACAGGCCGCAGTATTTGTTTGGCCATGGTCTGAGCTACAGCGAGGTAAAAACAACCGCTTTGCGGATTTTGAACGAGGGTGATATACACATGGGTGACGAGTTGCTCGTGGAGGTGACCCTTGAAAACCTTGGGAACCGTGCCAGTGCTGAAGTGGTCATGTTGTTTGTGCAAGACCGCGTTGCGTCCATTACTCCGAACATGGAGAAACTCAGGGCCTACAAACGCGTTTTTGTGGGCGCTGGTGCTACAAAACAGGTTCAGTTACGCGTCCCAACATCGAACCTTGGCTTTGTCGGACTCAAACTTAAGCATGTGCTAGAGCCAGGCACTTTTGGCTTACGCGTGAGGGACCAACTCACAGAATTTGAATTGAAAAAATAATCATACGATCCATGAAACAATTGTTCTCCCTGGCTGCTGCAGCCCTCCTCGCGGTGGGTACCCAAGCCCAAACCACGTTCAACGTGGACATGACCTGTGCCCCTGAGGGCTTTGACAACGTGTTTGTGACTGGCCCTTGGTGCGGCTGGTGCGCCAATGACACGTACAACACGATGACCGACCCCGACGGGGACGGCGTGTACTCCGTGGAAGTCGCAGACTTGACGGGTGTGGTGGAATACAAGTACGCCATCAACGGATTTGCCGACCAGGAGAACTTGGTGAACGACATGGTAGATGGTGCGACTTGCGCGCCTGTGACGGACTATGCAGGCTATGCCAACCGTCAAATCGAAGCTGGTTCTGTGGCAAGCGACTACTACGGTACCTGTGATGGTACTTGCAACGACGTGCCTCCTCCTCCAGGCGGCACAGTGTTGTTCCGCGTGGACATGAGTGAATACGGCGGTACGTATGGAACGGTCAACCTCAATGGTTCCTTCAACGGTTGGTGCGGCGCTTGTGCGACCATGACCGACGACGACGGCGACATGGTGTTCGAACTTCCTGTGGACTTGCCCGGTGGCACCGTCGAGTACAAGTTCACCTTGGACGGCTGGGCTGCACAAGAAGAGTTTATGGATGGCGACCCATGCACCTCCACCATTGACGGTTACATCAACCGTACCCTCGATGTGACCGGTGACTTGGAGTTGCCAGTTGTGTGTTACAACCAATGCACGGCCTGCAATGCCGAGCCTGTGCCTGGTTGCACGGACGCCACGGCATGCAACTACGATGCGGCAGCCACGGAAGACGACGGCAGCTGCGTGTTTGGTGACGGTCCCGTTGTGGAGCTGACTGTGGAGGACGCTCTTTGCTTCGGTGGAGAGGGCACGCTTTCGTTGGATTCGGCAACAATGCTTCTTTTGGATGATGGATTGATCTCAGTCGAAGTACTTGGAGCGGGAGAAACGCTGCCAGCAGGGGACTACATTTTTGTGGCTACAGACACGCTCGGTTGCTCCAGCGAGACAGCTTTCACCATTGGTGAACCCGATGAACTTGTGATTGACGTTTCCATCTTGGCTGAGGACTCAGGCGCAGGCGATGGCCAGGCGGAAGCCACGGTCACGGGCGGCACGCCTGACTACACTGTGGTGTGGAACAACATGACCGGCATGGAAGCCAACCCTGATTCTTTGTCTGGGGGCTTGTACACGGCCGTGGTGACAGACGCCAACGGCTGCACGGCAACGGCCAGCTTGACCATGACGGTCGACGGCATTGTGGAATTCACTGCCCTCGAAGGTTCGTTGTTCCCCGTGCCAGTCACGGACGCATTGAACGTGCGTTTGGCGACGCCTTTGAGCAGCGCTGCACGCGTCGACATCCGCGACGTTCAAGGTCGCTTGATCGAAAGCACGCAAATGTTGCCCAACCAACAGCTTTTGGTGTTGGACGCCGCGTCATGGAACGCCGGAGTGTACACCATCCAAATCTCAAATGAGGAAGCGCGCGCTTCCTGGAGCTTTGTGAAATGATTCAACGCATCTCATCGCTGATGGCCCTGGTCTTGCTCTTCGGAGCAAGCTCAGGGCTTTTGGCTCAAACGATTTCGGTCGGAGGAACGGTCGTGGATGGGGACATGCCCCTTCCCGGCGTTTCGGTGACCGTGAAAGGGTCTTATGCCGGTACGGCAACCGACCTGGACGGAAAATTTGCCTTGACGGCCGAGTCTGGAGCCACCTTGGTGTTCTCCTACATCGGCTACCTCCGCCAAGAGTTGACTGTGGCCAACACGGTGTCTGACCTCAAGGTCGTGCTTCAGCCCGACGTGGCAGGACTGGAAGAAGCCGTGGTCATTGGTTACGGCAACCAGCAGCGCAGCAAGATCTCTGGTGCGGTGACCACCGTCGACATCAAGGAAGCCACGAGCATCCCCGTCTTGCGCACCGAACAGGCCCTTCAAGGCCGTGCGGCAGGGGTGCAGGTCACGCAGAACTCGGGCCAGCCCGGTTCCACGCAGACCATCCGCATCCGTGGTCTCGGTTCGATTAACAATTCGGACCCCTTGTTCATCGTGGACGGCATCCCTTCTGGAGGCATCGACTACTTGAACCCTTCGGACATTGAGAGCATCAGCATCTTGAAGGATGCGGCGTCGACGGCCATTTATGGCGCGCGTGGTGCGAACGGGGTGGTGTTGATCACAACCAAAAAAGGATCGCGCGGAAGCAAGGCGACCCTGACGTACGACTCTTACATCGGCATGCAAGAGCCTTGGAAGTTCATGGCGCTGTTGAATGCGGAAGAGTACGCAACGTTGATGAACGAAAGCCGCGCGGCTGCCGGTTTGGCGGCGTTGCCTGGATTGACGGATGCCGCGTCTTTGGGCCAAGGAACCAACTGGCAAGAAGCCATGTTCCAACGTGCCCCCATGTCCAACCACAGCGTGCTCTACACCAACGGCACAGAGACCTCGAGCATGGCCATGGGTGCCAGTCACTTCTCCCAAGATGGCATCATTGGTGGAGAGAAGGGGCGCTTTGAGCGGACCACGTTCCGTGTGAACTCCGAGCAGCAAGCAGGTGACCGCATCAAGGTGGGCCAAAACGTGACCTTCACGAACATCAACCGCAGTGCCCTCGCGGTCAACAACGAGTTCGCCACGCCTGTGGTGCGCGCGTTGAACATGGACCCTGTCACGCCGGTGACCCGTCCCGACGGTCAGTACGCGTACACGGACTACATCGACAGCGACATCGTGAACCCCATCAACCAAATCGAGCAGACGTACGACAACTGGACGACCAACCGATTTGTGGGGAATGTCTTCGGGGAAATGGACTTGACCCCCAACCTGAAGTTCCGTTCGTCGGTCAACGTGGATTTGGCCTTGGGTTCTCAGAACATCTTCTTGCCAGCCTACGACTTGGCGTTGTTCCCAGGCGACCCCAATCGTCCCGCCACCGAATTCCGCGAGGTCAACTCTTTGATTCGCGCGGAGAACAAGTGGTCGACGTGGCAGTGGGAGAACACCCTGACGTACACCAAGGAGTTCGAGAACGAGGACAAGCTCCAGGTCATTGCAGGTTACTCTGCCTTGGAGTCTCGCTCCACGAGCATCACGGCTTCACGTGACAGCTTGGCGACCAACAACCCGACTTACGCGTTCTTGAGCAACAGCTTGAATGTGGAACCCCAAATCCCTCGGGCCAGCGACGGCATCAGCGAAACCGCGTGGATTGGACAGTTTGTCCGTGCCACGTACGACCTCGGCAAAGAGTGGTCCTTGATGGGCACCTTGCGCTACGACGGTTCTTCCCGCTTTGGATTGAACAACCGCTTTGGATTGTTCCCCTCGTTCTCTGCGGCCTGGAACTTGACCGAGCGTCCATGGTTCGACGAAAAGGACTGGATCGACTTCTTCAAGGTTCGCGGAAGCTGGGGACGCAACGGAAACGCCGAGATCGGCGACTACGCGTACAACCCCGTGATCGTGAACGGGTTGAACTACACCTTCGGCCAAGAGCAGACCCAAATCATCGGTTCAGGTCCCGTGGCCATCGCCAACCCCGACCTCAAGTGGGAAACGGGCGAGCAAATCAACTTCGGTGTGGATGCGGACTTCTTGGACGGACGTTGGAACCTCATTTTCGACATCTACGAAAAGAACACGATCGACATGTTGGCCTACGTTCCCAACCCTGGCACCGCCGGTTTGGAACCTGGTCCTTCGAACGTAGCCTCTGCGCGCAACCGCGGTGCGGAATTGGCGGTCGGTTACCAGGGAGGTGAGGGAGACTTCACCTACAACCTGAACGGCAACATCTCGGCGTACCGCAACGAAGTCACCGACCTCGGTGCGCCCGTCGACAGCTTGAACCAGCCCATTTTCACGGGCAACGTGTTTGGCTCAGGCGACTTCGTGGCGATCACGGACATCGGCTTGCCCATCGCGACCTTCTGGGGTTTTGAAACGGCGGGCATTTACCAAACCGACGAGGAGGCCATGGCGGACACCAGCCAGGTCAACGCCGTGGCGGGTGATGTCATCTTTGTAGACCAAAACGGCGACGGCGTCATCAACAACGAAGACAAAGTGGTCATCGGCAACCCGCACCCCGACTTCACGTACGGCTTCACGGCCGGTGCGAAGTATAAAAACTTCGACGTGAACTTGTTCTTGCAGGGCAGCCACGGCAACGACATCTACAAAGGCATGTTCCGTTACGACCTCAACACCACCAACTTGCCGATTTCGGCCTTGGACCGTTGGACAGGGGAGGGGTCAACCAACGAGACACCTCGTGTGACCCACTCTGACCTCAACCAAAACAACCGTGTGTCGGACCGCTTCATCGAAGACGGTTCCTACTTGCGCGTGAAGTCGTTGATGGTGGGCTACACCTTGCCTTCGGAGGTCTTGGACCGCGTGGGCATCTCCAAGTTCCGCATCTACGCCAGTGCCAACAACCTGTTTACGTTTACGAAGTACACGGGCTTGGATCCTGAAATCGGCACTCGTGGCACGCTGGAAATCGGCATTGACCGCGGATTCTACCCATCTCCCCGGATTTACAACCTGGGCATCAATGTGACGTTCTGATGAAACACAACGCAACAACCCTTTCATGGATGGGCGCGCTGACCTTGATGGTCTTTGTGCTCCTCAATACGGGATGCTCCAAGGACTTCTTGGATCGCGATCCCTACATCGGCAGCTCTGCGGGCAATTTCTACCAAACGGCGGAAGACGCAGAGGCGGCCACCATCGCCTGCTACGCACCCTTGCAGGTCGAAATCTCAGATGGTGCGCACTTCCGTTGGTACTTCGGTGACATTGTCAGCGACGATGCCGACAAGGGAGGCTCTGGAGACACCGACGAGCCTGACTTGCTCGAGTTTGAGGGCTTTTACGGCGACCCTTCCAGCGGCATTGTGCTCGGGGAGTGGAAGACGGCCTACAAAGGCATCACGTACTGCAACCTCGCTTTGGAGAACATCCCTGGCATCGAGATGGACGAGTTCACCAAGCTCGCATACCTCGGAGAGGCCCAGTTCTTGCGCGCTTACTGGTACTTCAACCTCGTCACTACGTTTGGCGGTGTGCCGCTTGTGACGCGTCCTTTGGCGCCGTCGGAGTATGCGCAGCCACGTGCGACCGCGGATGAGGTTTGGGCCCAAATCGTCGCCGACCTCGAAGAGGCTGCGGCCAACTTGCCTGCCAAGAGTGCATACGGCACATCGCAGACGGGCCGAGCCACGCGTGGTGCGGCAAATGCCTTGCTGGCCAAGGCGCACCTCTACCAGGGCAACATGGCGGAGTGCCGCGCACGTTGCGAAGAGGTCGTGGGCTCGGGGGAGTACTTCCTCGACCCCAACTACGGCAACATCTTCACGGAAGGCGGCGAAAACGGACCCGGCAGCATTTGGGAAATCCAATACGCGAACAACTCCGGTGGAAACTGGGGCGCGCAATTTTGGAGTGAAGGCACCTACACCAACGTGTTCCAGCGCGCCCGCGGCACGTTCAGTGGATACGGCTTCAACTTGCCCACCCAGGACTTCGTGGACGACTTCGAAACGTGGGAAGAGCAGATTGGTCCCGACGTCATCCAAAAGACGGACCCACGGTTGGGATACACCGTGTACGCGTTGGGTGACAATGCTTCGGACTGGGGCACCATCACCGCAGATGCCAGGGGCATGACCAGCGAATACTACCCAAGCAAGTACTTTAACCCA
>Ga0163110_10001137_pt1 | contig 13379 bp, 9 predicted proteins | sample CRUFie1St17metaG_FD_108703 | JGI IMG/M metagenome (GOLD analysis project Ga0163110, IMG submission 108703) | Marine microbial communities from the Costa Rica Dome - CRUD Field 142mm St17 metaG | ecosystem: Environmental > Aquatic > Marine > Oceanic > Photic zone | place: Costa Rica: the Eastern...
CCGTAGAACACAATCCATACATCGGCACGAATGTTCCTGCCGCCGTTGCCGATACCGTCTGACGGAACAGATTCAGCCCCGTTGAAGAGGCCCCTGTAGATCAGATGATTGGTGTTGTTCGTCGCGTTATCAACCCAGTCCGTGATGTTGTAGGTCCACTGTTCGACGTTCTGACCTGCGCACCATCCTGCCCTACCAAACGGCCACGAGCCGTATTGATTGGCCACAACGCCGTTTCTGACTTCGTTTTCACAACCCTCCGTGTCGTGGACGATAGGATGCCATTCGTAGGCGTGGTGTTGTCCCATGGTGTAGTGGTGTTCATGATCGCAGAACTCTGCGCAGTTTTCCCCATCCTGCCCAAACCCGTGTCCGGTGATTGTCGCGACGATTTTTACGCTTGTAGCGTTGGAGGGTACCGTGAAATTGAGTTGACGTACATACTTCGTCTCGTCGTTGTATGTGCCGTCAAATTGCCCACCGCTGAACGCGAAGGTGGCGTCAACCGCTCGCGTTCCGCTTCCCCAATCACTGAACAAAAATTTGACCGTCATGTCGCCTTTTTCGGCGCCCGCATACTTGAAACGCCGGTCTTCTCCGTCATCGAGCATGAAAAGGTATGGCGAGATATCCGTGAGCCACATGCCTTCGCGACCGTAGGTGGTTATCCAGCGGACGGCCTCCGTGTTGCAGACAGAACGGTTTGTTCTGTCGCAAATGAAAAGGTGCGAGAGACGATCCCATTCGTGGCAACCACCGAACGAACCGTCCTGTTTCTGGTATCGGTTACTTCGTTCAAAACAAGCATGTTCGTGATACACCTCGAGGGTGTCGTAAGAAGACAAAACGTCTGGCAAATTGAATGTAGCGTTCGTGTAGGAATTGTAACCTCCACCCCAACCTCCAGAATGCCGCTGGAAGTCCATGATGTCCACAACGTGAACGTTAGGGTCGGTTTCTCTTATCTTTGCTGGGAATTCGGCGTTCCATTGATTTGGTTCATGGGATAGGTGGTACGGGTCGCTGCCTTGGCTTGTCCAAGATGTCAAAGAACCCGTTTCACGGGCAAGTTGGAATCGGTCGATGCCGACGTAGAGTGGATTGTTGAAGGAATTGATGATGGATGCAATCCCTCCACCGAGGTTGCTTGCATCGATGTCAATGTAGTGAATCCTGCTGTCCCAGTGGGCTTCTTCGCTGTTTGTTAGCGCAGCCCTAACATCGTTACGTTGTTGTATCACATCGGCATGGTAACCGTTGTCAAACGAGCCGTAGAACAAATGCGTGTTCAATGGTAAATTCCGAATGAATTTACCAGGGTTTTGGGCCCAAGTGGCGCTGTTACTGGTTCCCTGACTGTTGGTGTACTTGAACATGAACAGGTACACATCATCGCCGGTCCATTCGTTTTTGAAATTGAACGTACCGCTCAGGGTTGGGAACGAAAACTGTGGGACAACTTGCATCGGTCCGTTGAGGGCTGAGGCCTCAGTCCAGTCGACCGGCTGCTGAATCACGGCACACCCCGTCTGGTCGATGGTCCACCGTACCGGCGATTGTGGGCATTCGTCCACGTTAGCAAACACACCATCACCGTCCAAATCGGCGCAACCAACCGGGTTCACGGATAAACCGCTTGGGGTTCCCTCGCACTCATCGATAAGGTCGTTGATTCCATCGCCGTCCGTGTCACGTTCCACAGCGGCGCAACCCCTATCATCGACATCTGTTGCGTTGATGGGTGTTTTTGGACACATGTCCAGCATGGCGCCGGTGGCGTTGACGTCGTTCACGCCGTCGTTGTCGTCATCCTCGTCTTCGGTTTGGTCTTGGCAGCCATCGTTGTCCCAATCACTTGAGGCGTTGGATGCCCAATTAGCGGCGCCTTTCATGCAGGCATCAATATCGTCTTCGTGGTCGTCGTTGTCGTCGTTATCGTCCTCGTCAACGTCAGAGCATCCATCCTTGTCCCAATCGGTGTAGAGGTTGGACGACCAGCCTTTTCGCCCGACAGGGCAGAGGTCTTCCATGTCTTCCACTCCGTCGTTATCGTCGTCCGTGTCTTCATCGGCGTCATGACAACCGTCGTAATCGTAATCGGCCCATGGTGTGCTCACCCACCCGTAGGATGTCGGGCACAGGTCGTATGTATCGATGATACCGTCGTTGTCGTCGTCCTCATCCTCGTCGTTGTCCCTGCAACCGTCTTGGTCGCCGTCAGTTTGAGCCGTGGATTGCCAACCATCGTTTGCACCGATGCCCTCAGGACATCGGTCGTTAACATCTTGCACGCCGTCGCCGTCTTTGTCGTCTCCAGCACCCTCGATGATCACTTCTGTTGTCGCCATGTCCGTGAGTTTGTGGTACCGGCCGCAGTTGGCTTGAGTGGTGATGGTGTGAGAATCCGTTGCTTCTGTAAAATCAAGCATGATGTTCCATTTACCTTCGTCGGACAAACCCACCGTTCCTTCGCTACCGTCGGTGATGCTGTATGCAATCGTGCACGAGTCAAGGTACAAATGTTCGACCGAACCTTGGAACCAAACAACACTTGGCTCGTCAAGCACGATACGAGGCGAGGTTGAAAGAATGGGGGCCGGTTCTTGGGGTGCCGTCACGGTTAACGCTAGGACAATTGGTTCCACCGGCGACACCAGCGAAGTTCCACCCGTGTTTGTGACGGTCAAGGACACGATGTGCTGTTCCACGACTGTTGGCGTGAATTTCAGGGTGTAGCCGATATCGGTCTTTTCCCCAACCAAATCATCGACGGGTGTAAGATCGGCCATCAAAACCGCCGATTCAACCGACCAGGTACCAAGACCTTCTTGTTGTACACCGAGGACATAAACGGCTTGGTTTCCGACCTCTATGGTTTCGGGATGACTGATGAGGGTGGTTTGGAGTGTGAAGGTGTTGGTAGCCTCCTCTGCAGGTTCAGGTGCTGTTTCGGTGGCGCCTAAACAACCTCCGAGCAACATAAGGGCGACGAGGAAACACGCCGACAACTGTTTCGTTCCCATGCGCTATGGTTGCCTACGCTGTCTTTGAATGTGTTGTTTAGGTGATGTCCAACTCGCTTCTCCCGTCATGCAAGGGGAGGGAAGTGAGCGTTCCGGCCTCAGCGGCATGGGCGACTTTCAAGGGTTGCACCCACAACAGGGCACCACCCCGTTGCCTGTCAATACGCAGAACAAGTTCCCAGTGGACTCGCAGCAAGTCGGTGTGAACGGAACCCGGCCATGCTGGTTCGGGTGGTGCGATGCTCAGGACCTCTCCCTCGTGCCATCGCAGGGCTTCGCCCTGTTGCATCACTCGCATCGGGCGGAGGTAGAGGCCGCCCCTGACCTCTTTGAGTTCCATGGGAGCGTCCTCCCCACCTGCTGTCCCATCGTCCAAACCCACCTCCCAGTGGTGAGGCAATTCAGTGGATAGCCCGGGCGGTGGTTGGCTACCGGATTCCCTTCCCAGCGTTTGAAAAAGCGTTTCCCTAGAAGGCGGAAGAACCCCGACGCGAAGAAAAGCGTCGACGTGATTCCATGAATCCACCCATTCAGGAAAGGACACGGCTATCTTGAGGGATTCGTTGGCCGTGCTGTCCTTCTCAAATTGGATGACGGGTGTTTGCAAGTTCCTTTTGAGAAAGCGGTTTTGCCTTCTCAATTCAAGCAGGTTGGCCACGATGCGGATCACCAGCGGTGCAAAAATCAGGGGGACGACGACCACGGCCAATTGCGGGTAGTCAAGCAAGCCCCATCGCACGGTGTCCAAGCCGTACACAGGGAGGTTGAGAAAAAGCAGGACTGGGGAGATGAACAGGTAAAACAAACAGACGAGCAGGACCACGACAACACCGTTGATGAACTGTCGGAGTATGTTGTGTATGGGATTGGGAATCAGGTACCATCCCCTTCGCTGACGTTCCACCAAACGGACATATGGGCCATCTTCGAGATGGGGTGTGTCTCTTTGTACCTCAATGGTTTCTTCACCGTAAACATAGGAGCGTTCTATGAACCAGCCGTCTTCCTTCCCAAGTGTAAAAGCCGGCGGTCCTTCAGAAGCGGCCACCATGGCTTCCTTTTTCGTAGGGTAATCGTCGATTTTATGGCGTTGTTTGGCTATGGGTAGGGCCTCAGGGTACCAACGTGCTGCCTCAAAAGGTGGGTAGCGAACACGATGCTGTTCGTAGAGGGGCTTCACCTTGCCACCTCATGAAAGCAACAGACGCACGCCAGCTTTGAGGGCAAGCGGTCGGAAGGCGGGTACTTGCTTGAGGAGAGCCATGCCGAGTGGGACAGGTTTCTCGATATCACCAATGGCGTTGATGAGCGAGAGCGTATCGGGGTGTGCAAAGTTGTTGAAATGTTTGTCTAGGACCTCATCGGAGCAATCGCTGACCAACAGGTTGCGAAGCGTGCGGGCCCTTTCCTGTTCTTTTTTCATCGCATTCCAGGGCTGTTTTGTGATGGCCTTCAGGTGCTTCTCCGTTAGTTTGTTTTCACGAACGGCCTCTGAAAGGGCCTGATGCACGCATTGGATTTGATGAAAGCCTGGCCCAATGCCACCGCCGGTCGTTGGTTTTGCCATACCGGCGGCATCACCGAGCAAGATGACACGATCTTTCACGGTGTTTCGTACCATGCCCGAAGGAACAGGACCGCAATAACGAGCGATTTCTGAAACGTTTTCGAAACGGTCTTTCCAGAGCGGGTGGTCCAGGAGATCTTGGTAGCAGGATTCAATGCTTCTGCCATTCAATCGCTTGGCGGTTGACCAGAGACCGATGCGATGCGTGCCAAAACCGGAGGGGATGACCCAAGCGAAGAAACCGGGAGCAATCGCCGTTCCGCTGTACATCTCCAACCATCGATCTCGGCCTTCATAGCCGACCACCTCGGTCTGAAAGCCAATCATCAGTTCTTTTGGTCTGCCCATTTTGAACGTCCTTCTAGTCCAACTGTGGGCTCCGTCAGCGCCCACCAAGAGTTTGCACGATACCTCAACAACCTCTCCGTCTTTTCGCAGAACAAGGCGCATGCTGTCATCAAGTTGCGTGGCTTCGAGCGGAACGGTGTTCAACCACAACTCAGCACCTGCTTCCATGCCTTGTTGGACCACGTACTGGTCGAACCTTTTCCGGCAGACAACATAGGTGCGCAAGGTGCCTTCCGTCCCAACGGGAACCAACGTACCACTTGGACCGTGAATCAACGCACCGTCAACTTCCTCTAAGACGGTGTGGTGACCGCCTACGATGTTCATAGCGGAGGGCGTGACCAGGCCAGCGCATTGAAAGGGCCTGCCGATTTCTGCATGCTCTTCTAGAACAAGGACCCGCAGGCCGTCTTCGCTGAACAAGGTCGCAGCCCTTCCTCCAACAGGACCGGCGCCGACGATAACCACGTCGTAATCCCACTGGCTCATGGGGAGAACTCATGTTGGGTATGGTTTCAACCTTCCTTTGCAAAAACGGTCATCAAGACCGTTTGGCAAATTTGTAACCAATGGACTGGTTTTTCTTTAGGTAGAGGGAAGCGCTGAACGGGTTGTTGGTTTTCTTTGAGATAAAATCGTCGAACGGTCCAACAGATCCTGTCTCTATCAGGGTTTTTGCTTCCTCTCTTGTGATGTCGCGTTTTGAGATGCACCGCTCGATATGGATTTTACACGATGTGGAGTTGTCTTCCGTCGTGTAGTGTGTTTCCGTTTCGATGATGTTGGCTTTTGTCTTGGGACAAACGGCAACGGTCCCCGGCACGACAGGGAATTTCTTGGCGTTGGCAGCCGGAGCTCTGGGCGGGAAATCATACGTTACCTTGTTCTTTTCAAACTTCAAAAAAGCGTTGAAAGGTTTGTTCCTTCGGGACGTGAAATCTTCCAAGAGTACCGACTTTCCTTCCGTGAAAATCGGTTTGGCTTCCTCGGGGGTGATCACCCGCTTGCACATCACGTTCTGCATGCCTCTGAACGAGCAGTCGGCGCTGTCGCACTGGTAGGCGTTCATGCCGATCCGAATGGAACCTTGATCGCATGCCGGACAGGGACACAGAATTTCATCGTCTTCTGAAACACCACCGCTACCGGAACCTTTGCCGACGACTTTCCCTTCCTTTGTTAACTCGACAGAAGATTCGTAACCTTCGCCTGCCTGTGAAAAGAAACCGTGCAGGTTCTCGAGCGATGACGAATTCAGCAAACGGGTAGCCGTGGTCCGGTCAAACCAGCGACCCGACGTGTCTTTCCAAAACACAAAGGAACACCCCTTGTTCTTTCCTTCGTTTTTTTCACACTGATAGGCCAGCGTATTTTCAAACACCTGACCATCACAACTCGGGCAGGAACCGAGGCTTGTCTCTTCGTCGTAAAGGGTACTTCTGTCGTGATCACGAATCCGTTCAACCATGGTTTCTGTTTGCTTGATGATTTTTCCCATGTAGGAGGTCATGGGTTCCTCGCCGCGTTGTACAGCTGCCAATGACGCCTCCATGTCTCCGGTCAATTCTGGTGATGTTATCCATTCAACAGGTATTCTTCTCAGCACATCAATCATGCGTATGCCGTGTGCTGCAGCGCTTATTGTTCCGTTTCTGGAGCGGCGGATGTAGTTTCGGTTCAGCAATTTTTCAATGGTGTCGGCACGAGTGGCTGGCGTACCCAGCCCCTTGTCTTTCATTGCGTCGGCGAGATCATCGTCGTCGATCTGCTTGCCAGCATGCTCCATGAGTTGAAGCAGGCTGGCTTCTTTGAGACGATTTTTAGGTTTACTGAGTTCCTCTGTGAACTCGTGAGACACCATGATGGCATCGCAGGGATTGGTTGGTAGTTTACCCCAACCATCTGGCACGTTGTTCTTCTTGGGCACCACTTCCCGCCAGCCGGGTGTGGAGATTTCCTCGACAGACTTGATAAATTGGTGCCCGTTTTTACTTGCTGTCCTTTTGGTGACGGTCCATTCCGATGGCGGGTACCAAGAAGCGAGAAAGTTTCTTGTGATGAGGTCAAAGAGTTTGGCGTGGTCCCCGCCGAAATTCTTTGGCGGCAGTTGACCCGTTGGTACGATAGCGTAGTGGTCTGAAACTTTGGCGTTGTTGAAGTTTCTTTTTTTGTTGCTTAGACCCTGTTTCTTAAGCGTTTTAACATGGGCTTGATATTCTGATTGTTGACCCAAGTTCGAGAGTGTTTGGTCAACCGTATCATGCATGTCTTCGGGTAGGTGTTTTGAATCGGTTCTTGGATAGGTGGTGAGCTTGAATTTGTCGTAAAGGTCCTGAGCCACACCAAGGGTTCGCTTGGCAGACCACGACCAGAGGCTGTTAGCCCGCTTTTGTAGTGTCGTGAGGTCGAAATTTAACGGTGGTTGTTCTTTCTTTATCCTCGTTTTTTCTTCGGCTTGGAAGGCTTGGTCGGAGGCCAGCGTTTTTTCAATTTCATCTTTTTCGCTCTGTTCGGTAATCCGGTGCGCCTTATGCTCCGGACGCTCAGCGTCGTCTTTGTGCCCGACTCTTTCCCAACGACCTGTCCAGGTTGCATCGCCTGCGTTGAACGTGGCGCTGAGTTGCCAATACGGAACCGGGACGTGCGAGAGAACTTCCAGCTCATGATCGACAACCATCGCTAAAGTGGCGGTTTGTACCCGGCCAAGGGAATTGGCCGACCTGTCCCTGTTCTGAGGAAGCCGCATAGCTATCCGCGAACCGTTCATGCCGATGATCCAATCCGCCCTAGAGCGTGAATAGGCGGCATCGCTCAGGTCTTGATAGGCTTCACCGGGTTCTCTATTCTCGAAAGCGTGCAACATCGCTTCATTGGTCATCGACTGCATCCACATTCGTGTCGTCGGAGTGTTGACCTTTGAGTGTTCAACAATCGTTCGAAAAATCAGTTCGCCTTCTCTTGCAGCGTCGCAAGCATTGACGATTTCGGTGACTGATTTGTCCTTAATCAGTTTTAATATGGCCGAGAGTTGTTTTTTTGCACGGCCCCCTTTGGGTTTGTACTGGAAAGACTCCGGGATGAACGGCAAACGGTCTACGGTTCCTCGCCAATTTTTGAACGAGTCATCGTAATCGTCCATGTACTTGAGCTCGAGCAAATGGCCGATGGCCCAGGTGATGACAAGATCATCGCTGTGCCAGTGTGTTTCCGTTTTTTTGCTGACACCAAGAACGTTAGCAAGGTCTTCGGCAACACTCGGTTTCTCTGCAATGATGACGATAGACATGTGGTTTGGCGGCACCCACGACTGTACTTGAACCCTCCTTTGTTGCCTTGATGAGGTCATGTGTTGTCATGAAATGTGACATTTCATGCCTCGTGCGTGGCTGAATTTTTCATGGCCAGACGGTTTTGTTTCTCGTCCCATTCCAATTCGGTATTTGGACCACCGCACCCTAAGCATCCCGGGTACCCAGCCTGCAGAAGGTCTTCAGCAACCGTCATGATCGCCTGCCAACCGAAGTGGACGGTTGCGGGTAGCCACACGGCGGTGAGGGGTGGTTCGTTCAAGCCGCACAGCGCTACGATGCTCTCATCCCTTGTTGAGTACACCGTTATGCGGGAATCGTCTTCATCAAGTTCATGGGAAGGAAATGACGTGCGGCTTGGTTGCATTTCGGCAAGGTTCAGGGCTAGTTTGTGAACGGTTTCAGCCAACCATTCCGGCCCACGGATGACGACATGCTCGCTTCGAAGAATGTACCGAGCGATTTCGCGAACCGCTGGCCACCTAACGTCCGTGATTCGCATCAATTGACCGAGGTTAAGGCAAGTCTTGAAGGATGTCGTGCAGGACCCATCAACCATGGGCATCGGCTACAGGTGGTTCGGACGTCCATTTCTTCGGTTTCAAGACTCTGAAAAAGCGCACAAACGCTCGTTGTCGTTGCTCCGATTGTTTTCCTCAAACCCGATAACTCGAACGGTACTCAAAGTTCTCTACACGCCCAAACCCCTTCCCGTCGAGGTTTTTGGTCACGCATACAATCACCCGTTCGGACTTGCCGCTGGCATGGATAAAAACGCTAAGGCGTTGCGTGGATGGGAAGCAACCGGGCTTTCCTTCGTTGAAATTGGCGGTGTGACGATGCTTGAGCAATCGGGCAACCCGAAGCCCAGAATGTTCCGTGCTTCAAGAGCCAAAGCCCTCATCAATCGTATGGGGTTCAACAACGATGGTTCTGAGCAAATCGCACAAACGCTCGCACAGCATTACGAACGTTTCGGCCGACCGGACATACCCATCTGGGTCAACTTAGGAAAATCCAAGGTGACGTCTCTTGAAGAAGCGCACTTGGATTACGCTACGACGCTCGAGCGTCTTTATCCCTATGCCGATGTTTTCGTGATTAACGTCTCTTCACCCAACACGCCAAACCTGCGTGAGCTCCAAAATGACGAAGGCCTTCTTCGCATCCTCAAGGCATGCCAAAAAACCAACAAAGTTTGCGCAAAAAACCACGATGGTGCGCTGCGACCTATTTTGGTCAAAGTGGCTCCCGATATGACGTCAGAACAATTGGTTCACATCGCAAAGGTGGCCCAAGCCAACGGGGCCAGCGGCATTGTGGTCTGCAACACCACGACAACACGTCCGGAATCAACCGAGCGCAGTGATTTGCGTGTGTTTTCTGAGCCAGGCGGTCTGAGCGGTGAACCGCTTCGTGATCGTTCAACTGAAATGATTCGAATTGTTCGGGCAGCGGTTGGCCCTGACTGGCCAATCGTGGGTGTTGGCGGCATCGCCTCCGCCAGTGATGCATGGGAAAAGATAACCGCTGGCGCGACCCTCCTCCAGGCTTACAGCGCCTTCGTGTTTGAGGGCCCGGCTTTAACAAAGCAAGTTGTTCATGGATTAAAGCAACACCTCAACGCCTCGCCGTACGAGGACATCGCTGATGCCGTCGGTTCCTCGTAAAATCAAAACAGCATTGTTAAGGGTGCATCGCTTAGCAAGACCATGTGGGCGAGGCGGACCCGTATCCTTGTCTTGGGTGCTGTCCTGACGGTGGGACTCCTCGCTACGGTTCTTCTTCAATCGCCCGTCCCAACGCAAACGGTCGATGAACTCATGACTTCTCCATCCGAACATCTGAATCAAGAGGTTGCTATTCGGGGCGAGGTTCAAGATGGAACCATCGACAACGGTACCATGACCTTCATCCTTGAAGGCACCGATTCAACCCTCAAGATTCGCTTTACTGACGCCATGGTCTCCAACGGTCTGGACGACAATCGGACGGTTTATGCTGAGGGTGTCCTGCTGTTCGAGGACGGTGTCTATGTCTTGGAGGCTGATGTCATCAAAACCTCTTGTCCCTCCAAGTACGAAGAGGCGGCAGAAGCCGAAGTCTAACGCTTGCGTTGGCTTCATATAGGCTAACTCTTGACCCATCAACGGGATAGGTGGGGAGCTCGGCGTACCCTGTATCACAAATCGTCGTTATGGTGGACCGAACGCCTTGGGGCGGCGAAAGCGGCCGCATGGTTCCCGTGAGCGGACGTTGATGTCTCGCCCCCACATGACTCGGGTGTCATGAACCGTTTCCGGAAGGAAACGGTGAATGGATAACCGGGGGACTAGGTCAGGCCGGGAACGGAGCAGCCCTACCTGGGGCCATGGGTGCTGTGGGGATCCGGGATGGAGGAAGCTCGCGGATTTGGCCTTGCGAAGCGCACGTCCACCCTTGGCCCTCCCACCTCAGATGTCAAAGACAACATCTGCGTACCAACCCGGACCCTCAAAATCCGGAACATCCGGCCACTGGCTGGCGACGAATTCTCCTGTTGGAACTTCCTTGACAACCAGTTCGTGCGTCGTGACGGCCTTGATTTCAATCTCTCTCTCCACATCGGCATCGTCAATCCACGACACCTGAGCAACGGCAAACCATCCATTTTCGTCCTCGTCAACCATGACAGAACCGTCCACATACCATTGCCCGTGCACTTCAGCGCGATACAGAATTTCTTCAATCCAAGCGAGAAACAGAAACGATCGTTCCGTTGGGTTGTGCTCTGAACGAACCCGCCATTCACCGGTGTTGCGAACGTGTTTGTTGATGTCGCGGGCGCTTTGCTCGCTCATCAAGTAGGCTTGAACACCTTGGGCAACCTCGCCAAGCAGCGAGGAGAAATTGTTGGCAAACACCCTCATGCCGATGTCGGCAGTGGTTGGCCAAATCCACGCACTCATGGGTTTACCTCAGCGTTTTGAGACTTGCAAATTCCATACATGCTCGCCAACTCGATGTATGAGGTCGTCCTTGCTGAGTACGAAAGCGTCGGTGCGTTCCGCCCCCAATATGCACTCGCAAGCAGCGTTGGCCAGCAAGGCTGTTGAGTACACGTCCAGTCCTCTGGAAAGCGAAAAGGCGATGGCGACAGCTGCGGCATCGATGAGTCCAATCATTTGCCGCAGGTCAATCAGTCCACATGGTGCGTGCACCGTTTCTTCATCTGCCGAATAAATCGTCACTCCCGCTTCTCCTGAAAGAACAACGAGGTGACCCCAATTGTATTGTTGAATGAGCTTCTCTGCCGCCTCTGCACCGGTTGACGCACCGATTCTTCTGCGCATGAGTTCGAGGCCTTGGGATTGAAACAATATCCAATCCACGTTTTCCGTCCGATGCAGTCCAGTCAATTTTGGGTCCGCTATCACGGGGATGTTTCCTTTTTTTGCGGCCGAAAAGAGCTTTTCAGCGCCCTGGTCCGTGATCACACCTTGCCCGTAGTCAGAGGCGATGAGAGCCGATGCACCTTGCAAGTCATCGATGGCTTGTTCGTACAGCGCAACAGAGGCCTCGTCAGGGACAGGGTCGTCTTCCTCAATATCCCACCTGAGCAGCAACTGCTCGTCCCGAATAAGACTCTCTCTGGAGGCGAGCATGCGGGTTTTGACCGTTGTCGTGCGGTCCTCAACAATGGCGATGCCGTGGGTAGTGACGCCTTCTGCCTCAAGAGATTCAATGATGCTCAGCCCCGCCGCATCATCGCCCACCACACCGAACAAGTGGCTGGACAACCCCATCGACCGAAGACCTCTGGCCACATGGGCGGCGGCACCCACGTCCTCTTCTCGACTGGTTTCACGCAAAACCGGCACGGGTGCACGTGAGTTCAGGTTGTTCGCATAGCCATGTATGTAGCAATCCATCATGACATCGCCAATCAACACAATTTTGGCCGAATCGTTTGACCGCAGTTGGCGCTTTAATTCCGACAGTGTGTCGTGCAACATGGCTTCTTCGTCCGTCATACCCATTCCATCACCTCGGTTCGCCTTCCGTCATATCGCTCATGATGCGGTCGTGCTCATCATCTGAAATTTCCAATTGCGCCTTCAGGGTCATGAGAATGGCGTGTTCATCTGCGGTTATGATGTTGTCTTTCATAGCGGTTCTGACAGCGGCAGCGTAGGCATCGTAGTGTTCAGAGAGGATCGGGCTCGCTCTTGCCCGTTCCAAGAGCTTGTTGTGTGTCACTTGATCGATACCGAAATGCACTCTAAACGTATTGAGCAGGTCAACTTCATCTTGAAGAATTTCACCGTCATCAAGTGCCTGCATGATCATGTCGTAGTACACCTCTTCCGGTGGAGGAATTTTCAACGATTGCCGGGCCTCGTTTGACAGGCGGCGGACCCGCTCGGGGTGCATGCCCAAAAATTCCACAACTTCGTTGAGAAGCGATTGTTCGTCCCGAGTGATTTTTCCATCTTCCCATGCCCTTGCAAACATCCTTTTCACCAACGCCTCACCGTATTGGGCATCGATTGAAGCCATGCCTTCTGGGTTTGATACCGGGGACACAAGTGGGTTGTCGTGGTAGGTCATGGCTTCATCCACATGCGAAAGCAATTCCAACAGCGGTGTTGAACGGGACCACAATGATTCGAGGACAACATCTGCGTTGTCTTTGCGAACGGTTTGAGAAAGGATTCGCTTTGACAATTCATCCGCATGCTGTTGCCCCACCTCTGAAAGTGTGTAGACGCGCTTTCGTTGTTTACCCCCGGGTATGTGGCGTTGAGCGACGTTGAGCATACCGTTTTTCTCCATCCGTTTGAGCGTGCGGGGAATGTGTTTGCGTTGGACATGGACGGCTGCTGATATGCCGGCTTGCGTCATGGTGGCGGGGGCCTCCCAACCGCCGCTGGGCAGTTGCTGGTTGATGAGATGCAGGAGGCTTCGCTCTTCGGTTGTGAGTGTCCCAAGGTAGCCCTCAACCATGCTATCGCCCTGATAAACGGTTGAACCGGTAGCACATAGGACAATCGGTACGAAGCGACGGTATCAAAAACACCTCGCCGATGGTGTGTTCATGGGTGGCGGCGAGCGAACCTATCGTCCTCGTGCGAGAACCACCCGTTCTCTTGA
>Ga0163110_10001140_pt1 | contig 13370 bp, 5 predicted proteins | sample CRUFie1St17metaG_FD_108703 | JGI IMG/M metagenome (GOLD analysis project Ga0163110, IMG submission 108703) | Marine microbial communities from the Costa Rica Dome - CRUD Field 142mm St17 metaG | ecosystem: Environmental > Aquatic > Marine > Oceanic > Photic zone | place: Costa Rica: the Eastern...
AGGTGGCGCGCCGGGGACGAACGGGGGCTTCGCGCCCCCGGCGGGCGGGGGCGCGTCCGTGTCCGAGGTGAAGGCCATCCTGAACGGCATCACTCTGGCAAGCGCGGCGTCCCGGGCCGCGCAGCAGCCGCCCGGCCGCGGCCCGCCGGCGCTGGGGGGGCCGCCCGACCTCTCCGGGGGCACGGAGGGCGGCGAGTCCTCCGAACCCGCCCGCGAGCGCAGCTACCGGTTCCCCACTTTCGGCCGCCCCCTCCCGGGGGGCACGCCCGCGTGCATCGCTGGCCCCGAGGAATACGTGCCCCAGTCCGTGACGAGCCTGCCGACCTGGGAGAACCGCCGCGAGCTGGCGCAGTACGTGCGGGACAATCAGGTCATTTGCGTCAAGGGGGAAACGGGCTGCGGCAAGTCCACCTGCGTGCCCTTCATCATCCTGCGTGACAGCCCGCACGCCTGCATCGTCGTCACCCAGCCCCGGAGGATGGCGGCCAAGTCCCTGGCGCAGCGTGTGGCCTCCCTCGTGGGCGGTGAGGTGGGGGGGCTCGTGGGGTATGCCGTGGGCCAGGACTCGAAGTACTCGGCCAGCACGCGCGTGCTCTACTGCACCACCGGCTGGATGCTCAGCTGGCTGGCCCCCCGGGTGAACAAGGCCAAGGGGTCCGGGCTGGAGGGGGAGCCCCCGCCCGACCTGGGCGTCTTCCCCTTCACGCACATCATTCTGGACGAGGTGCACGAGCGGTCCGTGGACGCCGACTTCCTCTCTCTCCTCCTGAAGAAGTCGCCCACGAGCCTCCTGCCCGACAACACGCGCTTCCTAGTCATGTCCGCCACTCTGGAGACCCACATCGGGGACTACCTTCTGCAGAGGACGGCCGCGTCGCGCCACGAGAGGCACGCCCGGACGCCCACGATCTCTGTGGGGCAGCACAAGAGGTTCCACGTCGAGCCCTGCTTCCTGGACGACTACTTCCGCGACCGCGGCGGGGGGGGCAAGCTCGAGAGTGCCGCGTTCGGCGCGGCCAACCAGCTCAAGCCCGACAAGCCAAAGCTGTCCAAGCCCATGTGCCGCTTCGTGGTGCTGGCTTGCGAGGACCTGCTGAAGTACGCGGCCACAGACCCTGCCATCGGCGAGGCGTCCGCCCTCGTGTTCGCACCCGGGGTGGCGGAGATCGAGGAGCTCTACGATGAGTTCCTGAGGCTCCTGGGGCCCGAGCGGTATGACCTCATCATGCTGCACTCCCGGGCGCCCCCGGAGGAGCAGGACCGCGCGCTTCAGCCTGCGTCGTACGGCAAGATGAAGGTCGTCATAAGCACCAACATCGCTGAGTCCAGTATCACGATCCCCGACGTCTACGTCATCGTCGACCTCTGCATGGTCAAGGAGGTGGAGTATGATCCTAAAGTCGGCGCCAACTCCCTCAAGGTCAAGTACGCCTCGCAGGCCTCAGCGCAGCAGCGCCTGGGGCGCGCCGGCCGGGTCCAGCCCGGCGTGTGCATCCGCTGCGTCCCCCAGCAAATGTTCCGCGAATTCGAAGAGTTCAGCACCTGCGAAATGCAGCGGGCTTCTCTGGACGAGGTGGTCCTGAAGTGCCGCTCGACCCTCGCCAGCCTGGGCGGGGCGAACGCCGTGCTGGCGCAGGCGGTCTCACCACCCAGTCCGACAGCCATCAAAACCTCGCTGGCGAGCCTTCACGCGGTAGGTTGCCTGGACGGTCCCGCGGAGGACGCCCGCGTCACGCTGCTGGGTTCGCTCGCCTCAGTCCTCCCCATTGAAGTGTCCCTCTCCAAGCTGGCCATGGCTGGCCTGGCGCTGGACGCGCCCATCGACAGCGTGGTCATGGCAGGTGCGCTCGCGGTCGACCAGTCGATCTGGGCGTGCCCGTTCATCGCGTACGAGCCCAACCTGGCATCGCTCGTTCACAAGGTGCGGCAAGTGCACGCGGCCAAGATGGACTTCGCACAGGGCACTTTGTGCGACGCCCTGACCATGCGCAACGTCGTTCGAGCCTGGCTGGCAGGCCCCCGGACAATGTACTGGGCCGACAGCCGCGGGATTAACCTGAAGCGGCTCAAGCAGATGATGTTCTCCATCAGTGACATATCTGAACGCTTGCAGAACGCGAACCTCGACTTCCTGGGGGCGAAGGGCAGCAAGGCGAAGCGGGCGCTGGCGATCCTGAGCCGCGACATTCGGTCTTCACGCCCATCGGCGCCACCGCCGCCCCGCGACCCGACGGGCGCGCCCGCAGGCGGGGCATACGTGCCGCCTGGAATCAGGGCTGAAGGCGGGGCAGGCAACCGCTACGGGGGAGTCGACCAACTTACCCCGGACGAGGGCGGTTGGACGGAGGACCTGGACGCGCTCCGCGCGGCTACGGCCATGGCGCTGTGTTGCAACGGGGTACTCGAGTCCTCCAAACGGAGCGACAACAAGGTGGCGCAGACCGCGGCCTCGGCCGGGCTTGACCCCCAGCGCACCGTGCAGCTCAAGAAGGTCCCGCACCACCTGTCGGACCTCGACTTGTCGGATGTCCTTGGCAGGGCGCTGGGAACCGCCCCCTCACAAATCAGGAGGAACATGAGGGACGCACTGGTAGAATTTCCGCCAGATCGGCCTCCGGAGCCGCCGCTGCCCCTTGGACAGGCCCAGCCGCCGCTGCCCGAGGGTCCACCCCCCCCGCTGCCCGCCGGGGCGGCGGGGGGGGCGTACGTGCCGCCCCACGTGATGCAGCAGCGCCAGAATGGCTCCGCCGGGCAGAACGGAGCGCACGCGCACGGGCCTGGAGCGGCCGGCGTTTCCCTAGGGGAGAGCCTCCGGGACATGCCGACGGCTGCCAAGATGCTTGGACTTCTTCCTGAGCACTCGAGCCTGAACCGGTCCGAAGCCGTCTTGCGCCTGCCAAATACCCGGGTCGTGGTGGGCGACGGGCGCTCGGACGAGGTCGTGTTTGCCGACTTCGTGGGTGCGCGCGACCAGCCCAAGAGCTTCACATTCGACGGTGGGCGGAGATGGGAGTACAAGCCCCTCGTCGTGAGCAAGTCTCTCTTCAGCACGCCAGACGCTGTGGAGCCCAAGATCGACAACAGCTCCGCCGTGGCAATCTTCGCCGACAACCGGCCTGGCTGGAACCAGAACCAGGGCGGCAAGAAAAAAAGGAAGGGAGGCGGGCGGGGGTGGGCGGACGACGACGAGGGCGCCTGGACGCCGAAGATGTGGGGCCTCGTCTCCAAGGGGAACATGCTTTCCGTGGGCCGGTCGATGATCCTCAAGCAGCTCACTGTACTGCCCCCCGACACCCTTCTCACGCCGCTCCTGCTCCTCTGCGCTTGGTCCGGGGCACCGCGGCTCTCGCTGCGCTTCGACCAGCGGTCGGCCGCCACGGGCCAAACTAGGGCCGTGGGCATCGCCGGCGTGATGCTCGACAACTCTGTTTTGGATCTGGGCGGGCTGTGCCTCTACGGGGAGGACTTCGAGGCGGTGGACCGTGTGCGCTACAGCCTGAACGCCATGATGGGCGGCCACAGGGGAGGGGCTGACCTGGCCGGTGCATTCGCGCACCTCCGGGCCCGGGCAGCTCTCAACGGCCGGGAAACCTGCGACGCTGTGGCCACAAAGGGCGGCGCCGCCAAGTGGCACGTTGCGGAGAGTGTCGATGGTTCCGTGTGTGAGTCGGCCTGGGATACTCACACCGCCAGCTGGCAGCCCGAGCAGAAGGCATTCATGATCCTCCGACCGTACAACCTCAACAGCTGGGCCGTCCGCCATCTGTGCGAATTGTACCGCGCGCCCTTCGGCCAATACGGCTCCGCAGGCACAGAAAACGTTGGGGGACACGTTTACCATGCTGTGTCGGGCGCTGTTGGGGAAGGCGGATCATCGGGGAAGAAGAAGAAGAACAAGGGCAACAAGAAGAAGAAGGGTGGAGGTGGTGGGGACTGGGGGAATGGGGGCGCGTTGAACCCAAGCTACCCGGGGTTCGGGGGCCACCGCTACGGTGATGGTCCCCGGGGCGGCTTTGGTGGCTACGGCAACGGCCCCCAGGGCGGCTTCGGCGGCTACGGCGGCTACGGTGACGCCCCCCGGGGAGGCGGCTTCTCGTACTGATGCACATTCATCGAACATTCAAAATATTTTTGGGGACGGACCTTCCGAGCCCTACTAACCTGTCTAATATCGGCCACACCCCATTTTTCGCTCCCTGTGTTCGCCCGATGCTGTCCGCTGGGCCGAGTCGTCCATGTCACGACGTCGACCCGCAGCGGGTCCCAGGCCGCGCGTAGGAATGAATTACCAGTCATACCTCTTCTGGTCGGCGAGCCCGTCGGCGGAACCCTTGAACTTCGGGGCCTTCTCACGCTCCTCAACCCAGTTTCTGGCCTCGCTCCCGGTCTCGCCCGTAATAGCAGACGCCGCCTCCACGTTGCCGCGCTCCTGCCCCGCAGCCGTCAGGGCCTTGTCCTTCAGCCACATGTAAATCTGCGTGCGGAGATGACACAGTTCGCGTCAGAGCCGAGTGCCGGGTAGCGTCATGGAGAAGGGATGGGTCGGGTCGGGGCTGGGTCGAGGGGGGGGCGGAGGGAGGGGAGGGGATGGGGGTAGGGGGGTCGCACCGGCACCAGGAAGTAGTAGAACCCCCCGATGGTCCCGACAAGCAGACGCAGAAGGGAGGCCAACGGGTTCGGGCCCGCGCGGGAGCGCTCCTCCTGTTTGGGCCCGAGGTCGAGGGGCGGCTTCCCCGACAGCGGGCGGTCCCCGGTGACGGAGCAGCCCATGATAAGCCCGTGGCCGCGCTCCCCGCGGTACCACTTCGGGCCGATCCGGGTCAGCTTGACGTTCTCAAAGCCGGCGCGTTTGAACCATTGCAGGTACTCGTCCTCCTCAGGGAAGAGCATCCACAAGTCGGCCATGGCGCGGGAAAGCGCATACGTAGGACGCACGGGCCCGACAACGCAGGCGGTCCCTCCCTTGCGCACCACCCGGTAGGCCTCGGCGATACCGCGCTGGGGCTCGGGCCAGTACTCGATGGACCCGCACGAGACGTAGCGGTCAAAGGACCCGTCAGCGAAGGGCAGGTCCTCGGCATCGCCCGTCAGGAACGTGCACCCCTCCAGGGCCGGCTTGGCCTTTGCCTTCGCGAGCTGGTGGTCGCTCTGGTCGAGCACGGTGATGTCGCCCGGGCGGACCCCGCTAGCCACAACGCCCAGGGTGGAGAACCCCGTGCCCCCCCCGACGTCACATACCTTCTGGCCCTCTCCCAGCTGCGCGGGCTCCAGCGCCGCCTCCCGCATGTCCGTCGTCCAGTGTCCCGGGTTGACGATGTAGTCGTAAACCTGGCTCAGGAAGCGGTAGAACCAGTACGCCTCCGTCTTGTGCTGCAGCAGCCGCAGCGGGGCCCGCTCGCCCCCGGCAGCCCCGGCAGCCGGGGCTGCCAGGGGGCCGCGGCGGGGCAGTAGGGCCCGGGCCGCGGCGGGGCGGGGGCCCACGGCCGCGCGGCGGGGTGCTCCCCCCCGCGCCCCCGCCCCCGCCCGCCCCCCAATCCCCGCCCGCCCCCCCGCCCCCGCCCGCACTCGCGCCGCGGGCGCCCCAGCCCCAGCCCGGGGACCGCGGAGCACCGGTCCAGCCCCCATGTCGGCGTGCGCCGGGACGTCCAGAAAATTCTGCCGGCGGTGCTGCTCGGCCCGGCCCTGGTGGGGCCGGCGGGGCCGGATGGCCCCGCGGCGGGCGGCCGTGGGAGCCGCGGATTCGCCGTGGGCGCTGCCGGGGGGCGCTGCCGGGGCGCGTCTGCTGCCGGCGGCGGGCGCGGCGGGGCTAGGGGCCGCGCCTGGGGAGGCGGCGGCCTGGGCGGCGAGCGCCGGGGGTGCGTGCGGACTCGACGCGGAGTGGGCCCCGGGCGCGGCGCGGCCGGCGGGGGGGCGGGGAGCGCGTGGGTCTCCGGCGGCTCTGGTCCTCCAGGTGGCGTTCTCCTCCCGCGCGAGCGCGGAGGGCGCCCGCATCTTCGTTGTCGACCTGCTCGGGGCGTCGCAGGCGCTCCGGGGGGAGGTGCGGAGTTTTCTGGAGCGTGTGCTGGCGGACACCCGGCTTGCCAAGCTGGGCTTCGGGGTCCGCGCGGACCTGCTCGCGCTGAGTTGCGCGCTTTGCGAATGTCCAGCCTGCCGCCCCGCCCGCGATGACGCGGCACCGCCAGCGCAGCACCTTGACTTGGCGGGCTTGGCGGCCCCGGGAACCTTGTTCGACCTATCTCAGTGGACTCCGAGGCGGCGGGGGGGGCTGGCGGGCCTCACTTGGGCGCTCCTTGGGCGGCACCTGGACAAGACCATGCAGACCAGCGATTGGGCCGCGCGACCGCTCTCTGCAGCCCAGGTAGAGTACGCCGCCGCGGACGCCGCGGTGCTGCTCGACCTTCTGGGTTCCCTCGTCCCCCTGGGGGAGGATGCCCTGGTGCAGCGGGCGCTGGAAGCGCAGGCGGCGCAGGCGCGGGAGAGGTGGGCGCTTGGGGGCGCTGGAGGACGGGACAAGGCGAGGAAAGGCCCCGGCAAAGAGCCACCACCAGAAAACGACGCCGTCGCTCTGAGGCGACGCCTGGCCTGGGGATGGGACAGCGGGGACTGTTCCACTGTCCCCGCCGCGGCGGCCAAGTTTGTGTGCTGCGAGACGGTGGAGGGTCTGGCGCGGCAGCTTCGGCTCGTGGGCGCGGACGCCCTGAGTTCCCGAGCCAACTGTCCCGCGGGCATGGACTCGCAGCGGTGGATGCTGGAGCTGGCCGAGCCCGGGGACCGGCTCATCCTCACGTGCGATCGGAGGTTCTTCCTCAGCCACTGTGCGGACCGGGCCTTCTTCGTCGGCAGCCGGGGAAAGAAGGCACAACTTGCGGAGGTTGTCGGCGCCCTCCGGCTCGAGATCGGCCCTGGGTCACTTCTATCCCGCTGCGTGAAGTGCTCGGGGGAGCTGCGGCTGCTGAGCCCGGAGGAGGCCGCCGCGGGGGCTTGCGAGGCGTACCTGCGGGCTCCGCATCGGGAGTATTGGGAGTGCTCGGGGTGCCGCCAGACCTACTGGAAGGGCCACACCTACCACAGGGCAATAGCGGCCCTCGGAGAGCTCGTCTCCTCACTGGGCCTTGATTCAGGGGCGAAAGAAGAACCTGCGCCCCCCGACTGCTATTACGGGCGGAGATGAAACTACAATAATTTCGCTGATAATGTTACGATGAGGGCGGTGAATGCGCCCCGTTCCGGTGTCAACCTAATGCGGTCACGTTCTGGGGCGCCGTCCCGTTTGTCTCCGGGACGCACCCGCTGTCCTCCGGGAGCGGCCCGCCCAACTCCGTCACGCACAGACGCTCCATCTGTTCGGGGCAGAAGCGCAACTCGGTCCACGTGGTAAAGTTCTTTTCGCACTGCGGCCACTCGATGTCCCCGAGGACCCACGGCGGCGGGAGCGCCGCTAGCTGGGAGTCGCGAGAGCCGCCGTCGAGTTCAGAGAGATCGGGGGCGGGGTCCGTCTTGTTGGCGGCTTGCGGAGCCGTCATGTTCAAGGGCGCCGTCCCGTTTGTCTCCGGAACGCATCCGCTGCCCTCCGGGAGCGGCTCGCCCAACTCCGTCACGCACAGGCGCGCCATCTGCTCGGGGCAGAACCGCACCTCGGTCCACGTGGAGAACTCCTCCTCGCACCCCGGGAACTCCATCTCCCCAAGGACCCATGGCGGCGGGAGCGCCCCCCCGCCGGGCGCGCCCGCGCCCGCGCCCGCCGCCAGCGCCGCTGCCAGGGCCGCCGCCAGGGCCGCCGCCAGGGCCGCCGCCAGGGCCGCCGGCGGGGCCGCCCGGCTCGCCGCGCGCCCCCGCCCCCGCCCGCCCATCCGCCCCGCCGGAGCGCCCGGAGCGGCCAGCCCCCCGCCCGCTCCCCCGCCCCCCCCTCCCCCCGCCGTCGGCCTTCTGAAAAAGAGGAGAGAAAAAAAAGAAAAACAATCATGGGGCGTGGGGGAGTCGGGGTCGCCCGGCGCGGGCGCGCGGGCGCGGAGCGCGGCCGGGGGGCGCTACCGCCGCTGCCGCCGCGCCCCACCCGCGGCCGGCGCCTTCCGCGGGCGCTTCTTGGACGGCGTCGGCGAACGGGGGGCGGGGCGCCCCCTGTCGGGGCCCGCGGGGCGGGGCTCTTCCGGGGCTTGCAGGCTATGCTCCGCAAGCCAGTCGCCCAAAGTGCTTCCGAGAGCACCGGCGGCGTTCCAAATCCGTATGTTGCTCTTCCACGACTCGTCGTGCTCGCCGAACAGCTTCATGAAGGTGCTGGGAGTGACCGTAGAGCTGTCACTCAGGCGTAGCATCCGGCTCGGCAGGAGAAACACGGCCCTAACGCCATGTTTACGGGCGCACACATTGTGGAGAACCACTTGGATCTCTCGCACCTCTTCTTGCCCCCCGGAGGAGCCTCCACCCCCGGGCAGAGACTTTGCGAGCCATTCGCCGAGGGCTTGCCCTGGGGTGCCGTTCCTCTGCTGCACCTTGATTGCGACCATCCACCGCTTCTTGCCGGGTTTCGCATAGCCAGCTCGCATCACGAACTCCCTGGGGGGCACCGTCGAGCGGTCGTCCAGGCGGACCCGCATGCTGGCCAGGAGGAACGTGCCTGTCTGGCCGCGGCACACCACCGGAACCTCGCCGGGGGTGCGGAAGGTGCCTGGGGGGGCCAGCCACTGGATCGCTGGGCTAGCCTCGACGGGGTATTCCCCCCTCTGCCCGTTCTCATACTGCACAGAAAATCGAGCAGGCGCATACTCAGTGACCACGGCCCGGCGGAAGCAGTCTTCGTTGAGCGACGGGACGGCCACGCGCCAGCCTATGCAGCGAGGCCCGCGCGGAGGCCCGCGCGGAGCATCAGCGGCGGCACCTGTAACCCCCACGACAGCGACCTCGGCGGCGGCTGCCGGGGCAGGGACAGGGGCAGGGGCAGAGGCTCCGGCTGCCTTCTCCGATGCCGTCGGCACCCTTTCCGGTGACGGCACGGGCCCGTAAACTCGCCAGAACTCATCAAAGCCCGACTTACCGACGGCGATTTCTCTCGCCGCTATCGGCCCCAGGGCCTGGCCCCCACCGCCTCTCTGGGCCTCCCCGGATGCGACGGGAGTCCGAGCCCCCAGGCCTCCGGTGCAGATCGCCTGAAGCCGGACCCTGGGGTCGGGCAGCTCGCGCGACGCGGTCAGGATCAGCCGCGGCGTAGCGAGGCGTTCACGCAAAGCGGAAACTCCGCCAGAGACGTGACCGTGCGACGGACACGTCTCTGGCGGAGTTTGCTGGTCGTTGAGGCACTCAGCCACGCGGCGGGAGAGGTCGGCGGCCGCCAGGAGGCCTTTGCCATGGAATGCTTCGAGGCACGTGACAACTGCGCCACATAGCCCGCGCTTCCAGGCCCACTTGGGTAGGGCCTTGTGAAGTGCCTCGGTGAGGCTGCAAATGTCTCGGCCGGTTAACACCTGGACGGGGCACTTTCGCAGGAGGACGCCAGCCAGGAGAAGGGCACTGGCTGCAGCGGCCTCGTCGAGGCTCGGCAGCTGCTCTACGACGAGGCGCTCGAGTAAGGAGGCCGCACCGACGACGAGGGCCGTGTACCAGTTTGCTAGAAGGGCGTGAGCGACCTCTTGAAGGAGGCCGTCGTGGGATTTCTGCAGGACAGCGGCTGCGGCGCATGTCGCTGCTAGCGTTACCGCATCATCATTGGCACGGATTGAATTGGCCACAGCCGCGGCGACCCTCCGGGCCGACGCGGGGCTGCCCTGAAGAGACACCCCAATTGCGCGCATGGCGCGCTGCACGAGGTATCGTTTCGGGTCGGTCACGGAGACAGCTGCAAGAAGGTCTAGACAGGCTGCAGAGAGGCCCGCGTCCCCGTTTGCGCAGAGCGTGGGGAGACGGTCAAGTGCGAGGTCAAGCGGCAGGTGCGCAAGCTCGACACCGAAGGCCCTGTTCCGCATGGAACGCGTAGTTACACTCTGCAGCGCATCAGCGTAGACGACCCGGTGCGTGTGGTGCACGGAGACGCTCACGGCAAGGTATTGGACGCAGCTTGTCAAACAGCGCAGGCTATTTTGGGAGGAGAGCTTCAGAAGAGCCTCCCCGGCGATTTTCCCCATGAAACTCTGCTGCAAAAAAACCCACCTCATCTTGTGACCACCTGGGACTCCACCACGCGCCTCCGGCTCGCAGATTTCTGCAGCCTTTACCTGAGAAATTGTCAGTGCGTCGACTGCCAGGGCCTTCACACCGTCGTCCACGGCGTCGTTCTCCATGCAGGCGGAGATGAGTGTTTCCACGGGCGCCAAGAGGTGCGAACAGTCCTCAGTGATGCACACTCCAGCCTCGATTCGAGCGTGCAAGAACTCAAGCATGGTGCGGACCAGGGCTTGCTGCTCCTGGCCATGAGAGACCCGAAGGACAGCGCACCGGAACACAGCGGCACTGCCCTGAAGGGGCACGTGGGAGAGCCTACGAGGGCAGGAGTTCTGGAGGTACTGCAGGCATTCAAATGAGCTAGAGCATCCAAGAGTCGCCCAGGAGTTGAAAAAGCTAAAGCCGTCAGCGGCCCGATCCGAGGCCAAAGAGAGCAGGGAAATCTGGTGCTCCATGAAAAAGCGCAGGAAGTCGGAGCCCTCAGGGGACAGCAGCCACCGGGCTAGAGGGCCTCCCCGGCCCTCGCCGGCCGCGCCTTCCATCTCGCGCTGGAGAACCGCGCAAGCGAGGCGGCTGCATTCCTCTGGGCGGCTCTCGGCGACACGTCCAAGAAGCCAGAAGATGGCATCCGGCTGTAACGCTGCAAAAGCGTCGAGTTTGTCTCCCAGGTCAAGGGTGGCCTTCACGAGCACGGACTCGGCTTCGTGATGATCCGGAGCCTCTCTGCCGCTCGTCTCCGCTGCAGGGCGCTGCTTCCGCCCGGGGTCCTGCGCCGCGCAAGTATGGAACACGACCAGGGCGTCCGCCAGGCTGTCTACGTCCTCAGGAAATGCATTGTTGGTCACGATATGCTTCGACAAGCTCGACAAGATGTTCTCAGTCTGCTCGCCGAGGAGGACCCCGCCCCTGCAGCAAGCGAGTCCAAGAAGACGTAATGCCGACCTCTGATACTTGCCGACCCAGGAGTCGGGGTTGCTGCGGTCGCATTCGAGCTCCATCACCTGGAGGATCTGCTCCATGGGATCGGTAGCGTGGAGCACCCCCTGCAGGTACTCTATCTTGTCACGAGACTCCTCCCCGGCTATCACGGCGGCGAGGCTGCCCAGGGCCAGCCATACGGCGCGCACGCACGCCTCGCTCTGAGCGTCGCGGGCGAGCACCTGCAGGGCCCACGGCACCGCGCCAGCCTCGACGAGTTTAGACGCGAGAGCGCCTACGGCGGCCGCTACTCCCGGCAGTGTCAAGAACGGGGAGCGCGAAATTGTGCCGAGGAACTCGCCGAGAGGCGGCAGGACAGACGGACCGGCATCTCCGTCAATGCAATCTAGCAAAACGGGGCACGCCGCATCCGCGATCAACACGTACTCCACGAAAGTGGCTTCACAGACCTCTCCTGCAGGCGGGGAGGTGATGACCTGAAAAGATGACGCAAAAGCCTCGCCGACGTTCGCGAGGAGGGAAGCGTAGTTGCTGCAGAGGCCAGCGAAGGCTTCGACGTGCTCCGCACGCTCTGGTATGTGCAAGAGTGCTCCCATGCAAAGCGAAAGTACCTCGCCCGGAGGCACGCTGTCGACAAGTACGCCTTCTGCGGGCGGGGCTTCCCTGGGAAAGACCGCCTTCACCAGATCAGAGCAGCACTGCAGCACGGTGAGATGCAGTTTCGGGGCCGTCCTAGAGAAGGAGGCCTCGCCCGCTGTGCGCTGCGCGCTGATGTACCCTGTCATCTGCACAAACCTGCGGACGCTGCGGGGCGGCAGCGTGCTCACAGCACCAGGGCGCGCAAAGACAGCGCTTCTGATTGCAGAGAGCGACAGCTGCTGGACGACCTCGTCCTTCTCGTCCAGGGCTCGTTCCAGGGCGTCCAGAAGGCACTCCAAACCGCAGGCCCTCGCGCCGGCAGAGTCCCCGAGGAGGGACTGGAGCTTCAGCAGGACCGTGAGGAACTTCTGAAGCAAGATCCCGGCCCAAACATCCGGGGCTACCTCCATGGAGTCACGACCGTCGCGATCGCCACGACCGGCGCGCACGGTCCCCTCGACGTGGCGTTCCACGCGCCGTTCGCGGACGCAGCCCGCAACAGCCTCAAAGACATACTGAAACACGCTCCCCGCCACGAGGCGCGCACAGAGGGGTTGCGGCAAAACGGCACACACATCGCAGAGCAGGTCGGCCGCCGCTTCCTGGGTCTCTGGGTGCGGGAACAGCATGGCGCGGCCGGTGAGCCGCAGCAAGACGTCGAGTGAATGTTCACTCTGGAGGGCGTCCACTCCAAAGGCCCGCAAGAGCCCCCCGGCCAGGCGCAGGCTGGCCGCGGGGATGCGCCCCCCGGCGGCAGCGGAGCCCCCCTCGACACCTGCGGCGAGTAGCCCCGCGACGATGGCCTGCCGCTCCTGCTGGAACCAGCGCACAAGCGCCTCCCCTTGGTTGGCCGGCTGCTCGACGCACTCAGCCCACATCACGTAGAGGAGCTCGGAGGCGAGGTGCCGGACCTCCAGCGGCACGCCCGGGGCCCCCACGTGCGCGAGGAGCCCCCCCGGGAGGGGGTGCTCTGGCCGGTTGAGACACGCCCAGGGCGCCCCCTCGAGCCCCCGCCCGGAGCCGCCGTCGAACCGCACCAGGGCCGCGGTGCAGTCCAGGAGCTGCGCGGGGAGGTCAGAGACCTGCCCTGCCGGGCAGGCGAGCAGCTCGGACCAGCATTTGCGCAGCAGGACGTCGCGCACGCCCCATTCGCCCGCCCGCGGGAGAGTCAGCAGGGCCGCCATGAGCTCATGAAGCGCCGCGGTCACGGCCTCGGTCTCCGACCGGCACACGGCCCGCACGAGGAGCCCCGCCGAGTCGGCGAGGCACCGCCGCCCCACCAGATCGGCCGCCTCCGCGTCGCCCTCCACCGCGGCCTGGAGCTGGCCGAGCACCACGAGCAGCCGCGCCTCGCGCGCGAGCGCCCCCCCCGCGAGCCCCTGGGCCTCGCCGCCCCCCGGCCCCGCGGGCCCCCCGGGGGCCGCGGGCGCGAGCGCGGCCTCGACGCACGCCAGGCACACCAGCCCCCCCCCGAAGCACCGCGCGGCGCGCGCGGCCCCGTGGTCCGCGGGCCCGCCCGCGTGCCGCGCGGGGTCCGCCAGCGCCCACGCGGAGCCGCCCGCCCCGGGGGCCCCCATCGGCCCCCCCCCCCCCCCCCCCCCCCCCCCCCCCCCCCCCCCCTCCCCCCCCCCCCCCCGGCC
>Ga0163110_10001141_pt1 | contig 13369 bp, 21 predicted proteins | sample CRUFie1St17metaG_FD_108703 | JGI IMG/M metagenome (GOLD analysis project Ga0163110, IMG submission 108703) | Marine microbial communities from the Costa Rica Dome - CRUD Field 142mm St17 metaG | ecosystem: Environmental > Aquatic > Marine > Oceanic > Photic zone | place: Costa Rica: the Eastern...
CGGCCATTCAAAATATCTATTCAATACTCTATTCATCATCAATACAACATAAAAATAATCTGCACTACCATATACCTTAAATGCTACATCTTCAGGTTTTTCACCATCTTCTACATCATAACTATCATATAAGGCATAATTATCTCGTACCTTGTTTCTAATTTTTACTCTACGAAATATATCAGGCACCAATTTAAGTTCTTCATTGCCTTTGATATCGTATCTGATTTTAGGAAATTGTGTAAAAAACATAATTCTTAATGACCTTCAAAGATTTTTTGTTTAGTCATCAATTCTAATTCTTGGAATGTTAATGACATTTTGTAAGATACTGGAGCAGCTCCTTTACTATCTGGTTCAAATGTACTAAATTGTGCCTCTGGTCCAAAATCAACCGTCATATCTTTTAATGCACATTTTGATATTCTATTCATGTATTCGTTCTCTTGTCCTAAATGAGCATAATGTATCTCGAATTCAGATGGTACTTTAAATAATCTACCACCAGTTAGACCTGTTTCTAAATCAGGATGCATATGATATTTAAATAGAAATACAATATTCTGTACTGCCTCTAATTCTTTTTTGTTTCGTGGGTGGAAATCAAATGCATATGTAAAACTTCTAAATTGTGGTCCACCATAAAATTGTTCTTCGTTAGGGTTAATTGCAACACCAAATGCCTTACTTGCTAGTTTTACGGGGTCACCTGCACCTGCCATAGATACAAATTCACCTAATACATTTTTACCATATTGACCAACACCACTTGTCACACCAGCCGCAATTGCTTTTGCCATTTGTGTCTTATCACTTGCTGTTTTTGCATTACCAATTGTTCTTGCAATATCACCTGATAATTCTGTTGCCTCTGCCTCATAGTTTGCACCATATGTCACTTTAACACCTGGTGGCATATACAATGCTATAGCACTTGTTACCTGTGTATGTGTAGGTAATTTTGATAATACTGAATTGTCTGTTTTAACTTCTCTAAAATTACCACTATTCTTTCTTATCTCATCTAATGTAGTTTCACCATCACCTTGGTCTGTCACAAAACCCATTTTCTGCGATACAGCAAAGTCTTTATTATTCTTGCCACTAAATTGGTTCTTTAATGAATAGAATATAATATAGTGACCTAATCCTTCACTTGTTAAATCTATTGGATATTGTATTTGTGAGAAAGATAAAGGGTCTCTCTTCATCTTTTCTTGAGGACTATCATCTACCTCAAATGGTGACTTCTTCAATAACTGAGCAGCCACTTTTGCCTGTGAACCTGATATTTGTTGACCAGAAAATGCGTTAGTTAAACCACCTACGGCACCAGTAATATCATTGAAAAATGGTGTAGATAGTTTCTTTAGTTGTGAAGCAGCTCTTTTTAACATTAATAAATACCTTTGTAATTATGTTAATATTTATATAGATTATAGGTGTATTATGGCGAAAAGTTATAAAGGGTTATATAGACCAACAAACCCTAAAAAATATGTTGGTAATGCCAATCAGATAGTGTACAGGTCGTTATTAGAAAGACGCTTTATGCGTTATTGCGACTTGAATGATGATATTATAAATTGGGCAAGTGAAGAATTACCAATATCATACTGGTCACCTATTGACAAAAAATGGCATAGATACTTTCCAGATTTCATAATCAAGACATCTAAAAATAAGAAGTTTATCATAGAGATAAAACCATCTCGTCAAGTTGGTAAACCAAAACCACCTAAAAAGAAAACCAAATCACACATGCGTGAACAATTTGAGTATATAAAAAATCAAGCAAAATGGTCAGCAGCTAAACAATATTGTGAAGATAAAGGTCTTGAATTTAAGATTATAACTGAAAAAGAATTAGGCCAATATTAACTAAAAAAGTTATATGACGCTCTATCGTGATAAGGGTCGATTGTTGTATTTAAATCAGTTGTTGTCATGTTGGCAGTTTTAATACTTGATACAGGATTACCTGAATTGTTTACAGATTGGTCTATATAAACTACCTCACCTTGTCCATCTGTTGTCTTATCTATTTGTGTTGTTTTCATCACCGTCTCTGTCACATCACCTTGAATATTCTCTGTTGTAATTTTTTTAATCTCATCACCCTCATTTGTGATATTGTCACCACCGCCACCTGCACTAGACATAACTTCATTAAACACTCTACTAAATGCCTCACCAGGACTTTCACCACCTGGCAACATTGCACCTGCAGCCGCTAAACCACCTTTTGCTAACGCTTTCATCATTGTACCAATAGCAAATATCTTTTCTTTAATAGATGTAAAGTCAAATGTAAATAATCCTTTAAACCAATTCCATGCTGACATTACAGGACCATCTTCGCCTAAAAAGAATTCTTTTAAACTAAATGGTTGGTCGGGGTCACCAAAATTAAATATATCTTTTAAGAAGTTTATTGCCATATCAAGAGGTGCTGATACTACCGTGAAGAAGAAATCTGCTACACCACCTGCTACGCCTTTTAAACCACCCCATATTCTATCAACATCAAGTGTAAATATACCCATTACAAAGTCAACAAGACCACCAATTACATCTGAAAAACTGCCTGTAAGATTTTCACCAAACTCTGAAATGTATGACCCTAGATTATCTAAACCTAAAAATGATAATGCCATGCCAACTAAATCTGTTATTAATCTAACGAAACTACCAATAAATCCATCAACAATACCAACAACTGCACCTCTAATACCATCTACAATAGAACCTGTCTCTTCATACTCTTTCATAAAACCACTTACACCATCAAATATACCAAGAATGATAGTCAAAGGTAAGAATAGTTTACTAACTGCTTTACCAAATGCCTTAAGCGGTCCTGTAATTTTAGCAAATGCACCAGCGCCTTGACCTGCAGCTGCACCGCCGCCAAATAATCCTGTTATTGCATTTTTGAAAGGAGCAAATACGGCAGCTATAGTTTTACCTGCCTCATCAATATTTTTAGTAATCATTTTCATTGTAGGACTTTGAAAGAAACCTTTTATTGGTTTCATCATGTCATCAAAGAATGTCACTACACCAGAAAATGGTGCTTTTGGCAACTTCATTTTGAAGTCATCAAACTTCGCAAGAATAGGTCCTGATATATTTGCCTTGAAACCTTTTGATAAGTTACCACCAAATACTTTCATGGCAGCTTTAAAATCATCAACTAATTTAGGACCGAAACCTAATGTAGATATAGTACCAATGCCTTTTGCAAAGGTAGCCATACCCTTAATTGATTTAATTTGTTGTGGTAATCTTAATATGTCTTCTACATTTAATGCTTTAGCAAAAGCGGCGACAGCAAATAGACCTGCAAGAGCAGGCATTTTTAATCCACCAGTTGCCTCTTCTTTACTAGGTAAAGCAAATGTTTGACCACCTGCCTCATCTCTTTTTTCTTTTCTTAACTCAGCAGCCTGACTTCTCTCTCTTGCGTAAGCGTCTTTATCAAACTGAAACATCTGTCGTAAGATGTCCATAAAACCTTGAGTATTTCTTTCGTTCTCTTTACCAATTGCTCTTAAATCTTCTAATATTGGTATTGAACCATTATCATTAGCTGCTACAGCGGCTGTACCACCTGTTAGAGCATTACCAACGGCCATTTGTGCCGATTGAATACTTGCAACTAAACTACCTCTAGTTTTACCTGTGTTCTCTGCCATTTTTATTTACTCTTTTTACTTGAACCTGTGTATAGACCAAACCAGGCAGCGCCAGCACCAACAACGATACTGATTAACCCACTTTGTTCCATAGTAGGCGCCTGTAAATTCATATACCATATTACACATTTGTATAATAAAATAATATACACGGTCAAGAACAATCTTGGAAATATTCTCCAAGCGTCAACAGCTCTTGCCATATGAATTATTTTTGCATATGGATTAGGACCTAAATCTTTTACAGATGTATCTACCTCTAAATCAACCTTAACCTTTTTACTGATTTCAGGTTTATCGGCAGGTACTACTATTTTATCTTCAGCCATTTCTTTTATTCCTCATTTGGCGTTCTTTCGCCTTTTCGTTTTCTTCTTTTATATGTTGCACTAGAAGATTAACATATATCTCCCTCTCCCATGGCACCATATTTTCTAGTTCACTCAAACTATATTTATGATGTTGCATTAAAGCAAAGTTGACCTGGAAATGATTTTCTAGGTTGTCATGTGAGAGGGCGACCCGAAAAAATCTTGTAGCCCGCTCAAAACTACTTTACTTTTCACTTTAGTTTTAGGATTCTCTACCTCAATCTCATGTTTGAGTTTTGGCATAGTTGTAAAAAATGTCTGTATTTTGTTAAAGTGTTCACTTGTTAAACTCTCTACAAAAGCATTCATTTCTTCAACTGAATAATCCCCAGCATTATGTACCTCTTCACCATTATAAATTTGATAGATTGATTTGCTGATGATATCAAACAATTGTTCAGTTTTCATGTTAGCTGCGTCCATAGCAGGGTCGAAATCTTCCATAGTAGGATATTTCATCAACATTTTAATTTTATCATTGACTTGTATTTCGTTGGTGTGACTATCATCTACTTGCACCTCAACATTTGTCAAATCAACTTCTACATTTGCAAAAGTTTCGTTGTCATCTGGACACTTAACTTTTAGTTTTGCTACCTCACCAACTGATTTAGCTCTTATCTGTAAAAAGATATATTCTAAATCAAAGGTAGGCATTTTACTCACATTGATAGTACCAAATGTACAAGCACTAACAATTTCTTTCAACGCACTCTGAATTTGTTTATTGTCATTAGATTCCATAGCCATCAATAAAATCTTTTCTTCTTTTACAAGAAAAGGTCTATATTTGACTTTAGTATCTTGACTTGGTAAAGTCAATTCATATGTCGCTGTTTCTAATATAGGCAATGCCATAATATTACTCCTTGATTATTAAATAAATGGTGGAAATACTCTTCCACCTGTTATACGACCTATTGGGGCATTTCTCTTAATTTGACCCAATACATCACGACCAACTCTTTTCAATTCTGGTGGTAATTTATCTAAAATGCCACCAAACAAACCAAAGTTTTTTGCCGTCTTAATCGTAGGTACATCACCCATTTTTGCACCTATCGTTGCACCATTAATTTGGTCAGTTGTTAAATTGTACCAATTTCTAAAGTTAAATGTAATTGGTAAATTGTGAGGTTGGTCCGTAGTACCATATGCGTATTCAACACCACCTATTACTTGAGGATAGCATTCTAATAGTCTTACGCCGTAGGTAATTCTGTCTCTGTCGTCATTACTTTCAAACGACCCTAATTGATATATGTCCATGTGACCAATATAGTCATCATAAAATCTCATATTGTGGCTATTTGTATTCATAATTAACTTTTGCCACTCTTCAAAGAAAACTCTTTGTCTTAAAAATTTGTCTGCATAAAATGTCATCTCAACGGTACCTGGAAAACTATATGCGTATGGCATTTCTCTAGCAGGTCCGTATGTCATATGTGAAGTAGTATTAATATCTCTACTAGGCATAGTCACCTTATTACACATCATTGAAACATTTTGTTGTAATTCTTGTTGGTTGTAATCTTGATAAGTTTGGTATGGTGGTGGACCATATGTCTCTTGCTTTCTACCTACATCACCTAATTTATATTTTTGAGGCATGAAAAATCTAACAACATATCTTGTTGGTCTTGCAACACCTTCGCCTTGATTGATAGCAGATATAAATTTACCCATAGTGGATTCTGGATTGCCACCTGGTTTTCTCTGTAATCTAGGGTCGCCTTCAACATTATCAAGTGACCTATCTCTAGGGAAACCTAATCTAATATCAAAGTTACCTATTCTACGACCACCTCTTAAAATTGCCATTAGTATTTACTCCTACTATCTGCAAATACTTTACCTAAACTTGCCTTTTTAAATTGTGCTACAGGTAAATTAATTGCAATTGCCATCTCGTCTGTATTAACTCTTAAAAAATTACTTCTTACTTGTTTGTACAAATACCTTTTGATTGCAGCTTTTGTAAAACCTACACCTTTGATATCATCATATGACACCTGTAATCTTGTAGATTTATCAAACTTACCATTACTTGCGTATCTCTGCAATTCAGATAAAAACTTATATCTTGCACCATACGGTAGATAGTGAAAATTCAATCCTATGAAACCACCTGAAAAGGTTTCTAAAGGCAATACTAAAGGGAATATATCATAGAAAGGCAATTTGCCTTTTGTTTTAGGGTCATAAAAAAACAAGTTCATACGACCACCACTTGGTCTACCAATCAATTTACCACTAGACATCAATTTACTAGCAGTTGCCTTATTTGTTATTAATGAGGCTGCATTCCTATACCAGGACTGCGATTTGAATTGGCCATCTTGTAAATCTATTAGTGGTTTAAAAATATTTGCCATACCACTATTTATACAAAAAAAAGAGGCCGCTACAAGGAAACAAGTAGCGACCTCCTATGTGCTTTTTACGAAGCCTTATAGAGAGAGATAGGTTAATCTTCGTCTGCTAGTTTCGAAAAGTATGACATTGTGTCATCATCATCATCTAAAGACGGAGATTTTTCTTCGTTTGCACTTGGCACGGCAGTTTCGGTTTGCTGTGGTGGGAGGTCTACAGCGGCAACCGTTGTCGTGCTTCGTGAAGTACCAGCAATTACCCTATTCAGTTTCTCTTTGAGTTCATCATAGGTCTTGAAATTGGTAGTATCCACGAATGGGTTTAGAGGATATTGTTTCTCCCAAATAGCTTTGATTTCATCATCACTAGTTTTGATTTGAGAAACACCCTCAAATTCTGATTTATCATAGTTCCAGTAACCATCAACTTTTCTGATTTTCAGTTTAAAGTTTGCACCTTTCCAGAAATCAAATGGGTTGATAGGACTTTCATCTTCAAAAGCAGGTTGCATTGCCTCTGTAATCTTGTCAAAGATTTTTTTACCAAACTTGAACAAGAATACTTTACCCTCATTTTCAGGATGTTTAGGGTCAGATACAACAAAGATATTAGAATAGTATGATAACTTTCTTTTTCTCTTTCTTGCAATCTCTTTGTCACTATCAACACCAGAATTCCACAATCTAGTGTTCTCTTCAGACACCGGGTCTTTCTGATTTAAAGTTGTTAGTGAGTTCTCGATATACCAACCACCTTTGTCTTGAAAGGCATGAGACCATACTCTTTGCCATGGCATTTCTTCGCCATTAGAGGCAGGTAAAAATCTAATAACAGCATAGCCATTACCAGTTTTATCCATCTCTGGTTTCCAGAAACGGTCATCTTGATATTTATTTTTGTTTGCTTGGTCCTCAGGATTGAGGTTCTTTTCTAACGCTTTGGTTAGTTTGTCAAAATTACTTGACGAGGTCTTTAATGTTTCGAAATCCATATTAGTTCTCCTATATTTTCGTATTTCGTATTTGTGTTACCTGTATAATCGGTATCGTTATTATTTATACAACTTTTATAAGTTTTGTAAAACATTTTCTGCATTACTCACTTCGAAAGGGTCAGTTGTACAATTGTCTTGGAAACCAGGTTCTTCATATAGTTTTTCAACCACACCATCATTTATCACAGCAGCGTATCGCCATGACCTGTATCCAAAACCCTTGTCGTCTTTCTCGACAAGCATACCCATGCCTCTAGTAAACTTACCTGAGCCATCTGGTATTAGTTTCACTTTCTCTACGCCTAGGTCTTTACCCCAAGCATTCATTACAAAAGCGTCATTAACTGATATACAATAAACTTCATCTATGCCTTTATTTTTAAAATTGTCATAGTTTTTTTCGTAATCAGGTAATTGGTGTTCAGAGCAAGTTGGTGTAAATGCACCAGGTAGTGAAAACAATACTACTCTCTTGCCTTTGAAGAAATCATTTGTATCTTTCTTGACCCACTCGCCAAGCACTCTACATTTAAATTGTACATTAGGTATTTTTCTCATCATATTCCTTATTCTTTTTTGCCCATTCGCTAGCACTCATACCTTTAGGTAGCGAGGCTTTAATTAATTTCTCTCTCATGGTAACACACCATGATTGTATCTTATCTAATATATTTAATAATAATGTATTCATAATAATTTGTCAAGCGTCCTTCGTGGGATTAGTTGGAACGCACCCACAAGCTTCCGGGAAGAGTCCATCTATGTTTAAGATAGTCCCTACTTACAACTACCCTTGGTGTCTTCAGCCATACGGCCATAACCCTCCAAGAATATGCCTTACAACCTCTTAATTGTTGTTCAGCCAGAAGGAAATAAGTGTTTCGAATACACCTATTCTTTACGCTTATATACAATATACTACAAATTGAGTATATTGTCAAGCCTGGAATAGTCAATATAATTAATATTAGGGATACCATTCCATTCTAAAACTGGTTGTGTTGTTTTGTCATTCTCATTATATGGCGCCTGTACCTTGAAAAACTGAATATTAGGGTACATTTTGAACAACTCCAACCATTGTTTAATCCAATTGATACATGGTGTTGGTTGGTGTTCAGCAGTCACATAATGTTTGGTAGACTTATACATGTTATTCACATGAGCATTACTAGAAAATAGGTCATGTCCTAACATGAAGACATAACTAGGTTGTTCTCTTTTACATGCGATATAACCACTTGTCGGACCAGCAGCCCAACCTAAATCTTTAAATTCTTCGCCTTGTTGCATATAATCTACAAGTGATGTAGTTTTATCTAATTTTGGGTCAACATAACTGACATATATATTCGATTGATTTACATTCTTTTTCTCTCTTGTACCATCTTTTTTGATTATATCAGCAACGCCTTTAATAGTAGAACCATGGAGAACAAATTGTGTTGTTTCTTCAGTTCTATTATTTTCTACCATAAAACCGTTTTCTCTCATATAGTTCATCTCACTATCTTTCATGCCGGCGTCTGTAATCATACTATCAAATGCCATGATAGGCATTTTAGTCCAGTTTCTAAAGAAACATGGTACTTGATATGCTAAACCTTTATGAAATATCTCATGCATAATACCATTGTCAACACTTGTAATAACATCTGGCATAAAATCTCTTGTCAATGCATTACAACCATATAGTTTACCATGTGGTCGGTATTTTTCTAAATCAATACCTCTACGACTTTCAGCATTACCTATACAAAATACATTCATTAATTATAACTCGCATATACCACAAACACCAAGGCCATAATAAAACAAACAACTAGAACATGATTGCCTAGATTTAAAATACTTTTACCTACCGTGTGTGGATTTTTAGGGTCTATAAACTTATTCATTTTTTCTTTTTCATCCATTTATGCCATACATCTTTCATTTGATTATACGACCTTTCAAATTTATTGTTTGATATTATTGTATGAATAGAATAGTCTTTCATAAACTTTTCATCTCTACCTCTTTGTGTCATTTTAACTTGGTCATCTTTAACCAATATTAATTGTGCTACAGGTGTACCGGCAGGTATAAAAAATTTACCAAATTTTATAAATGCTAAAACTGCATTTATTTTTGGTATGCCATATTGGTCATTATATGCACCAGGCATAGCAACAAACATATCATTATCTAAATGTGCTGGGTGTAATTGTAATAGTTTATAACCTAGAGGTATTTTTACACACCATGGTGTATTGATTTTTACTAATGATTTAAACCAATTTTTTGGCCAGTTCTTTCTAAAATCTGTATATGCCATTTCTGTATGCATACCTACGGTAATCTCTGCTGTATGGTCACTTGCTTCTAAATCGTCCATAGGTGTTGTCCAGTTCACACCATCTTTAGTTACCTCTAGTTTGATATCTTGGTGAGTTCTTACTACCCAACCCTCATTCTTAATATTAATAATACCAGGACATCTACTAGTATGTTGTATATTTTCTTTTTGATAATCTATTGCTTTGTGTTTTGTTAAACTACCATCTTTACGATATGCTTTTGCCATATCTAACATCCATTGATGTTTATATTCTTTGTATGGTATAATAGGCATAGTTTCTTCTACACCTCTAATTAACGATACAAATTCTAAAGTGGTATCATGCAATTTGAACATGTTGTCAACTCTGTTAAAATTCCTATTAATAATACGGTAGATAATATAGCATTAAGGAATATTAATGCACGGTCATGCCATAGAAAACCTACTATCAACCAACCTATTGTACCCATAAAACTAAAGTACAAATCAAACATATGCGAAAAATCAGCAGCTCTAAAACAAACTGCAATCATCAACATAATACTGGCTACCCATTTTATATACCAAGATAAATCATATCTAGGTGTAATCTTTTTGAATACTCTACTACTATTCAGTTCCTTTATCTTATCATTCAATTTCTTAACTTTCTCAACCATTATATATTTCTTTCATTGTTAATTTCGCTTGTGTCAAATTATATTTCACAAACGGAGACATCTTGTCTAACTTCTCATTTATTTTTGGCCAAACCACTTTCTCCTCAATTTGTTTAGACCATCTTTTACTAAAACCCAAAATCTTATTAATTTGATATAGAGTTTGGATATTAATTTTTTTCTGCAAATATAACCGTAAAATTCTAGGATGTTGTCCGCCAACCACATTGAAGCCATCATCAAAAAGAAGAGACTTGTTATCAAGGTCATTACGAATAGATACACAATCGTTCCGAAAATGGTATCCAACGCCATTCTTATATTTTGTCCAAGTGAGGTAGTTTTCGTGTCCATCATTATTTAATAAATTACCAACCCACTTATTACTATCAACAATAAAATTACTAACAAAGTAATCAAGTATTTCTCGTTCATTATATCTTTTAGAAAGTTTATGAAAAAAGTACCTATCATGTCGTTTTGTAAATGTTTCTAGTTTTACCGTTACCTTTCCATCATATTTAGCGTAATCATATGATTTGGTAGTGAAGTGATTTTTAACTGCCAAATAAATTTTATATACTTCAAATCCACCATACATCATATTCTTCTTCTTCTAAAATATCTACGCCATAATGCTGACCTTGTCATAGACACCACGGTAAATATTAAAGCAATACCCATACTATCAAAAATACTAGGGTGTAAATCAAATAGAGGAAATATTAATAATTGTATAAGAACAGCTAATATAAAACCACTACCTACATCTACTACGCTTTCAAATATATCTCTAGTCATTTATTTTGTATTCAAAATTTTGTGTCTCATCATTAATATGCACCTGTTTAGCACCATTTCTTATATGAAAATGTGTTGCCATTGGTGTCAAAGGTGATAGAGTTACCAATCTTTTGAAGTGATTATTTTTTGCCCATTCACCTAGTTTTCTAATTATTTCTTTACCTGCACCTCGTTTTCTTGACCATACGGTATATGCAATTACAATTTCGCCTCGCTGACCATCTTGATTAGCTGCTTGTGACATGTAATCCATTTCTCTTACGGTAAATGGTACTTCAGGACACAATGCAATACAAACAATCGCTTCGATTTCATTCTCATATTTCAAACCAAATATCTTACGACCATTTGTAATTCTAAAACCAAGGGTCAGCTCAGGTCTTACCGGGTCTTCGGATACATCAATGTCATCTAGTTCAACTAGTTCAGTACCTTTTACCCACTTAAAAAAATCATCAACACTATCTTTAAACTTTTTCATCTAATAAATGCCTCGTACATATAGGAAAATGGTCTTTCATATGTTTTGCCATTTGTCCTGTTATCATTCTTGTTTCTTCTTGCGTATCTTCTTTGTTTCTTAAATTACATACACGAGCAAATGCATAAAGACTACCAGACCAGTACCACTCTGTCATCATATTTTGAGGTAATACCATTCTAGCCATCTCTGGTGCTATATCACTCTTTAACATATCTGTATATAATTCTTTTGCACTCTTAACAAAGTCTGTAATATCATATTCAACTTCTTCATCACCTGAGCCTTGTTTTTTATTTTCGGCACGGTTTCGCCACATAAATGGCACATAAAATTCTGGTTCATCATCTACATATCTACGACTAACTTCGTTCCACACCAAACCAACTTGGTGTTTTACCAATTGTCTTGCTACAAATATAGGTGCTTTGATTAGAAATTGCATTGAAGCATGACCAAATGGTGACCAATGATTATGCTTTGCTAGATACTTGATTAGTTTCTCGTCTTTATCATCAAAGACATCTTTTCTTTTTGCGAATGATACTCTAGCTGCATTTACAACCGTTATATCACTACCCATTTTATCTATTAATGATATGTTCATAATTTTTCCTTATATAATCTAATAATTGATAGTTGTAGGTATTATCCCAACCATAAACATCTATCATACATTTAACCTTATCTGATTTCAATTGGTCTATTATATATGTATAGTTGCCTGTACTCAATGCTTTTATTGTATTCAATACTAAATCAGCATGGTCACTCTCAAAATAATCTTTATCTAAAGTTGACAAACTAGTTCTTTCATTAAAGAAAGTTCTCATTATCTCGCCAATGTGTTGCACCTTTTCAATATTCTGCATAAAGACTTCTATGCTTGTATTGTTGTATGACCAACCTAATAATTCATTCTCTTTAAATTTCTCTTGCCAATTATCATCATAGTTGATATGTAAATTAAATGCTTCTTGTATTCTTTTGTCAAATAAATGTTTAGTGATATATTCGTACCACTCATGGAATTCTGCCTGACAAGCACCTTTTACTAATTCTATATATTTCTTTTCAAAACTTTTATCATTTGTTTTTAGGTAATTTGCATAATGTAATTCGAAGTCATTTGTAGGTTGTTTCTCTTCATTGAAGTTATGCATTGTTTTAGATTGTTCTATGATGTGTGATAACTTGGCGAACATGTCATCTGATATATTTGGTAGATAATGTAAAATTTTATTCATACTGGTAACTTACCTGACTTCTTCACTTTAAGCATATTTGCTTCAATACATTCTTGTTCTATCTTCTCTTTTAGAGCCTTGGTTAATAATCTACCTGCTTGCTCTGGTTCTACCTCATTCTCTGAACAATATAGAAGTATAGTGTCCATATAAGATATGGGTTTCTTCTTTATATATAACTTTTCTATGATGAGGGAAAATTCTTTTGAGTTCATTCTATATAATATATCACTTTTATTGTTATTTGTAAAGTGTGGATTGTTTCTGTTTCGAAGTACAATCCACAAAACTCAAAGCAGTATTAAGCTGCTAATGCAAAGTTATTATCGTTTGCGTTTAATTAGCATTTAAGGTTGCCACCTATCAGCCTCTTACAATTTTCTCAGCACCTGTCGAACCTACCACACCCCCCATAA
>Ga0163110_10001143_pt1 | contig 13354 bp, 9 predicted proteins | sample CRUFie1St17metaG_FD_108703 | JGI IMG/M metagenome (GOLD analysis project Ga0163110, IMG submission 108703) | Marine microbial communities from the Costa Rica Dome - CRUD Field 142mm St17 metaG | ecosystem: Environmental > Aquatic > Marine > Oceanic > Photic zone | place: Costa Rica: the Eastern...
AGGATAGCCTCAACCTGCATTGCTGTGACCGCAGGGTAACTGATGCCGAGGCGGCAACCACGGTGACCCAGCATTGGATTCTCCTCGTGAAGGGCGTGGATACGCTTGGTGATCGCAGGCGCGCTCATGCCGATCTTTTTGGAGAGATCCTTCTTCTGACCGGCATCCATGGTGCCGATGAATTCGTGAAGAGGCGGATCCAGAAGACGAATAGTAGCCGGGCGACCTTCGAGTGACTTGAAAATCCCAATGAAGTCTTTCTTCATGAAGACCTTGATCTTCTTGAGTGCCTTGGCTCGGCCGGCATCGTCATCAGCGAGAATCATCTCACGAACCGCATCAATGCGGTTACCCTCAAAGAACATGTGCTCCGCACGGGTCAGGCCAATGCCTTCAGCGCCAAACTTGATGGCCTGCTGCACCTGCTCCGGAGTGTCCGAGTTGGTGCGGACACCGAGCGTGCGCAGCTTGTCGGTCCAGCTCATGAGCTCCATGAACTTCTTGTACGTGTCCGAACGCTTGGCGGCGGCCTTGTTCTCGATCAGGCCTTGGATAACCTGAGAGGGAGAAGACTTGATGTTACCCTTGTAAACATTCCCAACAAAACCGTTCAGGGAAAGCTCATCGCCTTCTCTCAAGGTAACGCCGTTTCCAGAGAGTGTTTTCTTGGAGTAATCAATCGTCATGCCGTGCGCACCGCACACACAGACCTTGCCCATCTGCCGGGCCACCAGAGCGGCATGTGAGGAAGCCCCACCCTCAGTGGTGAGGATACCATCGGCGGCGATCATGCCACGAAGATCTTCCGGCGAAGTAGCTTGGCGGACCAAGATCACGTTTTGACCTTTCGCCGCAGCCTTCACGGCGTCTTCCGCGGAAAAATAGATTTTTCCGGAAGCCGCACCGGGACCGGCTGGAAGACCATTGCCAACTTTCTTAGCAGCCTTCTCCGCCTTGGCGTCGAAGATTGGAGCAAGGAGATGCCCAAGGTCATCAGCAGGAATACGGAGGATAGCCTCTTCCTTCTTGATGAGGCGCTCCTTAACCATATCCAGCGCGATGTTAACGGCGGCAAAACCCGTGCGCTTTCCGTTACGAGTCTGCAGCATCCACAGCTTGCCTTCCTCGATGGTAAACTCAACGTCCTGCACATCACGGAAGTGCTTCTCAAGTTTCTTACGAGTTACGAGAAGCTCCTTGTGAGACTTAGGAAGATCCTTGGCCATCTTGGCGATAGGTTTCGGCGTGCGAACACCGGCAACAACGTCCTCGCCCTGGGCATCGATGAGATACTCACCATAAAACACATTCTCACCCGTGGCTGGGTCACGCGTAAATGCAACACCGGTCCCGGACTTCTTTCCGGTGTTACCAAACACCATTGCCTGAACATTAACAGCCGTTCCCCAAGCGGCGGAAATCCCATACTTTTGGCGATAAACAATCGCGCGGTCGTTTTGCCAGGAATTGAAGACGGCCGTCACGGCCCCCTTGAGCTGCTCACGCGGATCTTCCGGGAAGTTCTGGCCAGAGCGTTTCTTAATCAGCGCTTTGAAAGCAGCGACCACTTCGCGGAGATCATTTTCCTTGAGACCGGAATCGTCTTCCACCTTGGCCTTAGCCTTGGCTTTATCCAGAATCACCTCGTAAGGATCGTGATGCTCGCCCGCCTCAGCTTCCACTTCCATCACAACGCTCCCATACATCTGAAGGAACCGACGGTAGGAGTCCCACGCAAATTTTGCATTGCCGGTCTTCTTGGCAAGGGCTTCAACAACCTCGTCATTAATCCCGAGATTGAGAATGGTGTCCATCATACCGGGCATCGACTCACGCGCACCGGAACGGACAGAAAGCAGGAGGGGATTCTCGAGATCACCAAATTTTTTGCCCATGGCCTTTTCGACCTTTGTAATGTTTGCCTCGATCTCGGTATCAAGTGTCTTGGGGTACTTCTTACCGTTGTCGTAATAATACGTGCAAACTTCGGTCGTAATGGTGAAACCCGCCGGAACAGGAACACCAATGCTGCTCATTTCGGCAAGATTGGCGCCTTTGCCGCCTAACAACGCCTTCATGGAGCCGTTGCCGTCCGTTTTGGATTTACTGAAGTGGTAAACGTACTTTTTTGCTTTAGCCATAAGATCTCTTTCGAAATTCGCCGGGAAAACCGGAGCGCGGAAAATAGGCAGCAGCTTTACCGCTGTCAACGTGCAATTCGCAAAAAACAGGTGAAAAATGGCCCTTAAGCCTTCATCGAATCCGGCGCAATTCCATGACCCTCACACCAACGTTGGTAGGCAAAGGGCGAAATCTCCGAGGGCTTGATCTCGCTGCGCCCGCCCCAAAAGACATTCGTGTAGCCCACCTCGATGCCCGCCTCGGCCAAATGCGCGTCAATCGCCGCCTTGTGCGCCAGCACTTTCTCCTTATCCGTACCGTGCGCCACGCCCATGATATTGACATCTCGAAACTCCGGTCCGCCCTCGCGCCAGTAGCCATGGGTCATGATGTAATGTCGCCCCACCTCGCGGCCGGCTTCGATCTCGCGGCCGGCCGGAACGGCCCAGTGAAACAGCGCATTGTAGCGTGTCACCTTTTCGCCGGTTTTCAATCGCTTCACGTGTTCGAGGAATGTAGAAAAACGGCCCACCACTCGGCGGGCATTTAAACCCTCAGACACTCGGAAAAATTCCTCCAGGGATACACCCGCTTCTTCCGCGCGCGCCGCCCACAAATCCTCCACCAATTCGCTCGGTTCAAACTCTCGCTTCACCGCCTCCATGATGCGCCATTCATGGTCGGTCAATTCCACAACCGCCACATCCGTTACCGCCCCCAGCTCCTCAGAGCGTGCACCTGGTTCCATATCTTTTCGCCGCACATGCCCCACCCCCAAGGCAAACAGCTTTTTGGCCGGCATCAATCGAAACGCTTTTGCGCCCACCTTCTCTCTTAGTACCTCACAATGTTTCCCCAGTGAATAACCCTGCGGCACTTTTAGCGTGGTCCAAAGTTTGTAAGTCGAACCCGGCGAAGCAACGTCCGTACTGCGGGTCACCACGTGACCGGAAAACGGATCCTGCTGAAACATGTAATCAAACGCCGTATCCAGTTTGCCCTGATCCACCTCCCATGCCACCAGCGCGCCCTTTGCCAAATTGGTCGCCAACAAGGTCTGGCGCACGCGCCGGATCACACCGGCGTCCAGCATTGCTCGTACGCGCTCCAGCACCAAGGCCTTATCCAGGCCTGTTCGCTCGGCCACCATCCCAAAGGGATCACGCTGAAAGCCCTGTAATTGATCCTCGCTGATGGCGAGAATCTGGGCGTTGATTTCATCAGCAACCTCGACGGGTGTGGCGGCAAAGTTCATGGGGCGGTGTTGTCGCAGCAAAAATGGACGGTGGCCAACTGTTTTTTGTTCATCGCAGAAACTCCGCACCGGCCGCATCCGCAAATCGAAGCCCCTGAGGCGTTAACCGAAAACCCTCTGATTCCAACACGGCCTGCCCCTGTTCCACCAGCATTTCCATGGTCTCCCCCCATTCATCGCGCAGATCAAATCCCGTAGCCCGTTCAAACGCCTCAAACGGCCAACCCGCGTTCATGCGCAGTCCAAACGCCGCCATCTCTCCGGCTCGCTTCATTGGCTCCAACTCCTCAGTTTGATCAATCGCGCGTTCACCATTTTCCAGTTTCTCACAATATACCTTTGTGTTGCAAACATTCGTCGTACGCACGCCCCCCACATATCCGGTGGCGCTTGGCCCCAACCCGTAATAGTCGCCGCCACGCCAGTAATTAATATTATGCCGACAAGCCTCGTCGGGTATCTCGAAGGCACCACCTCCCAGATGCCGCCCGAAGTTGGCTACTTCGTACTGGTGAAAACCCTCCTCGCCGGCCACTCTCACCAATTCCTCGAACATATCGCAGGCCAATTCCTCTTGCACATCGAACTCACCGGCCTGCAGCTGCTCGTACAACGGCGTGTCCTGCTCGTATATCACTTCGTAGCAGGAAAGATGCTCCGGTTCCATAGCGATGGTTTCGCGCAAAGTATCCTGCCACACCGGCATGGTTTGCGAAGGGATGGCAAACATCAGATCCAGGTTCACCCGCTCAAAGCCCGCATTGCGCAGGATATCATACGACTTGAACACCATCGCCCGCGAATGCACCCGACCTAGGCGATCGAGCAAATCTTCATCCAGCGATTGCACACCCATGGAAATGCGTGTCACGCCGCCTTCGCGTAGGAGCTTTGCCTTGTCGGCGGATACGGTGGCGGGATTGCATTCCACACTCCATTCCTCCGCCCCATCAAGCCCCAAACGCCGCATGGCTTCCAAAAGCGTTTCCCACTGGCGCAGATTCAAAATCGACGGCGTTCCCCCACCGAAGAAAATAGTCTGCGGCGTTAGGTCATCCGCAACCAATTCCAGCTCCCGCACCAACCCCGACACAAACCGATCCACCGTCTCGCCATCCGGAGCATGCGAAAAGAACGCACAGTAACTGCACTTGGAAGCGCAGAACGGTACGTGGCAGTAGAGTGACTGGACAGGCACGCGGCAGATTAGTCCGACGAGTGCATGGCGGCAATTTGAATTCACCAAAGTGAAAACCCTAAAGGAATATCTGTGTTCTCCGTGGTTCAATTGACATCTGCTACCCCGCACCACTAACTTGTGGCGTGTTCGAACTCCATAAGCCTTATGATCCGGCCGGCGATCAACCGGGAGCAATCGCGCAATTGTCTGCCGGTTTAGAGGATAATCTTCCCCATCAAGTATTATTGGGTGTCACGGGCAGCGGCAAAACCTTCACGATGGCCAATGTCATCGCCCAGACCAATCGCCCCACATTGGTTATATCTCACAACAAAACCCTCGCTGCCCAGCTCTACGCAGAGTTCAAGGGGTTTTTCCCCAATAACGCGGTGGAATATTTCATCAGCTATTTCGATTACTATCAGCCCGAAGCCTACATCCCGCGCACGGATACGTTTATCGAGAAAGATTCATCGGTAAACGAGGATATTGAACGCATGCGTCTGGCAACCATGAGTTCGCTATTGAGCCGGCGCGATGTAGTGGTAGTGGCGAGCGTTTCGTGCATTTACGGAATCGGCAACCGCGAAGACTACGAGGCTCTTATGGTTCCACTGGTTCAGGGCATGGAGATCGGACGCGAACTGCTCCTTACCAAGCTGGTGGACATTCAATACACGCGGAATGATATCGCCTTTGAGCGGGGGCAATTCCGCGTGCGCGGCGACACTGTAGATATTCGCCCCGCTCAAACCGAGGATGCGATACGTGTGGAATTTTTCGGGGACGAGATCGACCGCATCCAGCGTTTTGATCCGCTTACCGGCAACACCACCGAGACGCCCGGTTCCGTCACAATTTTCCCCGGCAAACAATTCGTCACTCAATCGGACAAGATTAAGGCGGCCATGAAAACCATCCGCACCGAACTGCGCGAACAGATTCAGCATTTTGAAAAAGAAGGGAAACTACTGGAGGCGCAGCGCATCAAGATGCGTACCGAGTACGATCTCGAGATGATGGAGGAGCTCGGCTATTGCAGCGGGATCGAAAACTATAGCCGACACCTTAGTGCCCGACCAGCCGGCTCAAAGCCTAATACCCTGATGGATTTTTTCCCAAAAGATTTCCTGCTCGTGGTCGACGAATGCCACGCCACGCTCCCGCAAATCCGTGGAATGTTCGCCGGAGATCGCTCGCGCAAGACCGTGTTGGTGGAGCACGGCTTCCGTCTCCCCAGCGCCTTGGATAACCGGCCTCTGAATTTTGAGGAATTTCAAGGACACCAAAATCAGACCATCTACGTCAGCGCCACCCCAGCCGAACAGGAAATGGGCTGGTCTCAAACGCATGTGGCCGAACAAATTGTGCGCCCCACCGGCCTGATTGATCCGACCATCACCATCAAACCGCTCAAGGGGCAAATTGATGATCTGATCGAGGAATGCCGTCAACGCGTGGATCACAGAGAGCGCGTGCTCGTAACCACACTCACCAAGCGCACCGCCGAAGAACTCACCGATTACTTGCGCGAAATCGGTATCAATGTTCGTTACCTCCACAGCGAAATCGATGCCTTGGAGCGTGTGGAAATCCTGCGCGCCCTGCGCATGGGCGAATTTGATGTGTTGGTGGGTATCAACCTTCTGCGTGAAGGGCTCGATCTCCCTGAAGTCTCGCTGGTCGCCATTTTGGATGCGGACAAGGAAGGTTACCTTCGAAGCGCCACTTCACTCATTCAAACCGCCGGCCGCGCGGCACGGCACCTGAATGGCCAGGTGATTCTTTACGCGGATGTTATGACCAAAAGCATCAAGGCGTTTCTGGCTGTTTCGAATTATCGCCGCGAAAAGCAGCTCAAGCACAATAAGGAACACAACATCACACCCCGCAGTGTGTCCCGCGCCATGGAGGATAGCTTGGGCAACCGGCAGGAAGCTACAGATAAAGCCACCATGCTGCTGCGTGATGCCGGAGGCGAATATGATGTCACTGAAACCATCCGCGAACTGGAGCAGGAGATGCTCACGGCCGCCGAAAATTTGGAATTCGAAAAGGCAGCCCACCTACGTGATCAGGTGAAGATGCTCAAGAAAGAACTGGAAACCTAATTCCAGGACAGATCATCCGGCGAGCCGGCCATCAACCGGTGCACACCGCCCTTCTCCAGCATCACGGCCCGCCACAATTGCCCCGGCGAAATGGCGAACACATGATCCACGCTGGCCGGATGCGTAAGCCAGGAATTGCGCTGCAGTTCATCCTCCAACTGTCCCGCTCCCCAGCCGGAGTAGCCGGCAAAAATCCGAACCTGGGACGTGGACGAAAAAGAATTGCCAATCTCCAACAGTTCATCGATGGAATGCTCGAGATTCAAATTCGGAATGACATTGGCGTCAGGCAGGTAATCGTCCGCATGCAGAAAACTCATTGCCTGACCCTGCACAGGACCGCCAATAGACAGGTCCTGTTCCTGAATACACTCTGGCAAATCCTCCACGATCACCTCTCCCACCGTCCTATCCATCGGCCGATTCAGCACCAATCCAAAGGCCCCCTCCTCATTGTGCTGGCACAGCAGGACCACCGTACGGTTGAAAAATGATCCCGCCAAACTACCGCCATCAATCAGCAACTGACCTTGCAGAGACTTAAAAGGACTGTCTTCCATGGGATTTCGCAGGATGTTGCAACAAGCTTGCGCGGGCGGCAATGACGTTTACACTAAACCCATGTTCAAGATGATTCAAATCGCCGTGGGCGCCTGTTTGCTGATTGCAGCCGGCTGCCAAAGCACGGACACCGGCCATCGGGAGTTTGTTCCCGGCAAAGGCTGGGTGCCCGTCAAGGCCGGCCTACTCGGCCGCTAAACAAATTTCGACTTTAGGCCAAGAGCTCCTTAGCCGCCGCTTTCACGCCTTCGACGTTAAGTCCGAACTTGTCATACAACTCATCCGCCTTATAGGCCGATTGACCGAACTCGCCGGCGATCCCCAGGGTCTTGATGCGGTGAGCGATGCCTGCGTTTGAGAGCGCGTGACTCACCTGCGCTCCCATGCCGCCTTTCACTTGATGATCTTCTATAGTCACCAACCGGCCGCCGGCAGCATTCACCGCGGCACCGATCGTGTCCAGATCCACCTGATTCACAAACGGGTTATTGATCACGGTGGCATTGACGCCATCCAAGGCAAGTTGTTCGCCAGCTTCGATCACGCGGTTGAGCAGCACGCCGCTGCCCACGAGCACCACATCGCTGCCCTCGCGTAACACCTGCGCCTTGCCCCATGCGTACACGGGATTGTCTACCCAACTGAGCGGGTAGTTTTCCCGGCCGACGAAGAAAATGTAGGATTCGCCATCCTTGCCCGAGGCGCGATCGGCCTCGAAGCGTTTGATGGCCTGATACATCAACTCCTCTGCTTCATCCGGACAGGACGGCACAATCACTGTGGTGTGAGGAATAGCGCCAATCGCGGCGAGATAGGTGGTCGCCTGATGACTCGCGCCATCGGCCGCATCCTGGAAGCCCACGTGGCTAAACATCGCGATCACCGGCCCCTGGCTCAGGGACGCCATGGTGAGCGGGAGATTACCTTTGGTAACGCCGAATTGGCCGAAGGTATCCACGATCGGCACAAAACCTACCTTACTCAAGCCGGCCCCGGTACTAACCATATTGGCCTCGGCGATACCAACTTCAATGAAGCGGCCGTCGATGGCTTTCTGAAAAGCGGAGATTCCCGTTGAACCCTGCACGTCGGACGAAACCGAAAATACCGGCGCGCCTTCTTGCGCGGCACGAATGGCGCCCTTCGCTAGACCAGCCTGAACTTTGCTCTTCTTGACCGGCGGCGCATCGCTTGCGGGCGCAGTCGCCTTAGCTTCTTCCACGGCTTTCCACTCGGCATTCAGTTCATTTGCCCAGTCCAGAAACTCAGTGGGCGCGTCGGCGTCGCCATAGATTTCCTGAATCCAACCCACAATCTTGTCCGCATTACCTAGCGGGAAGCCGTGACCGCCGGAGGCATTTTCCTCCGTGGAAGCAATGCCCTTGCCCTTGATGGTTTTTACCCAAAGACACACGGGCTTCGCCGGATCACGCTTCGCGGCGGCAATACCCGATTCCAGTGCGCTGTAAACGGCCTGCAGATCGTGACCGTCTTCAACCTTGATCACATTCCAGCCCAACGTGCCGATGGCCTCGAAACTCGGCTGCATTGAAAAGCTGTCGTTCGTGATGCGACCGGAAAGCTTAGTGTCGTTATCGGAAAGAATCAGCACGAACGGATTCACGTGCCCTTTGACAGCCAAACCGGGAATGGCGGCGAGCGATTCCTTCGCTTCGCCTTCCATCATCGCGCCATCGGAAATGGTGCAGACCGTCACGCGATCGTTGCCGGCCAGTTGATCGCCTATCGCAAGTCCCTGCGCCTGCGGCAACCCAGAGCCCAACGGGCCGTTACTGATCAGCACACCCTCGGGATTCAGATGACTCTCACCGTGACCAGTGAGCTTGCTATGAATACCGCGAAAACCGCGGAGCGCCGTGTAATCCTGCCCGTCGAAATTGTAATTGGCGCGCAAGGCGTAAACCCCGTTCTCAGTGTGGCCGGCATCATTGACGAAGTTAAACGCCTCGTGCCATTGCCGGCCTTCAGTGGCGAACATTATCGCGTGAGTGGCCGCCATGATCTCTGCAAACGCCGCTGGGCCACCCCAGTGACATGCCGCTCCCCCGGTCACCGCATGAATATTCATTAGGGCCACTGCTGCGCGCGTGGCATTGGGGTCGGCCACCGTCACGGCCTCGCCACCGACGTTGTTCACGCTGACGGCATACTTCGGCCCCTGCGCGGGCGTATCCGCCAAACGCGCGGGAATGGCGATCGGCTTCAAAGGCGGCGCTGCCACCGCATCCACTGGCGAATTGTCTGCTCCCATAACATGTCCCGGCCAAAAAAAGCAGGGGGAGCGCACTCTAGGCGGAGAAGGCGAAATTGCGAGATAAATATTACCAGGCTAAATGAAGTATTTTCAGGGAAAAATGAAAATGGTACGCACGGAAGGACTTGAACCTTCAACCTTTGGTTCCGGAAACCACTGCTCTATCCAATTGAGCTACGCGCGCGCCGAAGCGTTGTGTACGCCAAGCGAGAACTCAGCGCAAGCCGCTAGTAGCCCGTTTCCTCACCGCCTTCCTCCTCCTCATATTGCGGAGTAAACACGGCGATCCCGCGAAAGAACGAACTAGAGCCACTGCCTTCCTGACAAATGGAAACACTGATCGGCTCCATGTTCGCCTGACGTCCATAGCGATTGATGGCCGAAGACACCGCCTCGACCGACTCCCCGGAAAATCCAACTGCCTCATTCAGCATAACGGCCCTATTCAACGCCTAGGGGCTGGGTGCTCAACCGAAAATTTTCCCCAGCTTGGTAATAGCCAAATACAAGCCGATGCCCACAAAGCTGATAAACGAAATCCACAACATCACATCCCACGCCCGTCCCGATTGCAAACAGGCCTCCCCTTCCCGGTAGCGCAACCACAACACTGCAAACCCCAACGGCACTAACAACAGGCTTTGGAACATCCCGGAAATCACCACCAACTTCCCTGGATTCGGCCAGATGACATAGACCAACACACAGATCAACGGCAACGCAGCCCCGAATCCTCGCACCCATTGTTCTCGCCGGGCATCATCCAATTTCACCAGGCCGGAGACGGCTGCGAAGTCTGTGTATAGCCGACACTTGGTGGCGTTCGAAATAAAGAAGGTCGAAAACAAAACCGCCACGGCGCCCATCAGGAAAACCCCAACCGCGTATCCGCCAAACACCGGCGTGTACATGACCGAAAGCGTGCGGATGAGATCCTGCTTTTCGGGCAACAAACCCAACCGCCCTAGGACAGCCGCGCCCAGCAGATAAAAGACAACGGTGCAAAATGTGTACACCACCATCGACAACCAGGCGTCCCATTGCATCACCCGAATCCAGCCCCGAGCCCGCGCGAACCAGTCTTCATTCTCCTTCCGTTTCCCGGTCCAACGTCCATATCCCTTTTCCAAACACCAATACGGATACGCCACGATCTCCGCAGCGCCCACGCCGATAATCCCAAAGGTCGCGAGGGCGAGCCCAATCTTTTCTGAGCCGGATGACAAAAAGCCCAAACCCAAGCCCGCCTTCAAATCAGCCGCACGTACGGCCCATTCCGGTTGTGTTTGCAGCACGAACAGATTGACGATCGTCACCAAGGTGAAGGCCCCCACTAGAATCGCAGCAAACGCCTCGATGAAACCAAACCCGCCTCGCACCAGCATCACGGCCGTCAAGAGCGCAAGGATCAGCGCCCACACTCGGTCATCCACCGGTTTCGTGTTAAAATCAAAACCGTCGATACTCTTAGCCAACACGTCGCGTTGCCCAATCAATTCCGTGGTCGCATCAGCCTCAATCTGCTGATCCAGCACCTGAATCTTTGCCCGCGCGGAAGCCGCCTCGTTATAGCGCCCTCCTTTTTCAGTAATTGGCATGGCAATCGCCATGGCTTGCCCCACCCCACCCACAATACCACCCAACTGACCAAACCCAAAGATCATGGTGAAGGCCCAGAACATCACAATCCAGTTACTCCTAAACCGGCCCCACTTCAGACGCGGACCCGGGAGGCGGTTCAGCAAGCCGAGCGTGGTCTCGCCTTTGACTATGGCGTGTCGCGCCATTTCGACCTGCGTGAAACATTTGATCACACACCCGAAAATAATCAGCCCCAAAAAGATAAACCCCGCCTTGGCACCGGTATGCGTAGCTGCGATCAGTTCGCCCGACCCCACAATACCACCGGCCATGATCAAGCCCGGCCCTAGCATGCGGAGAATCCCCGCGATCTTTTCCGGCGGCTGCCGCACCTCCGGCTCCAATTCGCTCAACGCCAATCCTCCGCCCACTTGGCCGTTCGCACCTGGCTGCGGATGTGCCATTCCCGCAGCTCGGCCAACAACCGCGCCTTGGCCTCCTCGCCTGCCGGCGAATCCCAAAGATTATGCATCTCCTCGGGGTCGGCCCGCAGATCGAACAGTTGGCCGTAGGGTTCATCCAGAAAATGCACGAGCTTCCAGTTGTGGTCGCGGATCATGGTCATGAACGGTCCGTCCGTGTAATTGCCATCCGTCATTTGCTCGGCATACACATAATCGCGTCCAGTCCAATCCTCGCCGCGCAGTGCCGGCAACACACTCACGGCCTCGCTGCCATCTGGTTCGGCAGCCCCGGCCATTTCCAGAATCGCCGCGCCGATGTCCATGCTTTGCATGAGACCGTCCATCTCACGGCCTCCAGTAAATTGGCCCGGAGCCCAAACCAACATCGGCACACGGACGATTTGATCGTACATCGTCCATTTTTGGCTGTGGCCATGGTCTGTCAAACAATCACCGTGATCGCTAGTGAAGATGACAATCGAATTATCGAGAATCCCCTTAGCCTCCAGACCTGCCATTAATTCGCCGAGCTTTTCATCGATCATCGTCACGTTGGCCAGATAATGTCGGCGCTGACGCAGGCGCTGTTCCTCGGTCGGGCTCAACGAGTGCACCACGGAATCGTGATCCACGTCCACGTTATGCTGACGCATGGACTTGAAGGGCGGCGGTTGACTTTCCAAATCCGTTTCGGTGACCGGCTGTAATTCCAGCTCCCGATCCGCATACGCATCCAAGTGCCGCGGCACTGGATCATACGGCGGATGCGGCCCGGGAAACCCGATCTGCAGAAACAACGGCTTTTCCACCGGCTTTGTGCGCAGCCACCACTGCGCGAAATCGCCCACAAAGAAATCTGAATGCGTCTCTTCCGGCAGATCCCACGTAAAGGCCCCCAGCGCATCGCGGTAGTTTTCGTATTCGCGGTAGAGCTCCCGCTGTTGCTTCACCAAACCGCGCGCCGCCAAGGCCTTGTCCCATTCATCGAAATAATAACGCCCCTCTAGGTAACGATCCTTGTTCTCAACCACATACCGCTCATGAAATCCGCACGGCGTCTGGAACGGCCACGTGTGCATTTTGCCCACATTCACGCAATGATACCCGGCATCAGCCAATTGATTCACCCAACTTCGCCGCCACGCATCGGCATTCTTCAGAATGCCCGTTGTGTGCGGGAAATATCCGGTAAACAAGCTCGCTCGCGAACTGGCGCAAGACGGCGCGGTCACATGGCAGTTGGAAAACGAAACTCCCTCTCGTACCAGCCGGTCCATGTGCGGCGTGTCCACAAACGGAAATCCCAACGCATTGATGGTGTCGTACCGTTGTTGATCGGTGATAACGAAAATAATGTTCGGCTGATCCGCCATGCGCACGCAGTCTAGGGTTAACCGAAAGGGATTGCAAACGCCCGCCACCCCGCCACAATCACAGCATGAAATCCAATTCGCTGTCCCGACGCAATTTCCTGGCCACCTCTGCCCTCGCCTTTCCGTACGTGGCGACACGCTCCTGGGCGCTCTCGCCGAACTCCACCGTTCGCCACGCAACCTTCGGTGCCAACGGCATGGCCTTTTCCGATGTAAACTCCATTTCCGGTGTGAAAAACGTTGAGGTGGTGGCCTGTGCCGAGATCGATCCAGCACGTCAGGATCGCTTTGCCCGTAAATTCCCCAAGGGCAAACGCTACACCAACTGGCGTGAGCTCCTCGACAAGGAGGCCAAGAATTTCGACACCGCCAATGTGTCCACACCCGATCACATGCACGCGCCGATCGCCATGGCCGCTATGCAACTCGGCAA
>Ga0163110_10001145_pt1 | contig 13347 bp, 6 predicted proteins | sample CRUFie1St17metaG_FD_108703 | JGI IMG/M metagenome (GOLD analysis project Ga0163110, IMG submission 108703) | Marine microbial communities from the Costa Rica Dome - CRUD Field 142mm St17 metaG | ecosystem: Environmental > Aquatic > Marine > Oceanic > Photic zone | place: Costa Rica: the Eastern...
AAAAAAGGAGAAAAATTTCCTGTATTAGGAGGATGATTTAAAAGATATAGATCTAAAAGACCATCATTATTATAATCAAAGAAAACGGAATGTCTTGTTCTACGATCAATATCGACTCCCCACTTTTCAGCAGATTCTTCAAAAATAAAATTTCCTTTGTTGATGTATAGTTTATTTTTCCTAAGTATTGGGGCATCGTCATAAAGTTCGCAACTTACATATATATCAAGTAATCCATCATTATTTACATCAGCAACCGTAACTCCAGTAGACCATGAACCATTATTTATGATTCCTGATTTTTCGGTCTTATCTTCAAATTTGAAGTTTCCAAGGTTCTTATAGATCTTATCATCTATAAGATTCGCGGCTAAAAAGATGTCGTCTAGACCGTCATTATCGAAATCTCCAATACCTACACCAGCACCACCATAATAATTAGCATATAAAAAAATACTATGCTCTTTAGTATCAACTAAATCATTAGAAAAATCAATTCCAGTTTTAGAGTTATCTAATAATGTAAATAGAGACTCTTGAGCAAGTGTTATAACTGAAAAAAATAAAAAGAAAAATCCTGTCAGTTTCCTCATATTTCAAAAAAAAAGGGAGGATAAAAATCCTCCCTTAAATATAATTATAATAAACTAAAGTTTATTACTTATCCCACCACATTCTGGTCATCCAAGTGTCTGCACCTTGTCTTGCGACAGCAGCTGCATAATTTTCAGCATTAGTTGCTGATTCACCACCAGGATAAATCATTCTTCTCATGATTTGGTTACCAGAAACACTGTTAGGGTGCTGAGTTGGAGATAGAGTTGGATATCCAGTTCTTCTCCAGTTAGCATAAGCTTCATACTCATTTAAGAATGTTACTTTCCAGTACTCATCCATTACCATTTCCCAATTTGCAGGGAAAGTTGCAGCTAATTTACCAGGTCCAGCTAAGAACGTTGTAATTTGAGCATCAGTAATTGCTGTTGAGGCTGGATAAAGTTGCTTAAGCATCTTCATTGCAGCTGTAACACCTTTGTTGTAATGATCCTCTGCAGATGATGAAATCCATCCTCTTATAGCAGCTTCTGCTTTAAGGAATTCTACCTCCGCGTATGTTTGTAATACCATTGGTACATCTTTACCTCTCAATACTGGGTGAGTTTGAGCATAAATATTTCTATCAGAAATACCAGCATATGACACACCATCAGTACCTGTGTAGGTATCTGAAGTTCTACCATTAGGCATACCAACTATTGTTGAAGCATTACTTCCAGGTGCAAATAGGACAGATAATCTTGGATCATCAGCTAAGTGAGCGCCAAATGTAGCACTCATTCTCATCTGAGAATCAACATCAAATACCTCTCCGTGACCATTTTTGTTAATTCCTTCTGGTCCGTCAGTATGAGTAACCGCAGCAATATGATCATTTGAAGTCATAGTACCACCACTAATAGCTTTTACTGCCCAAGCTTGAGCAGATGCAGCATCAGCTTTAGTCATTCTCATAGCTAATCTTAGCATCATAGAATTACCAAATGCTTTCCATTTAGTAGCATTACCACTGAATATACTATCAGCATTACCAAGCAAAGATGAATCACCGCTAATTTGAGCAACTGCAGCTTCTAACTCAGCTAACATATCCATATAGATATCTTGTTGAGCATCATATTTTGGCTTTAAAGTACCAGAAATATAGCCTTTACCAGCTTCAGAATAAGGAATATCTCCATGAGTATCAGTTAATCTGTGATAAATAACTACTCTAAGGATTCTTGCGATACCCATTTCCGTTCCGGAGTTTCCTTCTTTACCTAACTGATCGATTACATCTTCAATACCTTTTACAGCTGAAGGGTAATATCTATCCCATAAAGAGGTTGCATAACTATCTACTCTATAATACTTGTCTCCTGACCAGTACCCTGCAGTAGTTGCATAGTGCTGAATCAAAGTAGAGTTATAGATTAAACTGTTTCTCCAGTTTTCATATCTACCACCACTAGTATAAAGAATAGTAGCAGCAATTTTATTTTCTACACCAACTTGTGATGCAGCGTTCGGGTTAACATTCATTTCCTCAAATCCCTCGTCAAACTCACAAGAAGTAAGAGCGAAAGCAAATGCTAACATTGTTAAAAATGTATTTTTCATATTCATGCTTTTAAAATTTAAGGTTTACGTTTAAACCGACCGTACGAGGCACTGGCATTCCAGAAAACTCTAAACCTTGAGAGTTATTACTGTTATACGCAGACTCAGGATCAACATTTTCAACATCGTTAGTTATGAAAAATAAATTTCTACCAATAAGCGAAACACTCGCAGATTGTAGGAAAGTACCCTCTAACATATCAGATGGAAACGTATAACCAATGCTTAAAGATCTCAATCTCATGTAGTCTGAGTCTCTAACACCTGCCTCAGCAGCATCATTATATCTACCCCAATAAGAACCCTGTTGAGCCTGGCTTATTGATTGAGTAATAACACTACCGTCTTCAAGTACTCCGTCTGGAACAAGTCCAGCTTCTCTTCCGCCAGCTGGTACAGTCATTTGGTGTAGACCATAACCAATCAAACGATTGTTTGTACCTGAGTAAATTTGACCTCCAGATTTTCCTTCAATTAGGAAACCAGCATTAAAATCTTTGTATCTGAAAGAAGCACCAATACCTAATTGTTGTGGTGGAACTCCAAATCCTAAGATTTTTCTACCAGAATTTACTATAGGTCTTGGATAACCTTGAGACGTTTCATGGACAATTCTTCCTTGACTATCTCTTTCAAAGTATGTACCATATAAAGCACCATACTTTTCACCCACAATGTGAGTAACTCTTAGGTTTCTATCTCTTGGTTCGTCAAGAGAAATATTTCCGTTAGTATCGTTAGTAGCAACAACTTCACTATCGTTATTAGTATAGTTGAATGAAACTTCCATAGCAAAATCTTCAGTTACAACTGGCTTGAACTTTAATAAAAGCTCAACACCCTTGTTAGTAATTTCACCTAAGTTTGCAAGCGCACTACCAAAACCAGATGTTGCAGAAGCACTAACACCTACGATATCACCAACAGTTTCGTTAGAGTAATAAGTCGCATCTAAGCTTAATCTATTATCTAGCATTCTAATGTCAAATCCAAACTCAGTTTCATTCTTTTCGAATGGAGTAATTTCTGAGTTAGGAATCTGTCCTCCGTTGATTTGACCAAGTGAAGCTCCTAAGTGACCTTGACCAAATATTCCATATGATAAACTCAAACGATATGGATTATCGGCACCACCAGCAACCTGAGAAACACCTGCTCTAAGTTTAAAGAAAGATATAGCATCTCCAAAATCAAGAGCATCAGATAAAACTAATGATAAAGTTGCAGATGTATATAAGTCATTATTTGGTGCATCCTTATCAACTAATGATAAAGTTGAGAACCAGTCATTTCTTGCTGTTAAAGTTAAATAAGCATAATCTTGGAATCCTAATTCAGCGGATCCGTATGCAGAATTAATTTGCTTTTCATTATAACCGTATCCAGTAGATTTATTTGCTACGTTGTTAATAGAAGATAAACCAGGAACAATAAAGTCATTACCGTTAATAGCTAATGATTCAGATTCAACTATGTTTGATCCAACTCCAACAAAAGCAGTCAGAGATACATCATTAGTAATAGCTAAGTTATCAGTACCTATAAAGAAGTCAGAATCAAATTGTTTGAAAGCTAACTTATAATGATTGATACCACCTAGTGGTTTATAACCTGTTCCATAAGGCTCAGAAGTTGTTCTGTGTAGATCATAACGATCTGCACCAACTCGACCTCTTATGTAAATAGCATCTGAAAGATCCCATCTAACATTTACAGATCCAATAACTCTTTCCTTTTCAGCATCATTTACATAATAATTTTGAGCAAACCATGGATTTTGAATATATATACTTGGTGTAGCTTGGAATTCAGTTAAGTCATCATTTCTACCATCTCCGTTTGGACCTTTAGCCCAGTTAACGTCCATAGATGGAGCATAATTGTTAACAATCCAGTTAGCATTACCAGGACCATCTGACAATCTTGGATTACCAGATTGATCTTCTAAAATATACTTAAGGTTGGCATCAACTCTAATATTTTTTCCAATTTTTTGAGTTGTATTAATACCTAAAGAGTTTCTATCAAGAGTTGAATTAGGAGAAATATCATCATTATCTAAATTAGTAAATGAAAATCTTGTATTCCCATCTTCGTCCCCTGTTGAAAAAGATACAGTATTTGAAAATGTAGTACCCATTTCATAGAACTTGTCTTTATTGTCTGAATACACGTAAGGTCTACTTATACCATCAAATCCTGGTACTAATTGACCTTCCATTCTAGCACCCCATGCACTCCACATGTTGTCCATTGCAGAAGCAGAGTTTGAAGGAACCTGACCAAGTGATCCAGCACCATAAGTAGTCTGAGTGTCCCATAAACTAGTATTCAAAGTATCAAATTGAGCAGTTGAATTGATTTCAATACCCATACCTTCAGCTCCGAGACCACTTTTAGTTGTAATAAGAATTACACCGTTTGATGCTCTAGAACCATATAGTGCTGCAGCAGCACCACCTTTAAGAACTGTGACCGAAGCAACATCATCCGGGTTGATACTTGAAATACCATCACCGAAATCAGTTCCACCCCACATACCAGCAGCTCCTAGGTTATTATTATTAATAGTAATACCATCAACAACATATAGTGGTTGGTTATTACCAGTTAATGAACTCGAACCTCTAATTACAACCCTGGATGAACCTTTTGCTCCCATGGCACTACCTGTGATATTTACACCGGCAACTTTACCTTGTAAAGCGTTGATTGCATTCGTAGTAGGGTTGGCGCTGATTTCATCACCATCAACATTAGTTACAGAATAACCTAACGCTTTAGTATTTCTTTGAACACCAAGTGCAGTAACAACTACCTCTTCCAAGGTGTTATCAGGCTCTAATGAAACATTGACAGTAGCTGATGAACCAACTACAACAGATTGTGAAGCATATCCAACAAAGCTGAAGACAAGGGTATCCCCCTGTGAAGCACTAATCGAATAATTTCCGTCAAAATCCGTTGAAACTCCGTTCGAAGTTCCCTGAACTAAAACAGTAGCACCTGGTAAAGGCACACCATTTTCGTCTGAAACTGTACCAGAAATTTGTTGAGCATACGCTGACAAAGTCAGTGCAAAAAACAACAATAAACTAGTACAAATTCTTGTGAATTTTGTTTTCATATTTGTTTATTTTAATTAATCGTTAAATAATTATTTAGTTAATATTGTTACAATTTACGAATTTTCCTTGATAATATGATAAAAAACGGCTATTTAGGTTGAGAATAAATTATAAAAAACAGCTAATTTTTTGATTATCAATAATTTCTATAATAAATTTTTTGTGTTTATAAGAGGTAAATTTCATCAACAAACAACCATCCAGGCTGGCCTTCAGCGACATGTCCTTTTGGTAATTTTCTGTTGCTTTCAATCTTAAGCCTGATCTTTTTAATATTTTGTGATTTTAAGCTTAATTTAAATACTCTTTTAGAGTCAGCCTCATCGACAGTCGATTTTGGAATTTTTAGATATGATATTATCTCTTCATTTCCATTTGTAACATCATACAAACTTATAGATTCAGGTAGAAGAATAAATCCATTATTAATGCTTTCCATACATGAAATTGCTATTTCGCTTATATTTTTATTGGAAGGGAGTTCGAAATCAACTATTAAATTCCCAGAGTTTTCAATTCTTCCCTGTTGTTTTGCTTTCTCTTCATCTTCTTCATGTATAAATCCATTCCATTTTCCATCTCTAAAATCCAGAGACGCTAGCTGACCATCAAACAATATATCGCTATTGTAAGGATCAATTGCTTTTGTTAGTAAATTATAACTATTGATTCTAGATTTAATCTTGTCAAAATAAAAAGACTTAGCTACACTAGTTCTATAGCCTTTTTTAAATGCCTTGACATTAAAATTACCAGATTTGGTAAAAACCATAGGACCATTGTATACAGATGACAAGCTATCAGGTTGGGTTTCGTCTGTAGTATATCGATATAAAGGTTCAGAGATAGCCTCAACTACCTTTACTAATATAGAGTCTACAAATAAAGTCCTATTAAATTTGGGATTAATATCAGTAATTGGATTTGGATTAATCTCTATTCCATTTGCTTCAATGATTGGTTTTTCGAGTGGAAATCCTTCGAGACTAGAGAAGTCTTGGAGCGAAATACCAAAATATATTTTATTGTTTGATTGATCAGCTAAGGATATTTTTAATTCGTCATCTGAAATCGTATTATATGCAAAAACTTTTTTTAATTGTGGTCTGGAAGATATTTCTAATAAATTCTCTGGTTCAATATTGTTCTTGCTAAGGATTAGTATTTCAACTGTCTCTGGTATATTGTATAAGTCCTTAGAATTAAAGTTTGTATTTGTAAGATTTAGATATTTTAAGTTTTTTAGTTTTTTAAGTTTTGTTGAATTAATCATTGAAAAATCAATGTTTGACAAATCCAGCCGTTGAATATTTTCAGAAACTTTTAATAAAAGATTGAATTGTTTTGATCCAAAGCTTGTACCGTCGTACTTTAAATCAATGAAATTTGACTCAATACTAATTCTTTCAATTCTAAAATTACTTTCAATTAACTTGATTAAACTATTTTTAGATGGTGGATCTACACTCGCAACCAACGGTGGTAGATAGTTTAAAATTTCATTGGAATAATCATCATCCACAATCTTTGTAAACCCATCAAATTGAGCTCCTGAATCTATCCACATTTTTATAATATTTTTTTCATTTTCTGTTAGTTGAGAATTACCATCTGGGGGCATGTGCATTTTATCGTTGAGTGGTAAATTAAGATATGTGTAAAGCTTGCTGTCAGATGAATTGTTTGCTAGAAATATTTTGCCATTTTCTCCGCCTTTATTCATTTGCTCCTCGCTCGTTAGCATTAACCCACCCTTGCTTTTTGACATATTGTGACATTTAACACATTTTGAATCAATAATTGTTGAAACTACATCGTCATAAACATGTATACTGTCATAGCTTACAAACCTTACGGTCTGATTTATCTCAGGCAACTTTAAATAATCTTTTCCGTGCGTAATTGAACCTCCGTAGTGGCCAGTAACAGTCATAAAAATGACTGCACTAACAAATGAGTGGGCTATATATTTATTATCCTCATTTTTTTTATGTAAAAAATATATTAACCCAATTAATAATGTTGTTATGACAGCCAACCACATGTGGAAATTTACCAGTGAATTATCATATTCGCCATAAAATTGAAGGATAAAACCTAAAATTGATGAAACTATTGCTGAAATAAATGAAAAAATTAAACCTAATCTAATGGGAATTGTCAGCTTAATTTTAGTGAACTTTTGATAAGCAAACAATAATAGTGTAAATAAAAATGCACCGATCGGTAAGTGTAAAACAACAGGATGAAAATTACCTAAATATTTAACAATTTCTTCCATTATTCAGTTTCATATTTAGCATCAATCATCATTTGGTTTTTAGAGTCATGTAGCGCATAATTAAATCCTTTTTTTAAACTATACCCAGCATGTTCTCCATTTTTATTTATTGCAATAAAACCAACTTGGAGATATTCCCACTCTGATCTGTTTTTATGAATTTTGGAAATTCTATTCACAACCTCTTTGCAAGCCTCTAACGGAGACGCTCCTTGCCTCATTATTTCTACCACCATGGCACTGCCTGCTGTTCTTATCACTGCCTCACCAAGTCCAGTAGCTGCAGCTGCTCCAACATCATTATCTAGAAAAAGACCTGCACCTATAATTGGAGAATCTCCAACTCGTCCATGCAATTTCCAAGCTGCTCCACTAGTTGTACAAGCACCGAACAAATCTCTATTTTCATCAATCAACAACATACTTATAGTATCATGATTTTCAATATTAATAACAGGTTTATAGTCGGAAGTTTTTTTCCAATTTTCCCATGCTTTTTTTGATTTATTTGTTAATAAATTTTGACTTTTAAATCCTTGTTCTATTGCGAAGTCATATGCTCCTTTTCCAGTCAGCATAACGTGGGGTGTTTTTTCCATAACAAGTCGAGCAACGGAGATGGGATTTTTTATATTCTGCAAAAAACTTACTGAGCCACAATCGTTATTATTATCCATAATACAGGCATCTAAAGTAACTCTACCTGTTCTATCAGGTAATCCGCCCAAACCAACTGACATTTCGTTCGGATCATCCTCAGAAAGTCTAACTCCATACTCTACTGCTGTCAAACCACCTTTCCCGCTTTTTAAATTATTCCAAGCCACTTTATTTGCCTCGAAACCATGGTTCCAAGTTGAAATAATTCTTGGACCTGAAAAGTTTTTTAATTTTAAATTTTTTAATGAAAAACCAAAACTACTGGACGCAACAGATCCTAAAACTGTATTTTTTATAAACTTTCTTCTACTCACACAATAATTTTTTAATCTATCATACCAATTTCTCTCACACCCTCACCAACTCTTGATGTTAATTTATCTCCAAGCTCATTCCTTGCTCTTTCTCCAATATCCTCTAATTTTTTGACAACTTCAATATTCTCATCATAAACATTATTTTGTTCACTTGGATCGTTCTTCAGGTTATACAGCTCGTTAGACTTTACCTCATTATATTCATATTTAACAGGCATACCATTTGTTCCACCTGGTTTACCATTTAATGATCTATAAGTTCTTGGAAAATAAAGCTTCCAATCACCAGACCTTACAGCGTGAAGCTCATTTTGTCTGTAATAAAAGTATAACTCTTTATGTGGAGATTTTGTTTCTTTTTGCGTTATCAATGGCCATATGTCTTTACCATCAATTTTGTTGTCTGAAAGATTTGACCCAGTAAGCCCAGAAAAAGTTGGCATCCAATCAATTCCCATAACTGGCTCATCAATAATTGTCCCAGCCTTAATTTGAGATGGATACTTTATTATGCATGGTACTCGTTGACCGCCCTCCCACGCAGTTCCTTTTCCTTCTCTGTATATCCCAGAGGAACCAGCATGATCTCCATATGAAAGCCATGGTCCGTTATCAGATGTAAAAACTACAACAGTATTTTCTGTTAAATTATACTTTTCTAAAGCGTCTAAAACCCTTCCAACTGAAAAATCGATTTCAGTAATTACATCAGCAAATAATCCCTCTCCAGTCGAACCATCAAAATCTTTTGATGCAAATAACGGAACATGCGGTTGCGGATGTGCTATATACAAGAAAAACTGATTGTCTTTATTTTCTTCAATGAAGCGAATGCTTTCATCTGTGATATTTTTTGTTAAATCAGATTGATCAACCAATGTTTGGATGGGTTCCATATTTTTATACAAAAGAAGATCATCCGGAAATGCGTTTGGAAATTCAGGGTGATAAGGCCACATATCATTAGAAAATAATATTCCATAAAACTCATCAAATCCATGATTTGTTGGCATAAACTGTTCAGCATCGCCTAAATGCCATTTTCCAAATACTCCTGTCTTATAATTGTTATTTTTAAGCATCTCCGATAATAATAATTCATCTGGGTTAATACCCTTTTTTGATTTTGGACCAAAAGCTCCGCTAATACCAAGTCTGTTTGGATAACAGCCTGTAAGAATTGCTGCTCTAGATGCTGAACATACAGCTTGAGCCGCATAGTATGAGGTTAATTTTACCCCCTCGTTTGCCATTTTATCAAGATTAGGAGTTTTTATAAATTCTGAACCATAAGAGCTTAAGTCAGCATAAGCTAAGTCATCTGTTAAAATAAATACAATATTTGGGGGGCTTTCAATATTTCTATCGCATCCCAAAACAAATGTCAATAGGATTAAAATTATGTTTTTAAAATTATTACTTTTCATCACTTTGAGTTATTAAATTGAGTGCTTCTTTAACATTATTTACAGGAAATTTACATGTGTTATTTACACATACATAAATCAAGTTTTCTCCTTTAATATATCTATTTTTAAGTAAATATCTATCACTATCCTTTTTGGAGGCAGCTATTAAAATATTTGGGAAATAAATTGAATTAATTTCTTTTGCCATTTCAAAAGATTTTTTTCCGGAGATAACCACCTCAAAAAACTTGTCATTATAATCTAATGCTACATTTAGCCAGTTCATATAATCCAAAGAATTTTCCGTCATATCATTAGTTATTGCATCAATCATTGACTTTCCTAAATCATAATACCCTCTGTTACCCGTGTAATGAGATAAAAGAAAGAGGTTTTTTGACATAACTGAATTTGCTGACGGCATAACCCCATCTTGGTTTACAAATAAGTTATCAGAGAAGAATAGCGATTTGTCTGAGCTGAATTTCAAAAAAGGAGATTCCTCATGGGTAAAAAGAGCTAAAGCTTTTTGGGTTAATTTATCTGCTTTATCAATATAGCTATTGTCAAAAGTGGATTGATATAAACTAAGGTATGCGGATATTAAGTAACTATAATCCTCCAAAAAAATAACGTTATCCTCTGATGATGATAATGATCGTTGAACTTCATGATTTTCTTTAATCAAATTGTATTCTACTGATGACAAGATATTTTGTGCTTTTTGTAAAAACTTTTTTTCACCAGTTGATTGATAAGCTTCCGAAAGTCCAATTACTGATAAAGAATTCCAAGATGTCAAAACCTTTTTATCGGTTATAGGTTTCTTTCTATCCTCTCTTGATTTTTTTAAAATTTGTAATGACTCCGAAATGTTTAATTCTAAATCCTTAATTGAGATATTGTATTTTTTAGAGAAGAACTCATTATCATTTTCTCTTTTCAAAACATATTTATTTTTCTCCCAAAATCCAATTTTATTTACATTAAAATAATCTTGAAATAATTCGAAATTTTTTCCAAGAATTTGTTTTAAAGTTTCCTGATCCCAAACGTAATAATCTCCCTCAATTTTTTCATCTCCCAGCTCAGTTACAGCAGAAATACTTGAATAAAGTAATCCGTTACTTCCACTTAAATTACTTTGAATAAAATCAAAAATTTTATCAATTTCAGTTTTATATAACTTTTTTTTACTTGATCTGTATGCTTTTGCGTAAACTGATAACATTTGTGCATTATCGTAAAGCATTTTTTCAAAGTGAGGCACATGCCAAATTGAATCAACAGTGTACCTATGAAGCCCTCCTTCAACATGGTCATTTATTCCACCATATGAGATGTTTTTAAGAGTTACATCTACAAAATCTAAATATTTTTTTTCATCAAACTGCCTGCCTCCCCTCAAGAAATAGTGAATCATTGATGGTAAATGAAACTTTTGGAATGATCTTAAGCCTCCTTTAATAACGTCTACTGAACTAAATGATAACTTGGTAACGTTTTTTATTTTTAATAATAATTCAGAAGATGCAAATTTATTTTCAATGATTTTTTTAGGTTTTAATCCTGCTTTTAGTTTCACAGAATAATCCAAAACATCATCATATCTGTTTGTATATAAATCATTAATTTGATTTAAAACATTAATCCAATTATCTTTTGGCAAATATGTTCCGCCCCATATTGGAGATCCGTCTGGCAAGGCAATGATATTCATTGGCCAACCTCCACTTCCAGTCATTAATACAAGAGACTTCATATATAATTCATCAATATCAGGTCTTTCTTCTCTGTCAACTTTTATATTAATAAATTTTTCATTCATGATTTTAGCAGCTCCTTCATCACTAAAAGTTTCTTCCTCCATTACATGACACCAATGACAAGAAGAGTATCCAACGCTGATTATCATAAGTTTTTTTTCACTTTCTGCAAGACTTAGAGCAGTATCACCCCACGGCATCCAATCCACAGGATTACTAGAGTGTTGTTTTAGATATAGGCTTTTTTCATTATTAAGTTCATTCATTCTTTCTTGACTAAAATTTGAAAATGATATTAAAAATGTAATAGCTAAAAAAAATATTTTTTTTAATGTCATCAATTAAATTAATGATTTGAAAATTAATTCCTAATTTACCTTTTATTGTATTAATATAAATACAACTTATAAATTATGAAAAAAGTAGCATTCCTTATAATATTTTTTCTTCTAAGTTGTAATGTCAATACAAAGAAAAGCCCCAATATTTTATTCATTATGTCTGATGATCATACTTCACAATCATGGGGGATATATGGTGGTATTTTACAAGACTATGTTAAAAATGAAGGAATTAAAAGACTTGAAAAATCAGGTGTAGTGCTTGAAAATTTATTTTGTACGAATGCAATATGTGTGCCTAGTAGAGCATCAATATTAACAGGCCAATACAGTCACATAAATGGGGTCTATAATTTGCCCGATGCACTTGAACCTGATTCATTAAATGTTGCTAAAATTTTAAGAAATAATGGATACCAAACTTCAATAATAGGTAAATGGCATTTAAAAAAAGAGCCTTCTGGTTTTGATTATTATAAAGTTCTTCCAGGACAAGGCCTATACAAAAATCCTTTTTTTAAAACCAAGGAAAATTGGGAGGACGGATATAAAGGCGGGAAACAAGAGTCTGGTTTTTCAGCAGATATCATTGGAGATAATTCTATTGAATGGCTAAAAAATATTGACGATGACAAACCATTTTTTTTAATGACCCACTTTAAAGCAACGCATGAACCTTTTGATTACCCTGACAGAAATAAAAATTTAAACAAAGGCGTTTTTTTCCCTGAGCCCAGTTCACTATATGAGTTTAATCCTGAAGATTCTGGTAGGCAACACATAGGTCAAGTTGTTGAAAATTTGACTGAAAGATGGGTAAACGCAAGTAAGAATAACACTGCTAGATATCCAGGAATGCCCTTCTCAGTTGAGAATCTCAACAAAATAGAATCTAGATCAAAAACTTATCAAAAGTTTATAGGTGATTTTCTCAAGAGTGGTGCTGCAATTGATGACAATATTGTTAAAATACTTGATTATCTCGAAGAGAGTAAATTGATCGAAAATACAGTAATTATTTATACATCCGACCAAGGGTATTTTCTCGGTGAACATGGATATATGGATAAAAGATGGTTTTATGAAGAATCTGCAAGGATGCCTTTTGTGATTTCATATCCAAAACAATTACCAAAAGGAACAAGAGTTAATGACTTACTATTAAATATTGACATACCATCACTGTTTTTGGATTTTGCAGGTATCAGACAACCTAAAAGCTTTCAGGGATCTAGTTTTAAAGAAAATTTAATCTCAAGTGAATTAAAATCAAGAGAATATATTT
>Ga0163110_10001146_pt1 | contig 13346 bp, 21 predicted proteins | sample CRUFie1St17metaG_FD_108703 | JGI IMG/M metagenome (GOLD analysis project Ga0163110, IMG submission 108703) | Marine microbial communities from the Costa Rica Dome - CRUD Field 142mm St17 metaG | ecosystem: Environmental > Aquatic > Marine > Oceanic > Photic zone | place: Costa Rica: the Eastern...
AGCCGGCTCCGCAAATACACCAATTTGCTTCGCTCTTGATTTGAAGTTTCTTGTGTATACAACGTATTGTGTTGAGTTTGCCATGGTTTTATTTTCCTTTTTAATAGAAGGAAAAAGTGTATTAAACATACTTGTTAGCATATTGTTTCCTTTTCCTTGGTTATCGTTATATGGTTACGTAACTCTGGAGTTTCAATCTCTGTTATCCTACGTTCCATGTGTACAATTATATACTAGAACGTGTAATATGTCAACCAGGATGAAAAGATCAACTTTTATGCGACTAATTGTCCTTGTAGTCCGGTACGGCAAATAGATCTATGCCCTCGTCCAAAAGTTTATTGGTCTCTTCTTTCGTTGGTTTACCATAGAACTTCTGATCACGTTTGCCTTTGGCGGCTTTCCTGGCCTCCTTGGCAAAGTTTTTACCAACATCTTGGTAGTCCTTCTTGATCTTCTTGTTGAGTTTTCGTAAAATCTGTTCTGCACTCTGACCCATCACAAAGTAGTCGTCTGGAATCTGTTTCTTCTTTGTTGTCTTGACGCTAGGAGCCATGATCGCCTTGTCAACTGCTGTGCTGTCACACATAGGACAATTAATAAGTCCTTTGTTTTTTTGCCTTGTGTATTCTTTGCTGTCTGGAAACCACCCCTCAAATTCGTGTTCACATCTGCATCTAAGTTGGTACTTTATCATATTATTATTTACATTGTATATGGTTCTTCTGTTCCTGTCTACCATGCTATAAATATTTGTCAAATGGAACAATATGTACCACAACACCTGAAACACCAGTATGATCTCTATTCAAGAGAGCCTAAAACTGGTATTACGCATCGTTGTAATTTTCCTGACAGTGTGGTTTCGATAGACACACAGGGAGAATGTTTCCTTTGCAGGTGTGATGCCTGGTTGCCAGTGTCTGTAGGCAACATTATGGATTTCAACTCATTTGAAGAAATATGGCAGAGTGATCGTGCCCGCGCCTTGCAGGATGACGTTGCTGAACAAAGGTTCACATATTGCAGTGTAGATTACTGTGGCATAAGGGAAGAAAATCAAATGCAGTCACCAAAATGGATTAGCATCAACATAGATGAGAGTTGTAACCTCAAATGTCCATCGTGTAGGTCAGGCATGATAAACTTTACGAAAGGTACAGAGTATGACAAAAAGATCAAGATGTCAGAACATATTTCTCGAATGTTGTCTGCATATGACCAACGCTGTATAATAAACATGAGCGGTAATGGTGATCCATTTGCAAGTCTGGTATACAGGCCACTGATCCTCAACACGGTGCCCAACGAGAAACACGAATACAGGATGATGTCAAATGGATTGTTGCTTAAGAAACTGTTGCCTAAAATCAAGATACTGCCTAGCATTGGCGAGTACCACATATCCGTGGACGCAGGAAACAAATCAACATACGAGAGAGTGAGACTGGGTGGCAAGTGGGACACGTTGGTTGACAATCTCAAGTGGTTGAGACAGAACACCAACAAAAAGATATCTCTGAACTTCGTTCTCCAGAATGACAACTGGACCAGCCTACTCGACTTTGAAAAATTGTTAATGGAGTTAGACATATGGGGATGGATGACGAGGCTAGAAGATTGGGGCACGTGGCAAGGAGAACAGTTTAGACGACATAACGTCCTGGGAGAATACCATATCAATCATGAGAAATGCATGAAGTTATTGTCCAAACTAACTTACCAAAAGTTGAGGTTCCAACCTTCCTTACAAAAATCCATTGACAGATATAAAAGTAAAGTGTAGTATAATAATATGAGAATAGGAACATCAGGATACACAAAAGGCAAACCTAAAAACACTTCTATTGGAAAGAACAAGTCTCGAATTAAGATGAGCTCTATGAACAAGCACAAGAAGAGGAGTTACAAGGCTTATGCAGGACAAGGAAAGTAAGACAGTCATAAAGAGACTAGAAGCACAGGTAGGCAATCTCGAAGTGCAGAATGCGGACTACTCACAGATAGTTAAAGAACTTTCTGAAAAGTTGGAACTGTATGAGAAAAAATATGGTACGGTGTTTAAGTCTGCTAGAAATATCTCAAACCAAAAATAACTGCGTCTTTCTTCCTACGAAATTTTATGTGTTCGTAGTCCACTATGTACACATTCAACCTACCACCGTGTTGTTGCATTATTCTTTCGGAGTCTAATGGCCTTATCGTTATCCTATCCTCCTCAGGCAGTTTGGCTTGGTATCCCCAGAACATAGGCCACCAGTGCAATGGGTTGAGTGAGTCAAACCTTTCTTTCATTATGATTAAAAATATCACAGGTGTTATTGTGAAAGGTTCTGCCCACCATGGTATCGAATCTATGGTAAGCCAATCTACTAAATGTATGAATCCTGTCCACACGGCCAGTATGGATGATAAGATGCCCATTACGGGCCAAAACTCGTCTTCAATGTCAATATCTGCATCGTGATGTGAATACATCCGTATTTTTTGTTGCTGACTCATTTTCATATAAAGTATTTTATGCAATATCCTAGTAGACTTTTACTATAATTCTGCTATAATTAGAAGTAAATACCATATATGCAAAAACACACAAGAAGTTTGTTAGAAGAATTGAGCTCTATGCCCTTAAAAAGGGATAAAGAAGAAGTGGTTGAGAGCAGAGCCTCACACATACTCGAGAGTGCTATCAGATTAATGACATACATCAGAGAGAACTTCGACCAAGACACAGCGTTCAAACTGGAGAAGAAATTCAACTCAGCCCTAAAAAACATGGACGCATCAAAGTTTGCCAAAGGTGTCGCTCGTATCAAAGAGAACAGAGACGTCATAGAGAATCTACTTAAAATCAAAGACGGCGACTACAAAGAGGACTAATCATGTTGATAGAAGATGTCCTAACAGAGTTTAAGAGGACACACCTTGAACACATCGAGGACATTGTGATCACTGACGGTTACGAAGGTGGTAAAGCAGTGCTTGAATATTTCAGAGGATTATTACTAACACTAAAAGGATCAAGTTCAGAAGCAATGAGTGTGTCAGTGAAATGGGACGGTGCTCCTGCTGTGGTGTGTGGGACCAATCCAGACAACGGTAAGTTCTTTGTTGGAACAAAGTCAGTGTTCGCCAAGAACGCAAAGATCAACTACACAAAGAAAGACATAGCGAACAATCACGGCACAGATGATCTCGGACAAAAATTATTAAAGTGTCTGGTACATCTCAAAAAACTTAACATTCAAGGAGTGGTGCAGGGTGACCTATTGTTCACAGACGAAGACATCACACGTAAGAATGTGGACGGCAAACCCAATCTCACATTCACACCTAACACAATCACATATGCAGTTCCAGAAGCAAGTGGTCTAGGCAAACAGATAGATAGAGCAAAGGTGGGAATAATTTTCCATACCACATATGTAGGAGACTCTTTGGCAGACATGAACGCCCAGGGTGGAGCAGATGTTAGTTCGTTTGCGAAAAGCAATGATGTGTTCTTTGACAACGCCACATACAAGGATGTTTCTGGCAGTGCCAAGTTCACGGATGAAGAAACAAAACAATTTTTTAATGGCATTGAGAAACTTGAGAACCTTTTGAATGGAGTACCAAGGAATTTATCAAGTGTGCTTGGACAGAACCAGGACTTCATACCCATGTTCCAGATGTACATCAACGCAATGGTGAGGGAAGGACAACTGCCAAACGATGCAAACAAATTTTTACTAGGTTTTAAGAAATTCTACAACGACAGAATGCAACAGCAAATGGCAGGATTGAAAGCACAGAAGGCCTTGCAACTAAGACAGGACAAGATGAAACAGATGCCCGTGTTTCTTAACAGGGCCAAAAAGCCGCTACAGGCCATGCTGACATTCTACAGAGCAGTGCAAACAATGAAAGCATTTGTGCTCAAGAAAATGAACCAAGCACAGGCCATTGGATCATTCCAACAGACGGATGGTGGTCTAGAGGTCACAGAACCAGAAGGTTTCGTTGCTGTTGACAAGTCAGGCAATGCTGTTAAGTTGGTAGATAGGTTAGGATTCTCAAGAAGAAACTTGACCGCCATCAGCAAATTCAAACCAAAGTCGTAAAGTCTGATTAATTTCATTCCCTAGCAATTCTTCGTCAAAGAATACTTTTTGATTGTGTGACCTAATTTCCTGTGTATCCTTATATAATTTGTTGTAGTCAGTGCCTTTGATCTTGTGCAACGTGTTGCTGACCATGTGAACCCTCTTGTCAGGATCTGTTTCTGTATCATATGATTCATCAACACATTCACTAAATGTTTGAAAACCTAAGTTTCTTAATTTTGCTAAAATTCCTTTGAATCCGTACACTACAAATATTTGGCCTGCCATTAATGGTTTATAAACTTTCTCCGTGATGAACTCACAACCAACACTAGTCTCTGATACGATATTAACTGCACAGTCATTGTATGGTTTCTCAAAAACGTCCTGATCGAATCCTGTTTGTGGGTAGTTGTTGCGGTCCACCCATGGTAACTCATATTCGGGTGGCAGTTTATGTTGAGGCTCCAGTCCATGAAAAGTGTATAGACTATTTTCAAGTAGACTGTCTTTTCTCAATTCATACCACAATAATTCCCGATGCCTTTTTCTCATCTTATTTAGATACAAAAAATCAAATTTCTTTTGGTCATGATTGAAGTTTAATGATGTTCCCCGATGTTTTCTCGCACAGTACCACCACCACCAACTTGCATCTCCCCACCATTTGTGCAGTTCTAAATGATCTGTCCTTGGACGCATTAGGTGTGGGTCAGACTCAACACACTCCCATGGTGATGATTGTATGAAAATGAATCCAAGTTTTTTTAACTTGGCCGATCTTCTCATATACTCAGAATTAAATTCAGCATTCTCAGATATTGAAGTATTGTCATATCTGCAGTCTATCAACGCAAACTTCCTGTCGTAACTGTCTAGATCAAACAATGGTAAATCATAATACTGTCCCGTGATGTCGAACTCTTGATCAACTAGTGTGTTTGATTCTATAAAAGATTTGACATCTTGATCAAATCCAGTCTTCATCAAGTCTGTAAGAATAAAATTTCTTTGCATCAGCCCTATAAATACCTATATGTTAACACCATTTTTAAAGTATGTATCTGAAGGCAAAGTTATAAGACGGCATAGTGACTTACAAAGATACTCATTTCCTGAAGTGACAGAGAGAATTTATCTCAGTTTCTTGGCCCTTGCACTAATGAGCCAGAACAAAGACACTATTGATTTCGCCAAAGCATATGCAAATCAAACAATGGCTAAAGGCACATTTGATCAGGTGAGGATGATAAACAACGATCTAGCGAACATGCTGGCCATAGTCGCAGGTGATCCAGAGATTACCAAAAAACTTAAGAACAAGGATCAGGCACAGGCAATGAGACAGAGACAACCAGTACCTGTGATGGCTCTAAGAAGATATCTTAGAAGTTGGGATGAACACTTCAAGAATCTAACACATCTGGAAAGGTCACTCAATATAAAAGATGCAAACCTCAAGAACATTAGACGAGCCGTGGCCAACTATTCAAAGTTAAATTCAAAAGCGAAGATGCAGACGCTACACAGATTGCAACAGCAACTCCAGGCGAAACTGCCAAACACAGACATACTTAGAAAGTTTAAGGAATTATGATGATCAAATACATTTGTGAGAAGTGCGGATGTGAACAGCACTGTAGACAATCCTGTACCGAATGCAGGGACTGTCCTGACTGTGCTTGTAAACAATGCGATGTCGAAAGAAAATAGAAGTTTCTGGGTCCTTTATGGACGACACACAGAACCCACTTATCTAGAGGATGCCGGAGACGGCCAATCGATGCAAAGATATCATGCATTATCCTTTGTCCGGAAGTGGCGGGTGTGCCTAGACATAGGTAGCAACATAGGACAATGGACAAGGCCGCTGGCAAAGAGGTTCAAGCACGTGGTCTGTTTTGAACCTAATCCAAACTTCAGAGAATGCTTTAATAAAAATATAAATGAAGAAAACGTAACTTTATATCCTTATGGCCTATCCGACAGGGAACACACGGCAAGCCAAGAATTCAACAGCACTGTCATAGATGACGAACCCGGTGACATCAAGATGAAGACTCTAGACAGTTACAATTTTTCAAAAGTAGACCTTGTCAAGATCGATGTTGATGGATATGAGATACCATTGCTCAAGGGTGCGAGGGAGACATTGACGAAGAACACTCCTGTAATCAACATAGAGATGAAGAGACGAAAACGACCACACATAGTTGAAAAATGTGAGAAAATATTATGGGAATTGGGATATCACAAGGATTCACGGGTCAAAAGTGACGAAATCTGGATAAGATCGTAATATTACAGCATAATTTACCAAACTAGACTATAAATACTTGCAACTTGATTCCGGAGCGGAATCAAAGCATTATGTTAACAGATAAAAAGGAGGATAACAAATGCCAATAGCACCAAACAGGACGTTTGCTCCATTAATAGGCGAACAAGATTTCATCGGTAAAGGTATTACTATGATCTCTGTTGATTGGGACGTCGACGCAGACGCATCAAGAGAAGCCATGGAAGCAGTCCATAACACAATACTATCAAGAGCTACAATCTTAGCCGCAGGTGCGGTTTATGACACTGGTACGAAACAAGATTTCTTACTAGAAGGTGACTTAACAGACACTATCAATGATTTCACATCATTAGATGGAACTGTAACAGGTACACTTGCTCAAGTTTTAGTAGAAGACATCATCAACCTAGGAACAGTTGACTCAATTAACTTTGGTTCAGGTACTGTTGCTGTAACAATCAAAACTACATTCAAATACGCATAATCGTATTGATTGTATTTTAATTAGAGCAGGAGACAGAAAATGCCAGCAACTAAAAATAACTTTAGTCACAACACTAACTTTGAACTAGAAGGTGTAGACACTACTATGTTCACAGTTGACTTCATCAATGCGATGACGGCTGAAACTAGCGACTTATCATCTGGATCTGCGACAGCAGGTCTTGAGGCGGTAAGAGCAGTTATCGGTTCATACATCAACATCCTTGCAGAAGGACCATTGGTTGAAAGTGATAAACAAAAAACTTACGTAGTAAGAACAGACGCTGTAGGTACTCTAATCAGTGGAAACACTTTAAGAGATGCCATCAGAGCCTTGAACGGAGCAGGTAGCGTTACAGCCACTATCAGTGGTGCAACAGTTACTGAAACTAAACTTGGTATCTTAACTGGCGCGGCAGTAAGTTAATAGTTTACCTTAGGGTAACAATTACCAAAAAGGGCGGATCTTTTATTAGGTTCGCCCTTTTTTCATGAAGTAAATATCGCTATGCACGAGTACAGAATACACACACTAGTAGACATCACAGACAACGGCAATCTCAAACAGCAGTTTCCATTCACAACCAAATCAGGTGTGGAGGTGCACGACAAACACACACTTGCTGTTGCACGTAATCAAAACAGCAACTTCTCAACGCTGGTACAACTGTTACAGATGAGGGGTAACATCACATGGGATCACGCCCCAAAGAAGATAGAACTACATGACCTAGGCAATCACAGATTTGGTGACTACTACGAAGGACAACACACAACCTGGCACTTTCAATTCTTCACAGAACAGGGAGGTGTATATGGAGACGTTAGGGATCCAACGGAGAGCCTAGTGGAAGACTTCAGTCTAGTGCCAGTAGTGGCAGACTGTACTAACACTGCACATCTGCCTATTCAAACTTTCGTCACAAAAGAAATGCAAGGCACAGAAAGACAGAAAATTATTGGTGCACTTTCAGGTGGCGTCATAAACACGTACTTTTCGTACGCCGGTCCCATCGATAAATAACAGTACATTTAGGCACAAAGTTTCTAATAATAAAGGCACAAACAGGCAATGTATCAGGCTCATTTACAGGCTCTACTAACGGAGGTACAAATCCTCAAAAGAGATTTAAAGAGATATATGAGTACAACAGAATTAGAAAAACAGAACTTGGAAGCACACGTGGACCTTTGTTCAGAGAGATACAAAGGATTACACGACAGGTTAAGTGCGATCGAAGTAAGGTTGGCAAAGATGAATGAGGATATGTCAACAAGTCACAAAAGCAGTCAAAAGACAATCATAGCAACAGCCGGCACAGTAGTCGCAGGCTTACTATCAACAGTGGTAGTGATCCTGATGAAGATGCCAGGCTAAAATTTACCAATAGATGTTCATACAGATAGCACCAAAGGCCAAGGTCTATGTCACAGAGGCTGATGTAGAATTCATAAAGGCACACACACGAGAATCATTTAGGAGTGATCAACTTACTCCAGAGGATGCAGACAGGGCCAAACTGTTGGCGGACAAAGCAATTTTTGTGCGTAAAAAACTTGACACCCACATGCAATATGCTTTAAATAGAAAGATAAAGTTTGTTGCACATGACCGTAAAAAATAAATCAGAACTGGTAAAACAGATAGAAGCCTACGGGTTGAAAGGCAAACTCGCGAACTTGGCACAGCGTGAGCAGGAACGAAGACCATTCCGTCACCTCCCAAAGCAGTTCTCCAAGGGCATCTTGATCGGCAACATTGCCATTGTACCAAAGAAACACACAGGTACCAGATATGTGTATGTCATAGCAGACATGTTGGAGGCCACTATACTGCACAGTGACATCAATTTGAAACAAACTGCCATACTTGTGGCACATTACTTGGCCGACGGTAAGCAGATACCAGAAAACATATTAGATTTAGACACTAAACATGCATCGCAACTTTTCGATATACAGAGTGCAAAACGTATGATAAAGGAAGCACAAAAGAATAAAGACGAACTAACTGAAGATGTGTACTGGGATCGGTTGGATGCCGCTAACCGCCTAGCGGACGAATGCAAGGGCAAGATACAGCAGATCTTTAGTGACACGTTCGGAGCATAGATAATAAATAAACACAGTATGAAGAGTTTAGACCTTACAAAACCAGTAACAACTGAATCGTTATTATCAGAGTTCGAATCCAGATTCAATATGACAATGGATCTTTCTAAATTCAATGAAGAAGAACTACAAGATTATGCAAATCATGTAAGAACAAAGATACATGAAATTACACAAAACACACACTTTGGACAAGAATTAAAAGACGATGGTTATCAGAAGAGCCAAATGATGTTGGACATCATTAATCAAGCGATATCTGAAAGAAAACTTGCTGAGTACGGTGGAGATGCTAACCCAATACTAGACAAAGCATCAGCACCAATCAAAGACAAACTTAGAAAAGGACAAGCATTAAGTCCAGACGAAAGACAAGCGGCTTCTAAATTGTTGGCAAGTAAGACAAACGAAGTTGCACCATTGGCGGCAATGGGAATGGCGGCGGCAACAGCGGCAGGCACGGCGGCAGGTAGCACAGCAGTAAACAGGATCGCAGACAAACTAGGGGCATCTAAAGATCACAAAGGTAACATGATCAAGAAAGAAGGTGTTGAAGAACAATCAGAATTAATTTTAGCGGCCAAGGACATGATGGACAAGGTAACATCATTCTTGGAAGATCTAGCATCAATGAAGACAGAAGGCATGTTAGAACTAGCAGACAGAATCAGAGATGAGATGGGTGCTGACAAGTCAGACGCATTTCTACAAAAAATCCAACCAGCGATTGAACAGGCAGAGGCGACTTTAACGACAACTAGGCAAGAACTAGACAACGGTGTAAGAATATTGACCGGAGAAGAAGTTGCTTCAGAACCCATGGGAGCCGATGACACGATGGACATGGACACAGATCTAGACTCACTGGACTCAGAAAGTGGACAAGAGGACGATGAGTTTGGAGCCTCTGATGCAGAAGCAGGTGGCACAGAGCCAGAAGGCCGAGAGCAAAGAGAATCAAAGGAAGTGTTTGAAGCATCAAACAGAGTGTACAGCAAACTAGCAGGGAAGTAATCCTGTGAGATTTTTCGAATTCAACAAAAGCGATACGGACCTAGAGTCAGCATTGATCAACATCTTGTTGAACATGAAGGGTGACGCTGACGAAAAGGACAAAGCATCAGACATCAGCATGGACGCAGTAAAACAGATAATGAGCAATACCGGATATCCAGCATTCAATTATGATGTGTTCAAAAGGATCTATGACCAGGATGGTGACCTTAAGAATGTTGTAGCAGATTTTGACAACGAGAAGATCATTGTTAAAACTGACAAAGAGGCAGAAAAAGATCCTGCCATGGATTATGATGATCAAGGTTCTACAGACACTGTGAAGAAGATGGCCAAATCTGCGATGAATCGTAGAAAATAAAACACAATTTACACACCAATAAGTACACGTATAATGTTGTTTGATTACAAGATATATCAGTTGAATTCCTATAGGCACGGCCTTATTACCAATAACAAACTGTATGGAAGACCTACGGTTTTCTTTAACTGCGAAACACAGGACACTTCTATCAGCAAACTTGAACAGTATAAAAAATTGCATGAAAAATCTACACATAATATCATATGTCTGCCTTATGACCTTTCCGGAAATGAGTCCGGAGACAACTACGAGATATATTTCTATCACGAAAATAAATTGAAAACTAAATTTCATGTCAACGAAAAGATCGACAAAGACCATTCGTTTTTTAAAACGTTCGGCCGACCTTTACAAAATTTTACAAATTACATATTTGATAGCAAACTAAAATTTGTCAAGCAAACAAAATCATTCGAGGAGGTGCTCAATGTCTAACGTATTTTGCAACTTCCCATGGCGTCACAACTATGTTCACACAAACGGCAAGTTCAGGTTATGCTGTACCACTGCTCAAGATATAGAAACAGACGATCAGTATCATTCTTTTGATGCTGGCAAACATTCTCTAGATGACTATTGGAACAGTTCAAGGATGAAACAAATAAGAATCAACATGATGAACGGAATTAAAACCAAAGACTGTGCTAAATGTTATCAACAAGAAGACGAAGGAGTCGACAGCCTTAGAGATATGTCCGATATGGATGAATATATTGCCAAGACTTCGTCAGATGGCACCTACACTGATCCTGCCTCAACAATGCAATTACAAATAAGCAACATCTGTAACCTTAAATGTAAGATGTGTAGCCAGATGTACAGTCACATGAACGGATTAGAATTACAAGAGATGGGCAAGATAAGTCCTGAATGGTTGTTATGGGTGAAAGAGCAAGGAGCCAATGTCAACAACTGGACCAACGACCTTGGTGTGAAACAAGAGTGGTATAAGAATGAAGAATTCAAATTACAGATGTTTGAACACATCAGTAAAAATATCAAGTACCTCAATGTGGTTGGCGGTGAACCAACACTTATACCTGAGTTCTATGAAATGTTTGAATACTGCGACAAACAAGGCACACTAAAAGACAAAGAAGTCACACTTGTCACCAACCTGACAAACACCAATGCTAAACTCACAAAATGGTTACCAAAGTTAAAATCATGGAAGATATGGGCCAGCGTGGACGGTGTGGGTGAACGCACAGAGTACATAAGGTATCCTAGTAAATGGTCCAAGGTGTTAGAAAGTCTAGAATTTTACAGAAACATAATGGGGGACACAGGCAACATTACACTCAGTCCCGCGGTACAACTGCTTAACATAGACCAATTGGACGATATAGTCAAGTGGTGGAAGGATTGGTGTGGAGGTGAGTTGAATGATCAATTCGGTTTCACGTGGTTGGCCACTGTGTGGTATCCTCTCATTTGCAATCCAAACATGGCTCCACAAGAATGGAGGAACAAAGTAGCAGACAAGTTATCTGCTTACAAGTTTGATGGCTTTTACGACAATATTGTAAACAACTTAAGGAAAGAGCAAATACCATTAGAAAAAAGAATAGAACTACAAAAATCTTTTATTAGATACAACGAAGCACAGGATAAATTCCGTAAAGTAAACAAAACATGGAGAGACTTGTGTCCCGATCTCGCCACAGCAATAGTCAAGGAGATATCGTGAGTGAATATGTAATAGACATAGGCGTTGAAGTAGAGGACGGTTACATAAACAACGATGTTGAGTGGACTGCTAAAATTGTCAATGCGGCCCACAAATACAAAACGGTCGTCATTAAAATATATGAACCTGTCGCCATAGAACAATTAAATTACAAAGGTAAGAAATTCTTAGACATCCTCAAAGATGTCTGTACCGAAAACAATTGGCCAAAACAAAAATTTCGTTTCGAGACACAGAACTTGATACAAGATCTTGAGGTGTGGCCTGGTACCACAGTTCCATATAAGAATAGTGTCTTCCTAGTCGGACAAACACAACCTGTACAGGACCTATCAAAAGAATTTACTAAAACTTTTGGAATGCTGGTGAACAGAAGCACTTGGGATAGACTACTAATTGCAAGTAATCTTTACAACGAACACAAGGATATAAGTTTTCAGAAGTACTGTAACAGTTTGGAAAATCCCATGCACATGATAAATTTTGACTTTGACAGAATGTTGTGGCAATCGAGCAGTGCAGGTATATTAAATCAAACACTACTGAAACAGGTTGCAAACTTTATGAGCAATCTGCCAATGGGCCAGCACGTCTATGAGATACTGAAAGGGGACGAGTCAAAGATAGTTGAACATGCAACAGGTGAAAGTGTGACCTCTCTTTACAAAAACTTCTTTATTGATATTGTTAGTGAAAAAATGATAACAGGCAAGGTGCTTTACTTTACAGAAAAATCTGCTCGTCCGCTGATGACAATGAACCCATTCATTACAAATGCATCTGTTGGGCACTTGGATGGCCTTAGGAAATTGGGATTCAAAACTTTCAGCAAGTATTGGTCTGAAGATTACGATTACCAAAGCGGTGTACCACGTATAAATTCAATTAAACAACTATGTACAAAATTATCTAAATTAACAAATAAAGAAATTGAACAGATGTACACAGACATGAAACCCATACTAGAACATAACAGATTGCACTATTACACACTATCAGTAGACAAAATACAGAATACGTTTATAATATAATATGAAGATACACGTTTTTGGTTGCAGTCTTTCTCACGGCATCTGGTGGGATAAGTTCATGCCGGAATATAAGTTTAATATAAATGCCGTACCGGCAGGAGACAACACTACGCAAAGTAGGAGATTCCAAGACCTGGTGATTAATGATCAATTAGACGAGAATGATTTTGTATTATGGCAAGTTACCTACCCGGGAAGAATGGGATTCAGGTTAAGTCCAGAGCATCATTTCATTAAAAAGAATATTAATAAATCTGATGTAGTA
>Ga0163110_10001147_pt1 | contig 13343 bp, 15 predicted proteins | sample CRUFie1St17metaG_FD_108703 | JGI IMG/M metagenome (GOLD analysis project Ga0163110, IMG submission 108703) | Marine microbial communities from the Costa Rica Dome - CRUD Field 142mm St17 metaG | ecosystem: Environmental > Aquatic > Marine > Oceanic > Photic zone | place: Costa Rica: the Eastern...
TAGCTTTCAAATCATCATTAGACTTAAGAGTAAAGACTTCATCTAGCTTAAAGACATTATCATAAATATCTTTCTGCTCTTCTTCAGTTAGATCAACACTACCAACAGTAGTAAATCTAGAAGATACATAAGTCGGATAACCACCTTGATCTTCTACCTTAATCTTTAAGCTAGCTCCATCTGAACCGAGATCAAAGATACGAGGACCAAACTCTTCAGCATCTTCACCTTCAATAGCTTCAGTAACAATTTTATGAAGTTGCTTACCGTATCTAAGCATTTTTACTTTACCGTTATTATCAGGATTAGTAGGATCGTCAATTACATAAACATTAACAAGCCATTTTTCCAAACGTTTTACCGCTTGCATTTTTTCTTTCTCTTCTTGATTACCGGTTCGTAAAACCTTATATCGTTCTTCAGCAATCGGATCTCTTTCTCCAAAGGTTTGAGGACTAAGAGCCTGAACATACTGACCAGTAGCAAAAGAAGTCCAGCCATGATTATAATAATGGAAGAACGTCTTTGCGGGATCGGGACCATAAGGCAAAAGCCTTACCGTATATGTATTGCCAGGACGGCAAGACATGATTTCGTTATAACTAGTATTACTTTTTTGTGTATCGCTTACAAGAGCGTCTTTTATTGATTGAAACATTGATGAATTAAATGCACTCATATATATCTATAATAGTTACGAATATCGATTATTCAACTGTTCTTCTATAATTTTAATTCCTTTTCGAGCTTTCTCTTTAAGAACTTTTGAAGTAATAAACTTTACTCTTGTTTTTGAGTATATGTTTGCGAAGTCATTTATAATCCAATCGATAATTTCGTTATCTTGTTTTTGAATAAGGGACTCTACGTTTAAAGAATGAAGAGTATAAAAATTAATTTTATGATTTTTAAGGTGTTTAAATATATACGGTATAGCTTCTCCCTCTATACTTGTAGCAGTTTTATACTTACTTAATGTTATTTTATGCTCACAACAATAATCATAAATAAACTTTAAGCAATCCTTTAATGTATTAATACTATCTTCACTATCGGGATTTTGCAGCTCCTTTTCTTTACAATACATAGAATAACATTTCATAGCTTTTCTAGTATTAAAGAACTGTATATCGAAATAATTATCAGCTCCGTATATTTTATATGGTGAAATAAAATAGTCGTTATAATTTATATGATTATATTTTGATAAAAAAAGAGATAATTTTTTTAAAGCAACTTCTGATCTACTATCTAATTTATCAAAATTCTGTCTTAGTCTAACAGGCTGATTTTTAACAGAACGAGAAGCATACAAATAACTATTGTATATAAGCTTCTCTTTTTCTGTTATCATAATTTTAAATTTTTATTATTATTTAGGAACTTTGTTACGTATTTAGATTTAGTAATTAATGGATCAAAATCTATAAACATTTTAACCATTTCATAATTAGTATCAACTGTTAAAAGATCCTTAAATAAATCTCTTAATCTCTTTTCTTTAAGTAATAGTAAAAATATATTTTGATATGATAGCTTTTTTCCCTTTAATAAGGAGCAAAATGTGCAAAAACATAACAATAAATGTTCTGTTTCTTTACCTTGTATAGTTTGAAATGGTCCTAGTTCTCCTCCTGGTTTTAGCATATCTTAAATTGTTTAGTTAGTTCTCCAAATTTTTCAGTTAATCTACCCCCAGCTGCTGCTACTGAGCCTCCACCGTCGCATAAAGTTTTAGCTAAAATACTTACATCAACTTTTGATTGTTTTGCTCTTCTAAAAGAAACTACTTTAGCTTTTTTATTTACTACTATACCTATTTCAGCTTTATGCACGTTAATAAAATATCTTGCAACTTCGTTAATAGCATAATCAGCAAAAGTTGCAACTACATCATAATCTTTTATTTTTCCTTTATATATCTCAGCATTTTTTATTTGATCTTTTAATTTTTTAAAATGAAGATTAATAGAATTTTTTTCAAATAAAGTATATTCTCTAAACCCTTTATCGAAAGCTTCTATAAACTTTTCAACTTTCGGTCTATTATAATAATTAAAAATAGCATTTAATTTTAAAGGTTCTTTGTTCTTAAAATTAAAACTATCATAACTATCAATATATTCTATTAGAGTTTTTTGCGATTCAGAAAGAGTAAGCTTTTTCTTAAATAATTTGCATATAAGATTTACACACGAAGTACCAGGTTCTATTAAAACCTTAGCATTTTTATAATAATCTTTTAAGTCATAATGATCGGCATGATGATCTATAACTATAACTTTTTCTTTATCTATATACGGTATAATATCTTTAGTAAGAGAAAGATCTAATATAAAAATTTTATCAAAATGATCGTGAGTTCCTTCTCTACTTTTAAAATTTGAAGCTAGTATAGATTCTCCAGTTTCAACTATAACTAAATCTTTAGCTTGCTTAAAATACCATTTAAGTAAAAGTGCGGAACCTGCTCCATCTAAATCGCTATCCGTATATATTAGGATATTCACTTTGACTATTTAGTTCCTTTTAAGAATTTGCAAGAGCAGCTAATGCTCCTAAAGTCTCGCTGCTATCGTCTTCCAATTCAATATCATCAGCTTGCTCAATAGTTAAAGTAGAATAATCTATTCTCATAGCTTGAGTAGTTCCTCGAGGACCATATCGATTTTTCATCATACCTAATCGAATAATACCTAGCTCTCTATCTTCTTCATTTTGATATATAGAAGCAATTACATCAGCAGTAGCAGCTAGACCAATAGATTCCGATATAGTAGCAAGGTCAGGATTATCTTGATCGAATCCAGCTCTATTAAGTTGAGTAGCAGATATAATAGGACATTCAAATACATAGCTCATAGCTCTTACTTGCTCAGTAACATGCTTAATCCTTTCATAAGAATTATTACCTATAGAAGAATGCATTAAGTTTAAGTAATCTAATACTATAGCATCAAGCTTAATACCCTTTTCTGAAAACTTCTTAATAAAAGCCTTCAATTGATTAGCTGTTATAGTTGAAGGAGGAAACTCTTTAATAAAGATCTTTCCAGGTTCTTCTTCTACTGCTTGCTTTAAAAGAGCAGTATTAGTATTCATTTCTCTAATAGGTATCTTAGATATATTAGTACATATACGACGAGCATATAATAGCTCTGACATTTCTAAAGTAACTAATAAAACATTTTTACCTTGACCAGCTATATTTCTTGCTATATTACCTAAAAATATTGACTTACCAATATTAGTTTCCCCAGCAAATACATATAAAGATTTACCTGCTTCTAAAAAGCCTCCATCTAGATTACTGTCTAACCATTCCCAATTACTAGGAATATGTCTTTCAACAGAATTTATATCATTAATAACCTGATCTATATCTTGATGAATATCTAACCCTAAATCAGTTACTAAATTAATATTACACGACTTTTCAAATTTATCTAAAACTAAAGAAGTATCTACCTTACCCTTAGCAACATCTTCAGCTACTTCTAACATAGTATGATATACTGCTTTCTCTTTTAAGAACTGCTCAGTATTATCATATAGCTCATCTTTATCTAAATTTTTATCTATATCAGAAAACGAAGTAACTAATTCTTTAAATGATTCTTTTTGATCATCAGTAACTAAATAAGACTTTAGCTCAGTCGAAGTAGGTAATTTATTTCGCTTCTCACTAAAGTCTTTAATAATAGTAAATACATCTGCAATAGCTTTATTTTTAAAGTATTCAGGTTGTACTATATCTGCTATGCTAGCGAGATATCCACTATCGGTAAGAGACTTAAAGATTAGAATATTTTCGAAATAATCTAAGTCTAATTTACTCACAATGGTAGTATAGTTACTTCTTCCATTTATTCAAGAACCATTTTTGACCCTCGTTAAATTCATCTGAAAAGTTAGTTAACCCCGGAGACGCATGGGTAATATATATATCAGATACTCCATTTCGAAAACCTGCTTTATGAGTAGAAATGGTATAATCAAGATCGTAAAAATGAAACTTCGAAGGACACTCTTCATCAAATTTTACTTTCTTAAAAACTTCTCTTTTTATTGCTAAAAATACCCCATCTAGTAATACAGCTCTATGAGGGTAGGGACCAAAGCTTGTCATAAATTTTTCATTACCGTGTAAATGAGCTACTGCTCCATGTAGTTTATCGCTACCTATACCACCACCCATCAAATGCCATAATGCTGGTTCAGCAAGTTTTACCTCTGTACTACCAGCAACTCCTATAACATCGTATTTTTCGAAACTTTCTAGAATTTTTTTATGAGAAAAATTTTCAAGTATTACGTCATCATGTATTAGGACTATATATTGTATATTTTCTTTTATAGAAAAATCTATTGCTTTATTATAAACTGATTGAAGAGAGTCTTTATTATTTTCCTTAAAAAATATTTCATCTCTATATTCAGATGTTTGATATAAAAGAGTATCTTCTTTTTTATCTTTAGTAGCTGAAAATATAAAAAAATCGCTCATATAAATAAGAAAGGTGACGTATGCTTAAAGGATCCTACTTTATTAAATCTATTAGTTTTCCTATTAAGTCTTAAAATAGTACCCTCCGGAACTTCTTTATAGTTATTTCCCGGCATAGTAGAGAAACAACCATCATTATTATAATGTAATGCTGATCCAACTCTAGCTAAATATAGTTCATTAGTGTCACAATCTACTATCGATAGAGCAAATGAACCTTGTAGATCTTCTAACGCTCTTTTAATATATTTTATAGGATTAGGTTTACGAGACGTATCTTTTTCCATATGTTGTTGTATTAAGTTTACTATTAACGCTGTATCTACAGGATTTAATACATGATCTAAATGTCTATTCCGTATAGCCTCTTCATTAGTAATGACCCCGTTATGAAATACCATCCAAGACATAGTTTCAAAAGGATGAGAAGTATCATAATGCCACTTTCTTTGCGCAGAAGTAGGAGCTTGAACATGACCTAAATAATATGGATTGTTTTTATCCAATTTTACTAGTTCAAAGTCTATATCTCCTTCCTTTTTAATTACATGCTGCTCATATTCAGTTAATTGAACTATACTACTAGCAAAATTACCCCGCTCCTTATTAGCTTCATACAGTATTTCTACCATAGTAGCATCAGGAGAGCCAAAAATCGCGCACATAAAAATAATTATAGTAAAATTTTAGTTTTTCAATCTTCCCAATCAAACTTAAATCCTTCTTCCCACATGTATGAATTATCTACATATCTACTCGAAGGTCCATTAGGTCCTTCGTCTCTTATACGCTCACTAATTCTTCTCATCCATTTAATCCATGGTGATGGCTCTCCTACCATTGCTCTATGTTTTTTAGGAATCCGCCAAAATAAATCTATATTCCCGAATCTCTTATCTCTAGCTAAACAAGTATCAGGATAATCTTCTCCATCAATAGTAAACCATTTTTTTGTTTTCTTTTTTGATTTTTCAATACCTAGTTCCTTTAGAGTCTTTTTTCCTAACCCCTTTACTTTAAATAAATCATCATTATTTCTAAAAGGTCGAAAACCAACTATCCGTTTAGCTGTAGTTCTACCAACACCAGGGAGTTTGAATAACTCCTTATCAGTCATTTTATTAAAATCCTTATAATTCAGCTTCATAGGTATAAATATATTATATGAGTTCCTTTGATATAACTAATATTAATAGCTTTAATGATTTAATCAACAGAGCAGAAATTCTCGAAGAAAAAGATGCTCTTTCTCGATATAAGCAAATGGTACGTAAGGGGTTAGGTCCTAAATTAAAAGCATATCGCGATCCTGAGGGTAATCCAGCTCCTTCTCAGTCGAGATTAAAAAATCGTATGATGATTAGAGCGTTGTATAATTTAGATGTTATTAATGATGCGGAAGCAGAAAAATTATATCGTATGAGTACTTCTTCTACCCAAATTATAAAGTATTTAAGTGATAAAGACCCAGATTATTTCTTATCTGATAGAGCTGAAAAGCTTGATAAATATATTGAAGCTGAAAGTGATGCTCTAATTGCCTTTGCATTAAAAAATGATCAAAAAAGAGGAGAGTTTACTCAACAAGAAGTAGAACAAATTAAAGCAGCAGATCCGGATCAACTAGCAGATAAGTTATCAGATGAAATTGGTGCTGATATAGATGAAGTAATGCTTGTTAAAGGATTAATGAATAAAGTTTTAAATGATATCAAGAAAAACTTAGGAGAAGAAGGATTTGATATTAGTGATGAAGCTTTAGATCAGGTTGTAGATTATTCAGAAAAAATTAACACAGTTAATCAACTCGAAAGTTTTGTAAGACAGATAGCAAATGAACCAGGTTATGAAAAAATAGCAGCTTATTTATCAACTATCATTAAACCAGCTAAAGCACAAGTTGCTGTAAAATCTGATCAAGAAGATCCACATATCGCTGCTATGGCAAGAGATGCTAGTGATGTAACGGGAGATGATTATGAAGAGCAGCAAAAAGCTTTAGCTGCAGCTGCGGCATCAGAAGATGAAATGGACCCTGTAGGTAAAGAAGACGGGGATATTGATAATGATGGAGATGAAGATAAGACTGATGAATATCTGTTAAATAGGAGAAAGAAAATTAAACAAGCTATGAATAAAGAAAGTAAAGAGTATGTAGCTCAACCTCATCTTGAAGTTTCTGAAACCTCAACCGCTAATTACTTAACTGAACAAGCAGCTTCTGATGAAAGAAACAAAAAGACTAAAGTAGAGAATCAATCATTTAAAGAAAGATATAAGCCTAAAACTCAATGGCAATTAGAAGAACTTAGAAGATACGGTCTTTAGAGACATTTTTTACAGCTTTTCTCTAAGTATATTTTATCTAATTTAGGCTGCTGAACATAATCAATAGGATCGCGATACCCTGCATCTATAAACCCTTTAACTCTCATACTACTAGATGGTGTAGTAGCATCTGCTAATCTATCTTCTCTATCTGAATAACAAGTCCAGGTATCTTTAAATATAACACCTAGTTCAATACCTTTAAGAATAATTTCTTCCTTAGACATTGTAAGCAAAGGCGCTTCTATTTTTACCCTATTCTCCCTATTTAGATCATTTACGTTATTAACAGCATTAACAAATTCTTCACTACCATCCCAATAACCAGCTAGTGAATCTACTTGAGCTGCACCATACCAAACTGTATCAGCTTTTATGCCTTCAGCATAGGAAGAGCATATAGACAAGAACATTAAGTTACGGAAAGGTACATATGAAACTGGTTGAGCATCTCCTGCCATTTTACTAATATCAGGATTATCAATATCTTTATTAGTTAACGAAGAAGTAGGAGCTATAGTTTTAATATAATTTACATCTAATACTTTATTAGTTACTTTTATATTATACCTATCTGTAAGATTTACAATTTGCTTCATTACACAGCTAAGCTCACGCCTATGCCGCTGACCATAATCAAAAGTTATTGTATGTATCTCATCAAATCCTTTTTCATGCGCCATATATAATAGCACAGATGAGTCCATACCACCACTAAGCGTTAATACTAACTTCTTCATCTTCAATTTCTTCTGGAACTTCTTCTTCATTATTACTATAAGACCATTCTTTACTAATACGTTCTTCAACTTTAGGTAGAATAGTTTCTTCCCAAAGCTTAGTATCCTTTCTCCAGTTCTTATAATAACCTAACTTAGTACCATCTTCAAGCTGATAAGTAGCTCCTGTTTGAACAACAGCTCCAACACCTACTGCTAAGTCTACTAATCCATAGTACCTATCTAATCCAGAAGAAAAAGATAAATACATTTCACCTTCCAGATATTGCTTAATAAATCTATTTTTACGAGTTAAAGCTCTAATAATAATACCTGAATATTTCTTTTGACTAACTGCTAATTCCCCATCTACAGTTTTACCTCCATCATCTTTTATAGGTTTACGAGCTAATTGTACAGTTACTGATGGAAGATAGATACAAGACTTACCACCAGGCATATTCTTTTCAATAGAAGGAAATAGAGCAGTAGGATCATCATAAACATGATTAGTACAAAGTATAGTAGTTTGAGTTACCGAGCCTAAATTAGTACAAGTCTGCATTAACGTTTTCATAGCCCGAGCTTTAGTACCCATATCAGATGATGTACTATCTTTACTCATTCGGGTAAGCTCTAGCTCTGACTGCAAGTTAGCTAAAGAATCAATCGCTACAATAAATTTACCTTCAAGTCCTTTTTCTTTAACAGAAGTAAGAAATTTATATAAAGAGTTTCTAGCTTGCTCAATACTAGTACAAGGAACATATTTTACTTTACTAATATCAAGACCCAATCTTTCAGCCCCTTCAGGATCAATAGCATTTTCAGTATCAAAAATAACAGGAATAAGTCCTTCCTCTTGAGCCTTAGCTAAAATCTTTTGAACAAATAAAGACTTACCAGTCATAGACTCACCAGCTAACATAGTTACTCTACCTTTAGGAATACCTCCATGAATAGAGCCTGAAATAATAGCATTTAATACATAAGACCCGGTATCAATCCAGGTACCTACTCTACTTAAAGTACTATCACTCAAATAAGTAGCAAAAGGGTTTACTTTATCGATATCATCTAAAGCTTTTAATACATCGTTATCCATATAATCTATTATATAGAATTTTTTATTTTTTTCAACTGCTCTATTTGAATAAGTAAGGATTGTACATTTCCACTGCTTATGTTATCAGTTTTAATAGTTAACGGGTAGTCGTACTCTTTATCAATTCGAATACCTTCAACATTGCATTCTGGAGTTACCATATCAGAAACGTAATCATATAAACCTTCACTTTTTAAATTTTTATAGTAGTAGTCAACTAAAGCTTTTTTTGTCTCTACAACAACTTCAGCTTTTGCCATCATAGTTAAATATCTAAAATATAACCCTTCGTTAGTAGATAACTCAGCTATAATTATAAGATTCACATAATTATTTATACACAAAAAAAGCCCCTTACGGGGCTTTAAAGGTGGGTGAGAGGATTTTCTGGTAACCTCCAACTTTCAGTGAGCAAGATGCAGTTTCATCTTTTTACCTACTTGTGCCCCGCTTCCTTACACTTAATAGTCAGTCGACCCTCCATGTACATTACGGTCCCTTTAACACTCTTGCTTAAAATGTTTATTCAGGCACACCCGGGTTGGGCTAGCTAGGCCCATTTAAATTATAGTTCCTTTTATACTGTATATGTTTTAATATATTCTTCTTTTTTACGACGAGGCACATCAACCTCAAGAACACCATTAATGTAATTAAACTTAATTTTATTCAGATCAAATTCTCTTCCTACTGAGAATGACCTATTATATGTTTGTTCTTTTTCTCCATCATGCGCTTTTACTTTTCGCTTAGCTTTAATATAAACTTCGCGTTGATCAGTATCTGTTGAAAGATCTAGATCGTCCTTTGCTACACCAGGTAAGTCAATTTGAACGCTTAGCGCATTTTCATCTTGAGAAAAGCGAACTTGATCTCCTGTTTTGTAAACTTCCTCTAGCTGATGGAAGACTGGTGTTAAATTAAAAAAGCCATCAAAAGCTCTTTCGATTTCTGCGATTGGATTATGTGTATATTTAGTTAGTTTCATAGTAATATTATTTATAGTATACTTTTAAAAAAGTGCAAGAAAAACTCCCCAACTTTCGAAGGGGAGTTTCTATTTTTGCTTATTGATCGATTTTAATCATCGAACAATTTAATTACTTCAGGCTCTTCTTTAGTTGCCGCTTCAGCTGTAGGTTGAGGAGAATTAATATTCTCATATTGTTGTACAATTCTATCATCTAGCTCAACATCGGAAATAGAAATTACTGACTTATGAAAAGTCCAGTTATTTTTATTTTTATCTCCTTTTATAAATTCCATAAACAAATAAGGAAATGATTGAACTTGAAGTTGTCCGTTTTGTGGATTGGGTTGTACATGAATAATTACAGGATTATTAATAGTAATAGTCTTGTCATCTTCTTTCTCTACAACTCCTACTACAGTACGGCCAATGTGATCTGAAATAGTTTTAATGTCTGACATAATAATATATTATTTTAAATTTTAAAAATAGCAACTAGTGAAATCTAAGAGAATTAGCATGTTCAATAGCTTTATCTAAAGCTTCTTTAGCTTGTTTTGATAGATAGGTAGATTTATCAGAAGCGTGATCTAAAGTATCTCTCATAATAAAAACTGCTTTTCTAATTTTTTCTAGCTCTGGTGAATTAATAACTCCGGAACCATTATCTTCACCATTAATTACCTTACGTAAAATAGCTAATGTTTCTAAAATACCTTTTATTTTACCTCTATTAAAAGCTGGGTGAGCTTTAGGAGTATTATCATCTTCTGGTTTATCAAGGTAACCACCTGGTTGTATTGGCATAATTTTATTTAGCAAATAGATCGAAGAGTTCAACTTGAACATTTTCCGAAGGTTTGCGAATAGTCCAATTTACGTTTTCATAAAAACGTTCGATAGCTTGAAATAAGATTTTTTCAAACATCTTATCATAATCTGGCTTAAAGATATTACTAAACTCTTGAGGATACTCATACTTAAAGCCAATACTATCCAAACCATATTTATTAGGCTGCTCAACATACATATAACGGACTTTATCTCCCGTACTAATCGATTCATATTTGTTTCCTGTATTTAATTTATCTAATAACATATTATAAAAATATGCAGATTTTACATGTATAGGCATTCCTTTACATGTACTAAATTCATTACTTTGTGATGCATATTTTTCATACCCCTTTACTCCCATAACAAAAGCAAGTTCTTGAGGAGAGAGACCTTTAAACACTTCATAAGTCTTATTTAATATTTCATTAGTTTGACTTAACGATTGAGTAGTAAGCATAGTTTCAATAATTTGCTTAGCATAAGGTTTGATAGCATTAGGCATAGTAGTACGCACTACCTCAACACCAGTATATTTAAATTTATTTTCCTTTATACCCTCATCATCTAATATATGCATTACATATCTTTTCTTCTGCAAGAATACACCAACATCAGCTATACATTCACGCTTAAATACAAATCTACTATTATTAGTAAGTATAGCTTTTTCAGCCCATTTACTAATACCTTCATTTAAGTAATCTTCAATCTCTTGAATCTTATCATAAGTTTCCTTATGAACTTTATCTCCATCCCAAAATTCAACTATACCCTTTTCTATAAGAGGTGATATCGAAATATAAGAAGAATCAGTATCATTATAAATTACACACTCTTCTAACTCTCTATCAGTTATATCCTTAACCTCGTTTTTAAGAAACTCTTTAATAAGTTCATTAGAGTATTTAATAACTGCTTGACCAGTAAGAGTCACCGAAGAAGCAATATCGTCATCACCTATAGGAGCATTTTTATTGCCCATATATCCATAACATGAATTAATTAAAATCTTTATAACCATTTGAGAAGTATTCAATCTTTCTACCTCATACTTTAAATCAAGATTTTTAGGATCCTTCTTAAGTTTTTGCTTAGTTTTAAAAAGCTTTTTCTTTATCTCTACTCTTTTATTATAATAATATTCGAGAAACTCAGGTATAATTCCTTTCTTCTTTTGACTAAATAAGAAACCTGCTTTAGATATAGAGCATTGTTCCGTTTTTAAGAACTTTACAAAATCAGGCTTACTCAATTCAAATAATTTACCTGTTATATGTTGTATAGTAACACTATTATCAGTAGTTCGCTCTATCTTACCAACCTTAGTCTCAGGAGAAGTATTAAGAGATATCATCACGTTAGGATATAGAGAGTTAGCATCAAAAGATACTATATTTTTCTTAAAACCTCTTTTAGGTTCAGCTACATAAGCACCAGGATTTTTACCAGTATCGGCATTACGTATAAAGGTTGATATAATCTCATTACGCTTACGAGCTCTTATAGTTAAAGCACCATTAATAACTTGAATAGTACCCATTGCACCTTCTAAAGTAGTTAAACCTACATAAGATAGAGTTCTAAGTAGCGGTATATATTGTAACTTTTCTTCTAAGCGAACTAACAAATTAACGTCTTGAATATTATAATCAATAAACTTATTCCAATCTTCATCTGATAGAGTAGCTAAGCTTACACCCCCGTAATCTATCTTTCTATCTCCTAGCTCTACTTGACCAATAGCATCTAGCTTATAAGATTCTCTTAATTTAAGACAAAAACGTTTATAGACATCTAAGTAATCTAAACAAGCTACTCCATCTATATAATAACGCTTTTGTTCTCTACCAAACTGACCTTTAATTACTCTAAAATGTACTCGCTTAAGAGGAGATAATCTATTAACAAACTCTTGACCCAATACTCTCTCCATTCTATTTACAATATAAGGTATATCAAAAAATTCAGAGTTCCAACCACTTAAGATATCAGGAAAGTCATTTTCTAAATACTCAAGAAATCTAATAAACATTTCTCTTTCATCTTTACAATAAACATAGTTAAGATCATCTCTACCTTTTCCAGTATAAGGTTTTATGCCAAAAGTATGAAACTTCTTACTAAAATTATCCCAGCAAGTTATAACGTTAACTACATGAGTAGGATTTTCAATATCCGGAAAATGATCAACACTATAAGTCTCAATATCTAAAAAGCAATATTTAAGAGGCTTTTCAGCAAACTCTTCACTTTCATTTTCTTGCCAATACATATCAAGCAAGAATTGTTGAGCTGGAGGACAGTTTTCAAATACCCTTTTAATACCAGCATCATTTACAAAACGAGATCTATTATAAGCGTTATGAAACGATTTTTTCTTAACTTTAGTTCCAAAGATAGACGTCTTATCACCCCTATTATCTTCTACATAAAGATAAGGCTCAAAAGAGCATTCGTGCATTACTCTTTTACCATCTTTATCCCAGGTAAAAAGATTTACGCAGCCTCGTCGACCATCGTAAACTAAATTTCTATAAGACATCGTCTTATTATAATAATAGATTTCCTAAAATCTATATCTAATTCCATTGCTTGAGATATTTTCTATCTGAAGAACCATAAGGAGTAGTCATTGCTTCAATATGAGATCCTATGTTTTGAGGAAGCTCTAATATTCTTTTTTCTGCTATTGATCTTAATTTATCAATATTATTGAAATATTTTATTCTATTTTTATAATTTAAAATATTTTCTATCTTATGTTCAAATTCTCTTACATCACTAAATTTAAGAGAGTTAGGGGCAGTATGATAAGTTTCCATATTTTGGCATAAGCAAGGTATACCTAATGTGCATGCTTCTAAAAACTTAATATCA
>Ga0163110_10001148_pt1 | contig 13341 bp, 14 predicted proteins | sample CRUFie1St17metaG_FD_108703 | JGI IMG/M metagenome (GOLD analysis project Ga0163110, IMG submission 108703) | Marine microbial communities from the Costa Rica Dome - CRUD Field 142mm St17 metaG | ecosystem: Environmental > Aquatic > Marine > Oceanic > Photic zone | place: Costa Rica: the Eastern...
ATCACGGACGCAGATCTGTTCATTTGTGATGATGGTGGTGCTGGAACCAATAGAAAGGTAGCTGCGTCCAGATTAAAGACTTACTTAGGAATTGGTGCTGGTGCGTCAGATATTGATAACCTTGATATTGACGGTGGTACTGACATTGGTGCTAACCTTGCTGATGCTGATCTATTCATTGTTGATGATGGTGCAGGTGGCACAAACAGAAAACTCGCAGCATCTAGAATCAAAACTTATGTTGCTGACATAACACTAACAACTGCAGCACAGACTGCAATCACTAGTGTTGGTACACTAGCATCACTCGACATCAGTGGTGCATTAGATGTAGATGGTGCTACAACTCTGGATGGATTGACTGTTGCTGAAGCATCAACCTTCACTGGAGAGATAACTGCTAATGGTGGACTTGCTGGTAACGTAACTGGTAACGTATCTGGTTCGTCTGGATCATGTACTGGTACTGCAGCGATAGCAACAAGTGTTACTGCGACTGCCAACAACTCAACCGATGAGACAGTATATCTCACATTCCTTGATGGAGCAACTGGAACACAAGGCATTGAGACAGATACAGGTTTATCATATAACCCAAGTTCAGGTACTATAACAACTACAGCAATTGGTGCTCATAGTGTAACAGGAACATTGACAACTCAAGCAATTCTTCCTGATGGTGATGGTACAAGAGATCTTGGTGCATCTGGTACTAGATTTGCTAATATCTACAGTTCTGACGTGGACTTGAGCAACGAAGCTAGAGGTGGTAACACAGTTGATGGTACATGGGGTTCTTACCTAATAGAAGAGGGAGAGAACGATTTGTTCTTGAAAAATAGAAGAACTGGTAAGCAGTACAAGTTCTGTCTTCAAGAAGTATAAATAACAAAGTAGGAGAAAGACGAAATGGCTTTATACGGTACTGGTTCTAACGTAAACCAAACCACTGATGTAAGTGCAGGTAACTATGGGTCTGGTAATGCTATACCAGTAATCACAGTTGACTCTGATAAGAGAATTAGTGCTATCAATACATCGTCAGTTACATATGCTACGTTGAATGCTAACGCAACTGTTGGATCAGTTGGTAGTTATGCCTTTATGCAACAGGCATCTGGTAATACACAGTACGCACCAGGCGATACGTTAGCAGGGTCAGATCTAAGATACTCTGATGCTACTGGTCGTGTTCATACTGATACGCCAACAGGTAACTGGAGGTGTATGGGTTATGACTCAGGTGCAGCATTAACGAACTCTGGTACAGTTGGTGGATCTGCTGCTGGATCAGGTACAATAAGTGGTAATGTAGAGCAGGATTCAGTTGCAGTTAGTGGTATTACTGCTTCTTCATCAGCAAACACTAACGTCAGCACAAACACTAACGTCAACACCTCTGGTAACATACAGGGTGGTAAAGGTAACCTAAGTCTTAATTCAAGTGCATCTTCCACCTCAAATGCATCTACGAGTGTTACAACAAACGTGGGTGGTAATATAGATACTAGTAACATGAACGTTGGTGGTAACACATCAGTCAACGTCAACTTAGCATCGATTACGGTGAATACAACTGTTGCTTACTCAGCAACACTCTGGTTACGCTACGCATAGGATTTACACATGTCACAAACAAGTTACGAAGTAGTGAGAGCAAGAAACCCTAGGTGGGCAAATCTTGAACACAATATGATCAACTTAGAAGTTGATTTTGCACCAATAGATGAAGAATGGTTACCATACACATGTGCTCCTAATGACACAGAGACAGAGCATTCACGTTATCTCTACAGTAAAGCAGTCAATGGTGATTATGGTGAGATAGCAGACTATCAACACTGGACTTTATGGACACCATGGTTTACTGATAAGGTTGAGGTTGCTACTGAAGGTTTAGTACAATTATTACTAGAGAAGGGTATATTGACAGACGCTGAAGTTGATACTATATTGGTAGAGAAATCTGAATTCCAAGGATTCTCCAGACCTGCTACTGATGCTGACACACACAATGGAGGAGCTAACTGGGGAGCTACATAAATTATATCACATTATATAATGTACGCTGACAAATCAGATAAGTGGCATCACACAATGGCGAGGTATCTCGGTTTATCCGAGCATACCTCTTTTTTATTTGGTATACTACCAGGTGTATGTCGTGAAGCAATAGGTCGTTATGACCACATGTATACCAAACGTGAATGCTTCAATAGTAACAAGACATACGCATGGTCTGAACATCATTATAACAAGATAAACAATGGAAGATTTAGCAATCAAAATGCTTATTACGGCACTTGTCCATTTTTGTGGGAGCTTGGACGGATCGCCACAAGCACCGAAGGAATGTGTAATCCTGAGGGAAGTTTGTTCTTCTTACCAAGAGACGATCAAGTCACAATCAGAGATGAAGAATATGAATCAGTCCAACGAATAATTGATGATGCTCCAAGACCCATCACATTTTTATTACCTTGGAGATCGTGTGATATATGGAAAAACTGGGATAAACTCAAGTTGGGTGGTGATTGTAAGTTTATACAGATGAGAGATCCTGTAACAAGACAGGGTATATTATCAAAAGCATTCTTAGAACATGAGCATGTGTATATCCCGTGGCCTGGCACAGACATATACTACGCAGAGTTTTTAGATAAGACAATACACATCTATGATAGGTTAGAACAGTATCGTACTAAGACTAAAGAAGAAATGGAAAGAGAGAATAATTTAGTAATACACTACTTGAAGTGGGGATATGATTGGTTGTCACCAGACCAAAAAACATTTTTTGAGTGGACTCGAAACTGGAATGACATAGAAGATGATGTAAAAAAATATCTGACAGAAAAAATGCTAGGACTTGATGTGCTCAAGTCACCAGCAGAATTGCATGAAGATCTTATGAATAAAGGTTTCTTAGAATATAGTCAACAGTTTGTTCTCAATTCTGAATATCAACGATCATATGAATGGTTGAAGACTAAGACTCAGGAAAAAACTCCTCGTCACTCACACCACGATCATCCACATATACAACTGCTCTAGGTTTACCAAAGTATAGTGCATGATACTTTACACCCCATTTGGTAAGTTGTGCTTCAGTTCTTTCTCTACAATAATTATCTGCCTCTTGCTGTGCTGCTGTAATGTCCTGCGGATGCATTTCACTGCTACGAATGAATCCTCTTGCTGTCATAAGATATATTGTAGCACCTTCATCGTATAACTCATTGACATATTCTATACGTTTTGGTCTTGGTTTTGCTTCCCAAGGTGTCCCCTCGTGTGGTTCAGTCAGTGTCCCATCTATATCAATACAATATATGTTTGTGACATGATCAGTGATGTCATCAAATTTTTCAACTAGTGGAGGGATTTCTTTCATTGTAAGTGTGGTAATTGTGGGAGGTCAACGCCAATAGATTGCATCATCATATATATTTGCCATAATACATTACATTCAAACTCATGGTATGTCTTAGCAGGTATTACTATAGTGTAGAGTTCTGGATGTTCTTCTGGAGCAAATAATATAGTATCTGATTTATCTCTAACACTCATTAGTGCATCAGATACCCCTGCATTTATTCTACATGATATACCTATAACAAGATCAGCATGTTGAGCATATTGCATCCATGGTACTTTCCAGTCATTGACATCTGCTAAGGCACTAGTATTGATAGCATCAGGTGCATAGCAAAATTTACCAGTGTGTCTGAATATGTCAGATGCCATGTGTTGTGCCACCGCCATATTACCACCATTACCAAATAGGGCAACGGTGTTTGCTTTCCTCAGTTTTTCAGGTCCGTCTCGTAAGTCTACAGTGAGCATAATACTTGATCGATTAGTTTGGGTAAATGTTTTTGACGGTTTGGTGACATAGTATTATGTAGATGTAAGTCATGATCTTCTGCGATACCACCACGAATAGGTAACCACCTATCAAGGGTGAAATAATCTGCATAGTTGTCTCTATCCAAATTAAATACTTTATATGGTATGTGATTACATTCTAGCATACGACAGATCAAAGGGAAAGTTTTGTTATGTATTCTCAATTTTCTTATGCATTCTTGTACATAGAAATCTTGACCCTTTGACCACTGTGCATCTCCAACAAATCCTATAAGAGCTTTTTTTACCATACCCTCAATATCTTCTTTGTATGGCACTATATTTACTCTTGATCTCAAACGTTCTAAAATTTTTTCAATATTTTGTGAGGGTTGACTTGGACTTAGATTTTCTAGATCATAAAGTATACTATCATCAACACCAATATTACCAATATAACCTAGCAATATATTTGGATAGTTTATTAGATCGTGTTCCATTACCTCATCTATACAATTGTAAAAACTTGTTAGGTTTTCATCTATTTTATTTTCACCTTTATTGTATCTACGACCACCCCAAAATTTCATACTGTAATCACCTCTTGACGTTTTGAAAGGACATTCCCAGAACCACTGGTGTGGTGAATCCATATCTGCTGACATGGGAAAACAATCATTGATTATTTTATCATAAGTACTAAAATCTTTGATAGCATACCAAGTCTTTAGTTTATTATCTTGTTGGTAATACCACTGCTTTATATAATATTCACCTGCAGGTCTATACAATGTATTAAATACTGGATGATATGAGTGAAACATGACAGTTTTCTTCTTGTTATAGAAGAAGTTGCACATGATCTCCCAAGATCCTGTTTTACCATAATTCCAATAAGTGTACTTATCCATAATTTTTCATGTATTCATCAACTTGTTTGTCTACATCTTGATTCCATTCATTGATTCTGAATAATTTATCACTAGTATCTCTAGGTAATGCTCGTTCAAGACCAAATGTTTTACAGTAGTCACTAGTATCTAGTGAGAACATTTCATATGGCATATCATATCTTTCTAGTATTTCAGGTAATAGTTTTCTAAATTTTCTGGCACAATTTAATTGTTCAGTTACTTCTTCAGGAGATTCAGGTCTACAGTTACCTGCAAAGAATGCGTATGCCATATCTCTTATATCTTCTTTGTATGGTATTATACTCATACGTTTTCTTAGTTCTTCTAAAATATATGGTGCAGGTGTAAATTTTCCCTTTCCTGCGGATAACTGGTGCTGCTGCTTTCTAGATCCTAGTCCTCCATCAATATACCCTAATAATGGTAAAGGATTTACTATAAGGTCTCTTTGTAGTATATTATCTGCACACTTATAAAAATTTTCATGTGTAGTCCATTCATCTCTTGGTATGGTTTCATACCCACGATGATCTGCAATAGGATACCACATTTCATCGTAGTGTGATGATGATAGTTTATCACTGGTATCAAGATAGTGATGATGTGTCTTTAGTTCGTTAGTTTCCTTGTCACACCAATACCATTCTAATTTGTCTATGATACCTGAATGGATTTGATCTGGTCTACTTAGCACACACCACAGTGGTTTTGATTGTGATAGAAAAGCACAACTCCTTCTGTTATACCAGAACTGACTTCTTAGAAGAAACTTACCAGATCTAATAGATGCGAAATAATTATATTTCATGGGTATTTTTTGACATACTCATCTATCCAACCCTCAATAACATCACATGGTTCTATGAAATCATAAAGTCTAGGGTGTGGGTCTTGTAGTTTTGTAAAAGTCTGATCTAGATTGAAACACTGTCCGTAATCATCTTTATCTAAATTGAATATTTCGTAGGATATATTATAATAATTGAGACAACTTATAATATCCTTCTCAAACTGTCTATTCTGATTGATTATTTTTGTCACCTCATGAATATATTGTTCTGTCGTATATGTGTAGTAAACGTCAGGATTTTTGTATGGTATGTGACCATTGCCAATAAAATAATTTCTTGCTAGTTCTCTAATATCTTCCTTATGTGTTACTATGTTCTTTCTTTTATTGAGTTCATCAACAACATAGTCAATAGGTATGTTGACAAGATTAGGTTGATGATCTCTCAAAATTTTCCCAAGTCTATGATTACCCAACACGCCACCGTATCCTAACATGACCAATGGATTTACAATTATATCTGTATCAAAAGCATGTTTGAAGCATTTGTGAAACGAACCTTTGCAGATTTTACTTGCTTTTATATCTGAATTTTTTAGTAATTTTTTTATACTATAATGTCCATTCGTAGGCACTGGATACCATGTCTCATTGTACGTGTGATCTAGTATTATATCTCCATCAACATGGTAAGATGTCTGTACTAAATTACCAGTATCATCGTCTTCCCAATACCAATCAAAATCCCCTGATGGTGTACTCATCACAGCATAGATTGGGGGTGTACCACAACAAAAAAGACTATGAGTCTTATTATTTTTCCAAAACATATCTCTGATGAGATACTTACCTGCTTTACCAGGACAAAAATAACTATATTTCATGGATACTCACTCATATACCTATCTATCCAACCATCTACCATGTGATGTAGATGTTCTTTTAGTAATGTATCAGTCCCCTCAGTTTCATATCTACTAAGATCATTATCAAATCCAAATATACTATAATCTCCACTGTCAAGACTCCACATTTCATAAGGTATGTTATATCTGTCAAGTGCTACTTGCATGGACGTAGGGTATTTTCGTGCTTCATTTATGCGACATGATATTAAGTTATAGTATGATTCTTCGTCATTATCAATCATTTGTCCGCCACCAAGAAACCATGATCTTGCCATATGTTTTATGTCTTCCTTATATACTATAATATTTTTTCGTTTTTTTAGTTGATCTATTGAATAATCTAAATCGACAGTAAGATACCTTATATCTTGCTGCAAAGCATCACTCATGTTCAATCCTTCTCTATCAGGTTTAGTGTAACCCTGATAACCTAATAATACTTCTGGATGTAATATGTGATCGCACTCAAAAAATTTACCAAAAACTTTGTAAAAATTATGTGGTTGCCACATTATATCAGATTCCAACTCTATGGGTTGAGTCCAACAATAGTTTCGTGCTAACCAATGCTCACTCTTCTTATTTTCTCTTCTTCGTTTTTTGTGGTCACTTATAGTGCCTAACCAATCAATATCGTCATAATTTCTAAGTTCTCTCAACCATCTTATATTATCGTCTTTGTCAACCCAATACCATTGTATAGTATTATTTTTAGGTTCAAATATTGTACAGAATAAACCACAGTTACCTCGTATTCTTGCAACGCTTTTACCATTTATCAATGCTGAATAATGATAATGTAATCTACCTCCTCTATCTGTAGAAAAGTAGGAGTATTTCATCGTGTATTCAATACATTCTCTACTATTTGTATGTGATGTGGTCTGTCAATACCTTGTGATCTACCACAGTTAGGTATCAATAAAGCATCAACATTATACTTACCACAAAATCCAATAGTATCTAATCCTTTCCAATGTTTTACAAATGTCATGTCAAGATTAGGATAATCTGCAATGACTTCTTTTTTATAGAAATACATTCCAAGTTGAGGTACAATATTATCAGTCGCAACCTCAGGTGTTCTCATAAGATATAATACTCTACCATTGTTTATAACCATTTGCACAACATCAGGATCTTGGTAATCACCCTCTAAGGTTTCTCTATATGGTTGAACCATATCAGATTCGTTATCAATACCATATTCTACGATATAATCTAAATGTTCAGGATTTGCGAGTGGTTCGTCTCCTTGTAGATTGAACACATAATCTATACCTTTTAGGTTATATGCTACTTCTGCAACTCTATGAGTACATGTATAATGTTCTTGAGTCATCATTGACTCAAATCCTTCTGCCTCTACTGTATCTTTTATAATTTCGTCTTGAGTAGCAATAATAATACGGTCAAAGTATTTACATTGTCTAGGTACATCACCCACTCTAAGTATCAATTCTCTACCATTTATCTTCTCTAGTGGTTTACCAGGAAACCTAGATGATGACATACGTGCAGGTATGACACACGCTATTTTTTTGCCTTTGTACATAATGCTTAGATGTTATCTTGCAGTCTACCAGACAGTCTCATGTCTGTCAAGTTTCGTGTTTGTAAGTATTCTTTTGCCATGGTGGTTGCTAATTTATATCTATCAGATTCTTTATCGTAATTGAATATGCTATGTGTTCTTGGTATTGCATTTTCACATAAGAGTTTATAATCATGGGTATCTAAATTGAGATAATCATATTCTATTCCATTATCTATAAGTGTTTGTTCAACATTTCTATTATTTCTAGTGAAATCATCTAGATGTTTGAACACTAATTCCTTATCAGTATACCACGCATCTTCCACGTTCTTTACATTTACATTGAATGTTTTATTAGTTGCAGTGGATACAAATAGATTTATTCTTGCAATAGTAATATCTAATATATTATCTTTATATGATACTATATTATGACATGTTTTGAAATGATCTATAAATGGTTCATAAAATATTTGTGGATGTGCTTGAGGTATGAATACATCACATGTACATAAGTCATTGAAAAAATGGTCATACCATTTACTACCATGGTCAGCATATATTGGGTATAACTTTTTATTATTTTCCTTCCATGTTCCCACCTTGAAATTCGTTTTTGGTGGATTATTCTTGCCATATCCTAGATAATCTTCTTCCACCCACTCATCTTGTTTTATACCTATATCTTGTTTATGTTGTAGTAATTGCTCACTACTAAGACTATCAACTTCTATCATTGGGGTTATTATATCTGAATCATCATATCTAATATATCTTATTCTATGTTGATCTATACCATGATACTGCCATTTATATGATACATACTTACCACCAATTTGCATTTGAGTGACAGTTTTCCTATTGTATCTAAATAAAGCACTGAAGTATGCTTTACCGTAGTGTCTAGCACCCCAGATGACAAATTTCATAATATGATGTATAATACGTAAAACTTCATTCTATCTATGAAAAGAATCTACCCACCTGACTACGGTAACAACTTACCAATAGTATGGAAGGAGGGAGATTTCAAAGTGGGTGACCCCGTTGAATATGGGATGAGTACCCTTGAGTATGGTATTGTATCATTTGTAAGTGGAGATTTCATGACAGTGTGTATCAGATGTGGAACTGGCACAGATGAACTCCCACATAGATCAGTCAATGTAGTAGTATCTCAAATAACACCTTGTAGAATCTTAGAAGAACATGAATACTCCAAATTGGATGCACAACTCAGGGAAGGATGTAAAACGTCACTTGAAACCTCAGAAGATGAGGCAATCGAGAAAAGCAAGAAACATGTTTCTCACACGCTTAGAAAAAGAATCGAAGTGTAGTGGACAGTTGAGAAAGTGTCACAATCGCTCTACTCAGGGCGATTTTTTTGTGTATAATAATAGTATAACACACAAAGCAACATGCCAGTAAACATAGAAATCAAAGGTAATCTAGCAAGATTGCTTGCCACTGAAAACCTCATCGTTGAGCATAAAAAAGTAGAATGTGCTGAGTTCAATACTCATACTAGAGTATTGACATTGCCCATGTGGAATACTGCAAGTAATTTTGTCTATGACATGTTAGTTGCACATGAAGTAGGTCATGCATTATTCACACCATGCACAGACTATAAAAAAGGTAGATATGCTAAATTACCCCATGCATATGTAAATATTATTGAGGATGCACGTATTGAGAGACTTATGAAGAATAAGTTTGCAGGTCTCAACAGAGATTTCTATAAAGCATATGAAGAACTAAATGCTAGTGACTTTTTTGAATTAGAAGATAAGAATATCAACAACATGAAGTTTATTGACAAGATCAATCTATACTTCAAACTAGGTGCTTTCTTATGCTTAGAGTTCAATGACATTGAGAATCAGTTCATCACTGAAATATCTCAGGCAGAGACATTTGATGAAGTATTAGACATATCTTACAGAGTTTATCAGTATTCTAAACAACAACAAGAGACAAGACAAAAACTACAAGAATTATCACAAACAAGTGAGGATCATAATAATGAAGATAGTGATGATGTGCAACCTCAATCTTATGAGAGAGACTATGAGGCAGAGAGTGATGATGAGATAGATGACAAGGCAGATATTGATGATCCTGACTTTGATCCCTCTGAAGATATTGAAGATCAAGAGGGTGGAGGTAAAGAGGCAGGTGACTGGGAGAACATTGATGAGAGTGATACTCAAAAAGCATTTGATGAAAACAGTGACAAACTAAAAGATATCCATGCACATGAGACAACTTATGTCACTTTACCAGAAATGAATATTGACAAAGTTGTTGTACCATTTGATGTCATCAATGATTATCTAACTGAGCATTTTACTGTTACTGAGGCAGAATCAGGAGAGGCAGATCCACGTTTATATTACAATAGAGGTAATGGAATCAAACAGAATACTAAGGAGTTTGTAGAGTACAAGAGATCAGCATCTAAAGATGTCAATAATCTTGTCAAAGAATTTGAAATGAAAAAATCTGCTGACTCATACGCTAGACAAGCGACTGCTAAAACTGGTGTGCTTGATACATCTAAATTACACACATACATGTACAATGAGGATATATTCAAGAAAATTACAGTTATTCCTGAAGGTAAGAATCATGGTCTTGTATTCTTACTTGACTGGTCAGGTTCAATGAACACCATACTTGAGAATACTCTCAAGCAATTGTTCAATCTAGTATGGTTCTGCCGTAAAGTCAACATTCCATTTGAGGTGTATGCTTTCTCTAACGATGCATGGGCATTGGACACTGATACTAACAATCTCAGATATTATGACATAAAACCTGATAGAATAGTAAAGGAAATCAAAGAGGGTGCTTTGCATATAGAGGGTGGATTTAGGATGGTAAACATACTAACAAGCACTGCTAAAACAAGAGATCTTGACAGGATGATGCTAAACTTATGGTTGCAAACAAGGGCATTCAGAGGTGCCATGTACACCTATGCTCGTAAGTTTACTTTATCAGGTACACCACTAAATGAGGCAATCGTATCTACTGGTCAACTTACTAAGCAATTCATCAAGAGTGCTAAGTTACAAAAATGTCATGTAATTGTTTTGACTGACGGTGATGGTATGCATCCATCTTATTATGAAAGAAGAAAATCTTTTATCAATGATAGAGAAGATTTGCTTGAGACAGGTGTCAAAACATGGTCTAGCACAATTAGAGTGGGTGGTAAATCATTCATCTGTAATGGTAATGATACAGAGTTTACAAACAAAATTGTGGAGGCAGTAAAGAGTGACATTCCTAACTGTAGTTTCATTGGGATTCGCATACTTGAGAGGGGATCTTCTAGATACTTCTATGAAAGACATGCTAGACTATCATTCAACATGTTTGAAGATATGAAAGATCAACTTAGGAAAAATGGTGCAGCATTCTTCAGTAATAAATCATTTGATTTATGGTGTGCAATACAGCAAAACTCACTACATACTGATACCGAGTTAGAGGTAGATGCAGGTGTTGAGAAAAGAAAGATTGCTCAAGCATTCAAGAAAATGAACAAGAATAAGAAAGGAAACAAGTTCATGGTCAAAGAATTTATCAAGCAAATAGCATGATAAGTGACAGTTTATAAAGTGTCCACTTTGACATGAAATACCCTCAAAAGGGATTATAATAGTACTATACAAAGAAATCCATCAATTATGCCAAGAACCTTAGATTCAAAATTTCACATTGACAACATCGTAGATCAGTACGGTGCTAACCTAGATGCTGATAAGGTCAAGGCATATTGCTCTAACCATGAAGTTGGTTATCAGACAATTACCAAGTATCTCAATCAGTTCAAAACTAAACGTGGTCACTGGAAAGTGACTGTCAAGCAAGCAAAAGCACAATTGGAGAAAGCAGTTTCTTCATCCTCTAAAAATGTAGGTCTTGCCAAGACTACAATCAAGGCAGAGAATCTTGTGCCTCAAAAAGATGACACATTCATCAAGTTTGGTGCTTTCCCTGATCTCAAGAAAGTCATTCAGTCACGTTTATTCTATCCTGTATTCATTACTGGTATGTCTGGTAACGGTAAGACTTTTGGAGTAGAACAAGCATGCAATCAAACTAATAGAGAACTAATTAGAGTCAACATTACTGTTGAAACTGATGAGGACGATTTGATTGGTGGTTTCAGACTTGTCAATGGTGAGACAGTATGGCACAATGGTCCTGTCATTGAGGCATTAGAACGTGGTGCTATCTTACTACTTGACGAGGTTGATCTAGCATCAAACAAAATACTATGCTTACAATCTATTCTAGAAGGTAAGGGAGTATTTCTCAAAAAGATAGGTGAGTATATCAAACCTAGTGCAGGTTTCAATATCATAGCAACTGCCAATACAAAGGGTAAAGGTAGTGACGATGGTAGATTCATTGGCACAAATGTACTCAACGAAGCATTTCTTGAGAGATTTCCTATCACAATTGAACAAGAGTATCCCACTGTTGTTACCGAGTCCAAAATACTTACTAAAGTATCAGAGTCATTGAATATACCTATGATAGGTGAGCATAAAAAGTTTATCGACCATCTATGCAACTGGGCAGATATTGTCCGTAGGACATTCAATGATGGTGGTGTTGATGAGATTATATCAACACGTAGATTGACTCACATCATTAGAGCATACTCTATCTTTGGTAACAAGATGAAGGCAGTTCAAATGTGTCTCAATAGATTTGATGATGAGACCAAAGAGTCATTCATTCAATTATACTCTAAGTTGGATGAAACTGTAAATATTACAGAATCGACACAATCAGTTGACTCCTGATCTGAACATGCTATAATAAGTATGTAAGCGAGGTTGGTATTGGTGGTATGAAAGGAACCACCATACTGTAAAATGACTCCCTCGCATGGTATTTGGGCATTGGTAAGGCATGGGTGATCTCATTCCTTAAGTCATTAGATGACTAAAGATTCAACTAGCATAGTTGAAACGAGGTGGAACAGGTCTTTAAGTCGAACCTCTTGCTATGTAAGTCCCAGTTTCAACACATTGTTGACAAACAGTCTTGTACATGCTATAATATGTACATACAGACCTGAGAAGTCTCTAAACTCATCATTGTCCCTTTATTATTATGTGCATTATGCTTATTTCTGGATCTTCTGCTATCGCTGCTATCTCTTTCAATGAGGGCAACGTAGACGTTCAGTATCACACTAACGACAAGGCATACACATATGCTGCTAAGAATCCTAGCAAGTTCGAGACCGACCTACAAACAGTATTAGATAGCAAGCAGTCTATCGGTAGATTTGTTGCTAACTCTCGTAAGTCA
>Ga0163110_10001149_pt1 | contig 13341 bp, 16 predicted proteins | sample CRUFie1St17metaG_FD_108703 | JGI IMG/M metagenome (GOLD analysis project Ga0163110, IMG submission 108703) | Marine microbial communities from the Costa Rica Dome - CRUD Field 142mm St17 metaG | ecosystem: Environmental > Aquatic > Marine > Oceanic > Photic zone | place: Costa Rica: the Eastern...
AGGAAGAATCCAAGATGGATTGAAACCCTACTTACCTGACAGCGCACGAATTTTTTAATGGCAAAAGCAAGAAAAGGAACTAACGCTCCTAAAACTTTCAACAATAATATGTCTAAAAAACGTATGAAAAGAAAGAAACCTATTGATGCGTCATACCTTCGTAACATTGAACCACTGACTGATAATCAAGAGTTAGTCTTTGATGCGTACGCAGAGGGACAAAATTGTGTCCTTCACGGTGCTGCAGGTACTGGCAAAACTTTTATTGTGTTGTATAATGCACTTAAGGAGGTTCTTTCAGAGAATTCTCCCTACGACAAGATCTATATTGTTAGATCGCTTGTACCTACCAGAGAGATTGGTTTCCTGCCAGGTACTCATGAGGACAAATCCATGTTGTATCAAGTTCCTTATAAGAACATGGTACGTTACATGTTTGAGATGCCTGATGACAATTCCTTTGATATGTTGTATGATAATCTTAAGGCACAAGAGACAATCTCTTTTTGGTCTACGTCTTTCATCCGTGGTGTTACTATGGATGACTGTATCGTTATCGTGGACGAGTTTTCAAACTTGAATTTCCACGAGTTAGATAGTATGATTACTCGTGTTGGTGATAATAGTAAGATCATGTTCTGTGGAGATATTTCACAGACTGATCTTGTAAAAGAGAATGAGCGTAACGGAATCTTAGATTTCATGCGTATCCTACAACTCATGAAAGAATTTTCTATCGTTGAGTTTGGGGTTGATGATATCGTACGTTCTGGACTTGTCCGTTCTTACCTACTGAACAAATTGAATCTAGGTTTATAATGTCTATTGCAATTGAATCTAAAAATATGGAGGAGAAGATTTATAATCTTTTCCCAACTCCATTATATTATAAGAACGTTGGAACTGAACTTGTCAATCAAACAATGATTGATGAAACTCAGAAAACGTTTCATAAGTCAATGGAGTATAGTAATGTAGGTGGTTATCAATCATCACCAAAAATTAAAGGTCCTGCTTGGCAACCTTTGTTTATGGTTGCTAAGGCACAACTTGTTGAATATCTAAAAACTCTTGGTGCTGTTGCGGGGGAGTGGAATATTCAAGGTGCTGGACTGTGGTTGAATGTCAATGGCAGAGGACATTATAATAAACCACATAATCATGGAGGCACACACTTTAGCGGTATCTATTACGTTAAAGTTCCTCCTAAATCTGGAATGCTTTATTTCCAGAGACCATCATCACATAATCCTATTATTGAAGAGCATGGTAAACTAGCGGACTACGGTCCTCTCATTGAGATCATGCCAAGGGACGGTGACATGTTTATCTTCCCTTCCGAACTCTATCATGGAGTTTATCCTAATTTTTCTCGTGAAGAACGCATCTCAGTTGCGTTCAATCTAAATATTCTTGGTTATCAATACTGATGTTTAATTTTGTGCAGGTGAACTACGATAATCTGGAAGAACCAGATGTCGTTACAGAGAATGGTAAACGTTTTTATAAGTTTCCTTCTGTCGCACAAAAGTACCCATCAGTAACCACTGTAACAGGCGTTCGTTCTCGTCAGTCTATTGCTGAATGGAGACGTAAAGTCGGTGCAGAATACGCGAACAAAGTTACTACAAGGGCATCCTCGCGCGGAAGCGCATTTCATGCTATAATAGAAGAACACATCCGTGGTTCTCTAGATGAGCAAAAGTACAAAAAAGACCCTCTTGCACTTAACATGTTCCAAATGGCTCGGAAGACTCTTGCTCGGGTGGATAACATTCATGCTCTTGAAACCCCTCTTTATAGCCATGTATTCGCTCTCGCTGGTCGCGTTGATTGCATTGCTGAATTTGATTCTGAATTAGCAGTAATTGATTTCAAAACTAGCACCAAAGAGAAGAAAGAAGAATACATTGAGAATTATTTTGTGCAAGAAGTTGCCTATGCTGCCATGTTCTATGAACGTACAGGTATTAAGGTAAAGAAAATTGTCACACTCATCGCAACAGAGGAAGGATCTGTTCAAGTATTTCAGAAGTACAATCTTAATGACTATTTACAACTACTTAAATCTTACAAGGAAGAATTCTATGCCCTCCAAAGCAAAGGATGAAAAACCCTTCATGACTCCGACAAAGTTCTCGGAGAAAATTGAAAGCATGGTTAAAGAATCCAGAGGGGACATCAATTACATTGAAGCAATCGTTTGTTTTTGTGAAGATAATGAAATTGAAATTGAATCAGTCCCAAAACTACTATCAAAACCACTTAAAGAGAAACTGAAGCATGATGCTCAGCAACTCAACTACATGAAACGAACTACGAAAGGTATTTTGCCCCTGTGACAGGATTTGACGCTTATAAAATGTATCTCGCAGTTAGATCACATTTTACTAGACTAGATTATGATTTTTTTAAGTTCAACGGAAAGACAAAAGCATCTGAAGCAGCGTTTAATAAACGTAAAGATATCTACACGTTCAAAAAGTTAGCAGCAAAGAAAGACGCTAACGATATCTTGTATTACTTTGTGTCCAATTTTATCATGGGTGCATCGTATGTTCGTCAGTTTAATGACGGTAATTACTCTAAGTGGAAGACGAAGCAAGAGTCATTCACTTATAAATTCAAACAAGACATAGATAAACTATTAGATGGGATTCCACAACCTTATGAGGAGTCTTTTGATTCTCTATTCAAAGCAGAGAAAGGTAAGCATCCCATTCTAATCAGAGAGTATTATGGTAATGAAATTAGTTTAGAAACTCTGGTTGTCCTTGATTACTGTCTGGGATTTGTAGACAACTTCAATAAAGTATTGACAGACCCAGTATGGAACGAAACATCTACACTAATTGTTAAGTATGCTCCATTCTTGACCATTGATTGTAAGAAATATAAAAAAGTTGTATTAGAAACAATGAATAAAAAACTATGACATTTTTCCAATCTCAAAACGTACAAGACGAAATTAATAATATTTTTAAGATCTATCAGAAACTTTCATACATGCAAAACAAACTTGCAAGTATGAATAAACAGGAGAGGTTAGAGCATATAGATAAGACAAAGGAACTTGTAGAGAAACAAAAAATCTTCTACACTAGACTTGCTCTTGCTGCATTGGAAGATCAAGAAGCATCCGATCTAAAGACTAGAATCAATGCAATGTCACAAGCATTCGGTTACCGAGACTTAGGAGATTGTTTTGACAGTATGATTGATCACCTTGACAACGCTAAAAACAAAATTTCATGACTGCTATTGTAGGGAATACTATCTTCCCATTTGGACCTGGCATTTATGCTGCCAATTTGACTGATGATGATGTAAATGTTATTCTTGAGCACGCTAAAGGTGAAATGCGTGACGATGCCAGCATGGGTCTGGTAGGTAACATTCAAAAAGAAGTCTGGTGTACAAATGATTTCATTCAGGATGTAATCACACCCATGCTCTCTCCTCATGTTCAACAATACATGAATGAGTTGAGTATTGCAGGACGTATCGGTCCTTCTACACCCATCGCATACAACGCTGCTCGTATTGAACAGGGAGCAGAAGGTAACGAAGCAAAGTTGAACACAGATCTACGAGTGATCAACGCATGGGTAAATTTCACGGAACCAGGACCTGATTTCAATCCACCACATATTCACAACTGTGATCTCAGTTCTGTGCTATACTTAGATGTGCCTGACAAAATGGATACGATTTATCCAGAGTCTCAGACACACTGGCGCAACAACGGTCTGACAACATTCCAATATGGAATCTCAGCACCGTTTTCTGTCAATGAATTCGTAGTGCCCAAACCTGTGAAAGGATTCTTAATTGTTTTCCCTGCAAACTTGACACATTGGGTCATGCCGTACTATAATGCAGAGGGACAGAAACGAATCACCATGTCTGCTAACTTCCAAATGGATCAGACTGCTACCGCAGCACCATGGCAACGCAAATATGAGTGGGAATCGCCACTGCCTAAATAGTACGCTACGAATTATACAGTAGCAACAAGCCAAATACACAAAAATACGGAGAACATACATGTCTTTTGCAAGTCTAAAGAAGTCCAGTGCAAGTTCATTTGCCAAACTCACACAAGAGATTGAAAAGATCTCAAACCCAAGTGGAGGTGGAGGAGCGGATGAGCGTTTTTGGAAACCTGAACTGGATAAGAGTGGCAATGGTTATGCTGTCATTCGCTTTCTTCCTGCTCCAGATGGAGAAGATATTCCTTTCGCTAAAGTCTGGAGTCATGCGTTCCAAGGACCAGGCGGTTGGTACATTGAAAACTCTCTTACGACTCTGAACAAGAAAGATCCAGTAGGCGAACTTAATCGTCAACTCTGGAACTCAGGCAACGACTCTGATAAAGAGATTGCCCGTAAGCAAAAGCGTAAACTGTCCTACTACGCTAACATCATGGTTGTGAAGGATCCTCTTCACCCTGAAAACGAAGGACAAGTCAAACTTTATAAGTTTGGTAAGAAAATCTTTGATAAGATCATTGAGGCAATGCAACCTCAGTTTGAAGACGAAACTCCAGTCAACGTGTTTGATCCTTGGGGTGGTGCTGACTTCAAACTAAAGATCGTTAAGAAAGACGGATTCTGGAACTACGATAAGTCTGAGTTCACATCTGCATCACCTATGTTTGGTGGAGATGACGCTGAGATTGAAGCAGTCTGGAATAAAGAGTATTCTCTTTCTGCTTTCACTGATGCTGGAAACTTCAAAACCTTTGAGGAGTTGGAGACAAGATTGAATTCAGTATTGAATTCTAAACCTGCAGCACCTAAGTTTGATGAGTCTCTAGAGGATGAGTCTGAAGGATTGCACAAACCTGCACCTCAAGACTGGACTAAGGAGATTGATGCAGTCAAAGAGAAAACAGTAGCAGCAGCACCTGCTAAGGACGATGATGACGTAATGTCATACTTTGCCTCTCTCGCATCTGAAGAATAATGAAATTGTTTCCCATCCTTCTCGCAGCATCAGTAGTTGGAGCGCCAGCAATGGCGCACCATCGCTCTTCATGGATTATTAATGAGTATGATTATATTCAAGAACGTGATCGTCATACATGCACCAAATTAAAGGTAGAAGTTACACAATATAGCGACGGAACAAGTGTAAAAAACTTTCGTCGTCTACCATGGAGACGATGCTTGAATGGATGGGGACATCACCATCATCATCACCGCCATATCATTAAAGAAGATGCACATCCTAATATTGGTAGAGTTGCTGGTGATGACGACGGAAACTCTTGTGCTGAAGGGAGTGTTTTAGGAGGTATCGCTGGTGCTGGTCTAGGTGCTGCTCTTAGCAGAGGAGACGGAAGACTCTGGGGAATCCCTGCAGGTATCGTTGGAGGTGCCCTTGTGGGATGTCAAATTGATGGTGGTTAATATAACTTATAACTGATTGTGTAGAAAAAATAAATGATGTTTCAAGGGACAAAGTACCTAGCAAAATATCAGAGAATTAAAATAAATAGAAGTGTAGGATCTGGACAGAGCGATGAAATAAATCCCCCTATTTGTTATGAAAATCCTTTACGAGGATTGCTTATGCACAATATACTTTCAACAAATCAATTAAGAGGTTGGAGCATCACAGATAAAACTATTGACAACACACAAGAAAAGATCAACGATTACTTTGATTGTATCATAGAGTGTCACGATACCGAAACTGGATGCATTCAGACCTGTAAAACTCTATTAGAATAGAGACCCCCAAACCAAAAATGCCCTTTGAAACCAAAATACCCCGATAAAAAATTCGGGGTATTTTTTTGTCTGTAGGGTTTTTTAGTATCCGCCGCCGTATCCGCCACCAGAAGATCCTGAAGATCCTGAACTACCACTGCTAGAAGAACTACCGCTGCTACTGCTACTTGAAGAACTGCTAGAAGAACTACTGCTACTACTGCTACTTGAAGAACTGCTAGAAGTTCCAGAATTGTATGTGGAAGTCTCTCCACCACTTGCTGTACCTGTATCGGATGCAACTTGTACACCTGTAGATGCGTCTGCTTGTGTTTGAGTAACAACTTGTGCAGTAGTACCAGCAACACCACCTACACTCAAGTTAGTGACAGTTCTACCAGTTCCTGAATATGTGGAACTATATTGACGACCAATACCACCACCGATGGACTTACCAAGGAATCTCTCTGCAACAGAGATGGTAGTTTTCTTGACTCCATTTTCATCAAGTTCATCGTGAGGTTCATATCCAAGTAAATCTTCAAATTCGTCAATAAACGATTCTAAAGCATTTGGAAGAGTAATGTATATATTTCTTTTTAACTCATTTTCGTAATATTCATATTCCCAGTTAGAAACAGGAAATCTTGCATTCAAACCACTTATTACAACTCCGTCAGGTTTCCTATAAGAGAAGGATTCATCTACCCAAGTGCCTTCTTCTACTACAACCCTATCACCCCATTTAATTTCATTAGTTTCATAATGATGGATGCCATCAAGGACATCATACTTTTCTTTTGTAAAATATTCTAATTCTCTTCTACTCTTTGGCCACTGTGTGTATACATCTGTGATATTATTAGTCAGAAGGACTACCCAGTCTAATTCAGGATCACCATAAAAAGTTTCGGCAATTTGATCTGGTCTTTGACCATCTTCAATGGATACCTGTTCAAAGAATTCAGTATACTTGGCAAGATCTTCTCTCGCTTTGACTCTACGAAAGATGTTCTTTACAATAGTATATTCTTGTTGCCTATCAGAGTTTGCCCCTGTGCCAACGTAGATATCTGGTAAGTATGAGAAATATGCAGGCATTAGTATCCAGCGATTGCTTTTTCTTGAGTAATAATAGATGTTTCAGTAAACTGAAGATCTAAAGTGATTGCAGGAACGTAGATCATACCAGGTGCTTGACCTTCAACTGCGTTTCCTACATCTCCTGAGAGTAATTCTTGATTTTGTGCTCTATATGCTTTTTGTAGTCTCTTACTCTTAATGGCAACATATTGTCCATCAGGAGTGTAGTTGACTGACATTCCAGTACATACAGTAAAATCTATCTTATAATGATCAAGATTCTGAATCTTAGCATTTCCGTTGCCAATTCTAACAAACTGAATCAAGAACTTATCTGGTACAGTAAGAAATCTCTGTGCTGCCCCTGATTTAGTCAGCAGACCACCTAAACTTCCACTATCACCATCACCGCCACCAGCATATGCAGGAAGCATTCCAACTTTGAACATTTCAAGAATGTCCTGAATGCTTTGTGCTTCCTTTTCACTTCTAGCGACCATTTTGAAGTTAAAATTAAAGGTTCTAAAACCAATACCTTCAAAAACTTGTTCGGAATAGGGATTGAATACCTTTCCTTGAGAGATGGCAGTTAATGTATTTGGAGAGATACCATCAGTATTAAGACCAATTAATGAACCAACACCTTGAATACCTTGTGCAAGGTTGTTGAATGCAGACTCTGGGAGACCTGATTTTGCTGCTTTTTGAATGGATTCAGCAACATCAGCAGAATTATTTGCACCAAGAGCACCAGTTGCAGCTCTACCTAGAGCACCTAAGTTTGCCTGTTGGTAGTTTGCAGCATAATCAGCAGACAAATTGGAAGGCATTGCAATATATGCAGATGTTATTAACTCTTTGTTTGTCTTATTTTGATTATCTGGTACGTTGAAGTATTGAGCACCACCCGCGTTTTTGAAAGAATACCTAGAAAACTTTACATAGTCAGCAAATTCTGGTTGATAACTATCAGTAAAACTTGGTCCTATTTCAGCAAAGGGTAACTTCTCTGGATACTTAAGTGTGACCGCATTTGAACTTGCCACTATAAATATATGTAATGGTCCAATTATATTTATGCGTTATCAGGGAAAGTACCGCCCATCTTTTCCAAGAAAGTACCGTGGAGACGTTCGGAACATAGTGTACCGCTCGTCTTGGGAGTATAAATTTATGAAATGGTGTGATATTACAGCAACGGTTACTGAATGGGGAAGTGAAGAGATAGTCATTCCTTACATATCACCTGTAGATGGTAAAAGACACCGATATTTCCCAGATTTCTATGTAAAGGTAGGAAAAAAGAAATATATTGTAGAGGTCAAACCATTCAGGCAAACGTTAGAACCAAAAACTCAAAAAAGAGTTACCAAAAGATATATAAATGAGGTTGTCACATATAGTGTTAACCAAGCGAAGTGGAAAGCAGCACGAGAGTTCTGCAAAGATAATTCTCTAGAGTTTATGCTCATCACAGAAAAAGAACTCAAAGTATAATGGCAGTTAATTTCACAGATAGAAGAAACAGAGATAATTCCTTTCAGCAGTTTCAAACACTGATCAAGGATACTAAATCTGCACCTTCTCTTAATAATCTATACGGTGTGGAGTTTGGACAACCTCTGGTATTACAAGAGGCATACGGTCCTTCGTTAGTTCCTGGTGGCATTTTATCTGGCGATCTTGCAACTCAATTGAATCACTATGCTGAATCTATTGGAGCTCCTAGTAGAAACTTAACAACTGCAACTGTTAATAACATCGGATCTGCATATAAGTATGCTACTGGTCAGAGTCATTCTGAGATTCAAATTAGTTTTATCATGCCTAGAGACATGAGAAACTATACCTTCTTTGAAAGGTGGATGAATCTTATTCATAATGATACCAGTCAGTATGTGGATCTCTTAGAGAACTATACTTGCACCATGAAAATCTACAAAATGGAGCGTGGTCAAGGAAAGAAAGTATTTTACAATGAAAGTCAACTAATTCAAGAACAGCAGAATCCTGCTGATGCTACTGTAAAGAAAGGATTTTACTATGAGAATCAAGTAACGGGTGTATGGTGTTTAGCAGACGTATTCCCGTACAATCTCAGTCAGGTTGAATTTTCATCTGGTCAAGCGGCTTACACTACATTTACTGTAGGATTCCAATATAGGAACTTCAGATTTTATCCTAATGACGCCAATATCTCTCTATCTACAAAATATGAGTCAGGACAGAACCCACAACAGAACTACTTGAATAGTTTAGGTTCTGATGCTGCTAAGTTCTTCCAAAATACCGATGGTGCATATACTGAACTCTTTGGTAATAATTTTGACTTCGGAGCTATTGCTAAACCAGAAAACTATACTTTTAATCCTTCTACATTCTTACAACCGCCAGGTACAGAACCTCTCAACTTCTGGGGTAATACAGCACCTGACAATAATGGCTAAATACAGTTAATGAAGTGAATTTCTATGGCATTACCTAAATTAAACGTTCCTCGTTATGAATTGAAGATCCCGTCAGACGGGAAGAGAATCAAATACCGACCTTTTCTAGTAAAAGAAGAAAAACTTCTTCTTTTAGCAATGGAGAGTCAGGATCAGGCTCAAATGGTTGATACAATTCAAATCTTAATTGAAAACTGTACTAACCTAGCAAAATCTGATATTAAAAATCTCGCAACCTTTGATTTTGAATATATTTTCTTGAATATTCGTGCTAAATCTGTCGGTGAAAGTGTTGATCTTATGGTCACATCTCCTGATGATGGTAAAACACAAGTTCAGGTGAAAGTTGATCTTGATGATGTAAATGTACAATTTGATGAAAATCATTCAACAACTTTAGCAATCAACGAGACCGTATCTATGGTCATGAAGTATCCAAGTATGGATATGTTTGTGAAAAATAACTTTGACGTGAATGAGTCAAACAAGGTAGACACTCTGTTTGATCTAACTATTGACTGCATTGAGTCAATCATTGAAGGTGAGGATGTTTATCCCGCATCAGAATCATCTAAGAAGGAATTGAATGAGTTTCTGGAGCAGTTGGATTCTAAACAGTTTCAACAGGTTCAAACATTTTTTGAAACCATGCCTAAACTAAAGCATGATATCAAATTTACTAACCCTAAGACTAAGAAGAAACAAACAGTCACTCTGGAGGGACTGGCAAGTTTTTTCGGATAGCCCTTCTCCATACTAACTTACAGAATTATTATGAGACAAACTTCGCTTTGATGCATCATCATAAGTGGAGTCCTGAATATCTTGATAACATTATGCCTTGGGAAAAAGAGATTTATGTTAATCTCTTACTCAAATACTTGAAGGAGGAGGAAAAACGATATAAAGAGAGGCAAAATAGTAGACGCTAATGGCTACCAAGATCAAACCTCATAAACTAATCTCACCAACGATCACTTCGGCTGAATCGGGTGGTGTTAAGTTTCCGAGCTCTGTTACTAAATCCGTTTATGTAACAACTACTTCTTTTAATCAGATTGGAAAGACGTTAGAGGGTATTGGTAAGGTAGCTGAGGGTATAAGAGATCAAGTTAAGAGTAGAAGTGTATATTTAGAAGATACATTAAATTCACTTAGTCGTGCTGCTGATTATAGACGGGATCAGCAGGCAGAGATTGAAGCGGAAGGTGGTACGCAAGATGGTCAACGTACTGATGACGCAGAAGATGAGACTGAAAAACTAGTTAAGAAAGAGAAAGGACCGTTTGACTGGTTAGAGAAGTTTCTAAAACCGTTTGAGAATTTAATTGCATGGGTCGCTAGAACCTTTATTGCTAGAAGTTTATTAGAATGGTTCTCAGATCCAAAAAATCTGGAGAAGATGGAGAACATCTTCAATACACTGTATAATATTGGTAATTTTGTATTCAAACTAGTTACATTTAGTATAGGGGGAATATTAGACGGGTTAGGTAATATATTCGGAGGTGCCGATAAGATCAAGAACGGTAATCTTGGTGGTGCTTGGGATATGTTTAAGGGTGTCGGTTTGCTTCTTACTGGCATCGTAGGTCTGAAAGCAGTAAGTTATCTGTTGAATCCATTTGGACTCATCAACGACATTTTGATGTTGATGGACATGCAGGAACAACAGCAGAATCTGAGGGATGCTGCTGACACTGCTGATATGGTAGAAGATGCAGCTGATGCAAATAAAGGACGAAAGTTAACTCAAACTCCAGAAGATCTTAAGAAGACATACAAACTTAAGAGTTTAGAGCAGGCAGAAGAATTAGATAGATTAATTAAGGCATCTGGTCAAACTGCAGAGAGTTTGTCCGATGATGCTATGCAAGCACTCGTCAAACAGGCGAGACGCAATAAACCAGCATCACTTTTAGGAAAAGCTTCTAGTTTTTTCCAAGATCAAACTGATAGGGCGTTAAAAGGACTCACAGACTTAAAGAGTTTCCTAGGAGATAAAGCAAAGTATTACAAAGATATCTTAGTAGAGAAAACGCAAGAAATGCTTGCCAAGCAGAGGAAAAGAGCAAAGAGTTTATGGTCTGGCATGACAGACTTTGGTGCTGAAATGTATGCTCGTATGAAAACCTCAGCACAGAAAGCATATGAAAATACTCTTAACGCTGCAAAGAAAGGATGGCAGAAGGCAGGTGATTTAGGCAATGCTTTGAAGAAAAAAGCAGGTGATAGTATGTCTTATATCCAAGGTGGTTTTAATAGTCTTGCAGAAAATACGAAGAAGTTAGCTCAGAATGCAGTAATAGAACCATTAAGAAAACCATTTGAACCTTTATTGCAAAAAGTCAAGGGATTTGGCGAAGCTATCATGCAGAAATTCATGAAGACGCCTATAGGCGAGATGATGCAGAATTGGCTTGTTGAAAAAGGTTTGTCTTTAACGAAACCTGGAGGTTTACTTAAAAAGATTGGCGGTAAGGCATTACCTATTGTTGGTGGTCTTGTTAACTTACTGTTTGCTGCTGATCGTTTAGTAAGTGAGGATGTTGTTGGTGCTGGATTTGAATTTGCATCTGCTGCATTTGACCTGTCAGGTGTATTTGGAAACGCAGCAGGTCCTGGTATTTCATTAGGACTGGATATATTCTTATTGCTTAGAGACTTAATACCTGGCATGAGACAGTTGGAAGACGGAGTTATTGAGAAACTAGGTCTTAAAGGTCTTGTAGATGGTATGAATACGTTCTTCAGTCAATTTGGAAGTCCTATTACAGCGGCACTTAAACTATTTGGAATGGGTGGTGATGGATCAGGAGAAGGTGACCAACCGCCTACAGAAGAAAAGTCAGAGGGTGGTGGATTAAATGATAAGAAAGGTAATTCATCTAGTATTGCTGCATGGCAGAATAGACAAGAAATTGTTGAACCTGAAAGACCCAGAACAGTTCTAAACCCTGCAGAATCTATCTATCGTGCTGCTGGATGGATGGGATTCTCTGCTGGTGGTGTGATGGACAAGTATAAGAACGGTGAAGTTCCTCGTTCTGAAATGAAAAAAGTTAAGGGATATGCAGGTTATGGATCAGCAGGTTCTGGTATCTTACATAAGAGTGTTGCAGATAAGTTTCAATCTATGTTGGATGCTGCTAAGAAAGACGGACATCCTCTAGGTATCAATGATACTTACAGAACATATGCTGATCAGGTTTATATGAAGCAAACTAAAGGTTATCTTGCTGCTACTCCTGGCACATCTAATCATGGATATGGTCTTGCTGCTGACCTTAACTACTTTGATGGAGGATATAAGTGGTTATGGGCAAATGCTGGTAAGTTTGGTTTCAAACCTTTATCAGGTTGGGGACTAACTCCTAATACTCCCGATAAAGCAGAAGCATGGCACTGGGAGAACTTAACTGGTGCTGGTACTGCTAATCCAAATGTAAAAACTGATCCTGCAGGAGATGGTGATGTTCCAAATCAATCTGCAAATACTAACGCAGGTGGTAATGTACCACCTCAACCAGAACTAACACCTGAGCAAATGCTAGAAAAAGCATTAGGGCAACTGACTCGTGGCATTATGGATGTCAGGAAGATGATGTATGGTGAAGATGATTCTATCAATAGAGATAACTCAGGAGAACAGAGTAGTCAGAAACTTGTTTCTGGAACATCTACTGAAGGTGGTGTTTCTTCTTCATCGGAAACAGCAGCACTAAATAATGCGATGGAAAAAGTTGATAAGAAAGGTAAAACCTTAGTTCCTATCACACTTCCGATTACCAATACACAACTAATAAATACAGGTAGCGAACCCATTGTTGTTTTCAAATCCAAGACATCAGCATATCCAACTGATAAGTAATGCAAAAATCTGGTAAGACATCAAAGATAGACTTTTATAAGTTTATATCTCCTAAGGGTCAGAAGGCAGGTGACGACTCTGAAGGAACTGTAGCAGCTAATATTATTTCAACGAAAGTTGTAAAAACAAACAACCAGATTGGTAAAACACTGAATGGTATAGGTGTTGTATTACAAGATATCGCAAGGTCAATGGCAGTTAATGATGCCATGGCAAGGGAACG
>Ga0163110_10001150_pt1 | contig 13333 bp, 9 predicted proteins | sample CRUFie1St17metaG_FD_108703 | JGI IMG/M metagenome (GOLD analysis project Ga0163110, IMG submission 108703) | Marine microbial communities from the Costa Rica Dome - CRUD Field 142mm St17 metaG | ecosystem: Environmental > Aquatic > Marine > Oceanic > Photic zone | place: Costa Rica: the Eastern...
CAACTTTCCCGGCGTGGTCATGACCGATTCTGGAACCTTCCAGTCCTACATGTACGGTGATGTTGAAGTCGGTGTTGAAGAAATCGTTGAATTTCAACGATTGATCGGTGTTGACATTGCGACCATGCTCGATGTTTTCAGTCGGCCTGATATGACCGAAGAAGAAGCAGAAAAAGCCGTTCAGACGACCATTGATCGCAGTCAAGCATCACTAGATTCGGCTCAAGGCGTCATGCTAAATGGCCCCATTCAAGGTGGAATCTATCGGCATTTGAGGAAGACCTCGGCTCAAGGCATGGGGTGCTTCGACTTCAGCATCCATCCGATTGGAGGTATCGTCCCAATCATGGAGCAACATCGCTACAAGGATCTCGTCAAAATCATGCTCGCAACGATCGGTGAACTACCTCCAGAACGTCCTCGACACATGTTTGGATGCGGGCACCCCATGCTGTTCGCAATGCTAATCGCCCTTGGAGCAGACCTGTTTGATTCGGCCGCTTACGCTCTGTTTGCTCGTGACGATCGACTGCTTTCTCCGCAGGGGACGTATCGTATTCGTGAACTCAAGGAATGGCCAGAGTTGGTGCCTTGTGTGGTCAATTACACGCCTGAAAACGTTCGTGAATTGGGCAAAGAAGAGCGAACAAATCTACTCGCTCGGTACAACCTTGAGGTTACATTAGCGGAACTTTCTCGATGCAAACAGGCAGTTCATGAAGGTACAATATGGCAATTGGCAGAGCAACGCAGTCACCAACATCCTGCATTAAGGGAGGCCTTTTTGTGGCTGACGACGCGTCCGTTCCCAGCGGGTCTTTCATCCGATGTTCTTGACGACCTCATCCTCGACGACCGTTCAGCAGCTCGAGAACTTCATCCAAGCGGGGGCATTTGGGAAGACGATTGGTCGAAAATTGTAGCGATGCAGACACCTCGCCGGAAAAAAGGCGAGCGTTGGGGCGGCGAGGACACGCGCTCGAGGCCGCACATACTCGCCGCAAGAAAACAACTCCAGAAACGGTGGAGGCCTCGTACGAGTGGGCCGACGGATGTGTTGATACTGAACGGCAAACCGGGTCCGTGGCGGCAACGCTGCGACTTGTTGGTGTTGCGTCTTGCACATGCGGCTCCTGATCTAGAAGTTCTGGTCCAGACGCCGCTCGGTCTGATACCTTATTCATTGGAAGATCTCAATCCATTTGCTCAAGTTGACGGTCCGACATGGTTGTGGAAGCGACGTCTGAACACACTGCTTCTGCGGGAAGAACTGCACAGAATGAATCTTGAAGCCGACCGAATTTTAATCCTTGATATTGGACAAGAATCACTGCTTCAAGCAGCCAGCAACCTGCTCATGAAACACGGGATCTTGGAAGAACCAATCCACGTCGACGACTCGCAACTGCCGCAATTACGCGAGGCATTACGGCGGCGACAAATCCTTGACAAGTTGGTTGTTCTTTCCAACCTCACCTACGAAAATGCTGCGCTTCTCGTCCATTCTTGCAGCTTTGTCATCGGTGGAACCGGTCGCGTCAAAAACGTAATCGATAAGGACGGAAAACACATACTAAGCCCTCGTTTGACCGATGGCGGGTTGTCCATAACGGACTTGGGCGCAAAAGCCTTGCAACAACAGCGGTCCACGGTGGCTTCCAGCAGTGATTACAAGGATGCGTCATCGTGGACAGGCAAAGGGCTTCCACAACTGGTCGTCGAAGAGGATGCTGTGGAATTTATTCTTCGTGGTAGAAATGTGTTTCATGGATTTATCTCGTCTTGCGATCCATGGCTCAAAGCTGGACAAGCCTGTCTTCTTTTGAGCAAAGAAGGTAATCTAATCGGTCACGGTATTTCACGGTGCGACGCAAATGAAGCCACACGATTCAAAAAAGGAATCGCTGTTCGAACACGAAGTGATTTTTCAAAGTCGTTTGAGTAAACCGAGGTGAAAGGATTCAAAGACTTCCTTTTGCTGTAATCGATGAAGACAATGTCGAACGACCTGATTATCAAGACCGACGGGTTGACCAAATCCTACGGTCCTCATGTTGCTCTCGACAACCTCAGCATCGATGTTCAGCATGGTGCAACAGGACTTCTTGGTCCCAATGGAGCGGGAAAATCGACGTTTTTCAAAACCATACTTGGCCTCATACAAGCCACGTCTGGGGAGGGAACAGTGCTTGGTCACGACATCCGTACGGAGGGTTTGGCCATACGTTCGAAAATTGGATACATGCCCGAATACGATGCGCTCGATGACAACATGGATGCCATCCACCAAGTAAGATACAGCGGTGAACTGCTTGGTATGAATCCTGTTGTTGCAATGTCAAGAGCACATACTGCAATGGAATACGTCGGTCTTGGTGAATTACGCTATCGCCCTATATCTTCGTTTTCAACGGGGATGAAACAAGCGACAAAATTGGCTTGTTCAATTATACATGATCCACAACTAATCATCGCCGATGAACCGTCAAATGGGCTTGATGCCGAATCACGTCAAGCGATGTTGACAACACTGTCAAACATGGTCCATGCTGGTAATCGTTCTGTGCTGATGGCAAGCCATTTGATGGACGATGTCGAACAGGTTTGCAAGAACATTGTGTTGTTGCACAAGGGCAAACTCGCTGCTCAAGGCCGGATCGAGGATTTGAAAGCAATCGATCGAGAGATAGAAATTCATGTCTGGGGAATGGCGAGCGAACTCGAGGCTGCTTTAGGCAAAGATGGCCTTGAAGTACGCCGAGAGGGGAGGATGATGCGCATTCGTCATGAAGGCGAGAGAACGACACATCGAATTCTCAAGTGTGCGGCTGAAACGGGTGCACAGATTCGACGCATGCACGAATACGAGGCTTCGCTTGAGGACCTTTTTATCGTCATCATGGAGCGTTTTGGGTACGGCGTTAAATCCAGTGAAGATCTGCTCGCGTCCCCTGCTGAAGCACGTAAAGTCGATGCACCGGAATCGATGGGAGGGTCTGGAGCATGACTGAGGAGTCGCCCATCGATGTTTCCACACCTGTCACAGGTCAAGGTCGAATGGACGCCGCCTGGGGTTCAGAAACAGGCGATCATGCTGCCGTAGCACAAACCGTCCCTCAGACGGGCCAAGTCTTCGAACAAGTCTACGTTCCTTGGGAAGGTACATTGAATCCGCGTTGGATGAGAAATTGGGCCATCTTTCGACATCACGTCCTCGGTATCGTTCGAAAAGGACACCGTCCGTGGGGTGTTCCAACCAAACTCGTCCTGATTTTTGTGCTCATCGCCTCGATGACGGATGTAGCACTGACGCTCTTATTTGCTGTGATTGGAGAACCTAGCTTGTACGAACTGTGGGGTGTTGGACGGAACAATCTCTACGCCCACATTCTTGGTTTCTTTCCTCGCAACATGCTGTTCTATCCACTTGTGGCTGCGTTGTTGGTTGGTGGTGTCATATCAGAGGATCGGTCCAACGGTACAAGCGCTCTTTATTTCTCAAGACCGATCAATCGGTTCGACTATGTTGGGATGAAGTATCTTGCAGTAGCAACGATTCAAAGTTTCATCATTATCGGTACGCTATTCCTTTACTATTTCGTTGACATATTGGCAATGGGGCGCGGCTGGGCTTGGATTCTCGACACGTTCCCAATGTTTCTAACAACGGTATTTTGTGCAGCCCTTCTCATCATAACCTACACCAGCATCGGCTTGGCGTTGTCCTCGGTTTCTCGAGGAAAATTTTTCCCTGGTATTGCTCTTCTTGCCGTTTTGCTGGGGACGAAAACTCTCGCAGCTATCGTTGAAGGTCTGTTTGAACGTTCGATTCTGTATTTGATTTCGCCGTACGATTCGGTTGCGCACGTCGGTCAATCGTTGATTGGAACCAACGTGATTTACGACCATCCTTGGATTTGGTCGCTGGCTTCAGTCATCACCATCAACGCAATTTCTCTTTACGTTCTGAGCGTACGTGTGTCTTCTATGGAGGTGACGCGTGAATGATTCCTGACCTCGCACAAGAAGGAAAAGCACAACAACAGGCTTGGGTCCCCGAGGCTCAAGCACCCGTTGTCATGCTCAACAACGTGGGCAAAACCTACGGGCGTTACCAAGCTCTAGGGGGAATATCCCTCGCTTTGAGCGGTGGAGTCACTGGAATCCTTGGACTTAATGGAGCAGGCAAATCAACGCTGTTTAAACTCCTGATGGGCAAACTTCAACCCACTCAAGGTGAGGTTCGATTGTTTGGGACCAATCCTTGGAAAAATCCTGCCCCGTATGCTCGCGTCGGCTACGTACCTGAAAACGAAAAGATGCACGATTGGATGACTGCGCATGAATTCGTATCGACCTTTGCGCGTCTTCACGGTTTAACCCGTGATGAAGCAAAGAAAGAAGCCAATCGTGTGCTTGAATTTGTTGGCTTGAGTGATGTAATGCATAAGAAGATTGGACGCTATTCCAAAGGGATGCGCCAGCGGGCCAAAATTGCCCATGCGCTGGTCAACGACCCCGACCTCATCATCCTCGATGAACCGTTGCAAGGCTGCGATCCACTCGCCCGAACAACGATCATGAACGTTATACGGGAACTTGGGCGAATGGGACGAACGGTTCTGTTAAGCAGTCACATTCTTTCTGAAATTGAACGCATTACAGAACAAATCGTCATTTTGCATCAAGGTCGTTTGTTGGCCATTGGAAATTTGCACGCCATACGAGAACAACTCGACAACATTCCACACACCATTGAAATCGAGTGCAAAGATGCAAAGTCGTTGGCCAAAGACGTGCTCAGCCTAGATATGGTTCACGGCCTTCAATTTCCAAGTTCTTCCAAACTGAAGGTATTCACACATCATCTCGGAGAGTTTCACAAACGGCTCCCCAAAATTATTGTTGATAACGAACATGACGTGATGGTCATCAACAACCCTGACGATGATCTCCAGTCGATCCTGGGCTATCTTACTGGAGGGTTCCGATAATGGATAAAAAGCGTGGAGAAACCATTTGGACGTCTCTCGATCGGAAGGCCACCGCGATAGCAGAATTCACAATGCGTCAATATCGAACGAGGTTGTCAACGTGGGTGGTTCTCGGTGTGGGTTTTCTCGCAATCTCCGTCGTTCTTCTGTTTTACATAGATGCGATGAACACCGAAATTGAAGCGATTGATAATGACGGAGATTCATTGGATTGGGATGGTGACGGGTACGTAAACGGGCAGGAATACAAGTACGGGACCGACCTCAACGACGCGGCTTCACATCCTGGTTTGCTTGATCCTCCCATAGACCCTGAACCGGCATCGATGTACATTAACGAAGACGATTACGATTGGGATTATTCGGATGGTTCAAGGCTCGAGGTTGGCATCGATGATGATGGGGATTGCAACAATTCCTCTCTTCCCGAGAGCCTAAAAGACGACAACAACGATGGAACGCCCTGCAACATTGTCTTGGTATACGATTCCTTGAGCGGCTCGTATTTCGTTTACGCTGACCCGTACGTTGACGAAGACCCTGATGAAGATCGGTACGGAAAAGAGGCTCAACATCGAGCGTTTATTTTGGGCGTGGGGAAACTCGGTTTTGTGTTCCTGTTGAGTATTTTTGTGCCCCTGTTTCTTGCTACCGGATTGATCCGTGATGAAATGACATCGGGAACGATGCAATACATGACAGCAAAACCCATAGCGCGTGGTGAAATTTTCTTGTACCGTATGCTGGGTTATCTGGCCATCGTCTGGCCATACCTATTGGTGGTTTGTTCGTTGCTTGCCATCGTCTCTGGATTTATGGGCCCCGGTGATCAGATTTTCCGTTTCAAGGACCTTGGTGTGTGGTTTTCGATTCTCATCGCTGCGTTGCTTGCAACGTTGGTCTATGGGATGCTCTTTGCATTTTTGGGTGTGTTGTGGAAGTATGGAATTATCCTCGCCCTTCCAATCGCTGCATGGGAATTGGGGATGGCTCTCTTGTCGATGACAGTACCCGAATCGACGTTCTTACGCATGTCGATAGTAGGTTGGTCGATGAGCATCATCGATTCCGGTGCCTATCTCGTTTGGCCCGACATGGCTCTGTTCACGCAAAAGGGTGCTTGGGCGGGAGGCACTGGCGATGCCTCGTTCTTCTTCGGTGGGGGCAAGGAACTTCCGGGGTATCGCGCTCTTGAATGGGCTCAAAGCGATCTCGGCTTGGGCCTCGGACCGTATGCGACCACCGTCCTTTCTGTGGTTGTTCTTTTCTGCCAAGCTGTATTCTTTTGGTTCATTGGGCAACTGATTTTCAAATCAAAGGAAATCGTGTGAGGGACGCTGATGGAGTCCTTTGCAGGTGATTTTTCAACGCTGTGGTCGCTTCATCAGCGTCCACCGATTGAACACTTGACATGGGATTGGTGGTGGTGGCTTGTCATGATCGATGACGATGAGCACCACTTGTCGGGCAAGCAACTGATGGTTCTTTGGTCAACCAAAGAGAACGATGTCGTGCACATCAACGATGTTGAGTGGAAACCCAAAGGAACACCAGGGTTTGATGCGGAGGGTGCGATTCAAATCGATGGGATGGTTTGTGCGTGGTGGTTCGACGGTTCGGTTATGCACGATGAAATTATTGCGAGGGTTTGCGACATGGTTGTTCTTCCGTCCACACACCCCTCATGGCCGGGTTCTGCTGGTGTGGGTGGAGGAGCGGTTGTTCCAATGCTTGATGGCGATTGTTCGATGGGGATGCATGCCGACCGTACCTCCTTTTGGTTGAATCTTGACATTGAGCACGAAGCAGTGCAGTCCATCCGGCTGAATATGACTCCATGGAATCCAGTGGTTTCGACAGCACGAGAAGCAACGGCAACGTATCTGGGCTCCTTGGGGTACGATATTTTGCGACTGCACGGTACACAAGTCAACGGAACCGTGGACGGCGAAGAGGTCCATGGTACAGCGTATTTCCAAAAGGTCTGCGTCCAAGCACCGAGTGTTCCATGGTATTGGGGCGTGCTTCACTTCTCCGATGGTTCGTACCTTGACTGGTTCCTACCGCACCTATCAACAACGATTCTTAGTCGAGATTCAAAGGAATGGAAACGCCGGGATGTGACGCACATTTCCGTGAGTCAAGGCGGCTTGTTTCATGATGCAAAAAAAGGACGCAGTGAACGTTTTCATCGTGTAACGGTCGAGAAACAGCGACAGGATAACGATCTTCCGCGATTTGTTGTTTGGCTCGAAAACGACAGGACGACGATTCGTGCGACTGTTTGCGCCGTAGCACGTGCTTTTTGGGATTTCCACCAACCTACTCGGGGAGGGATTTGGTCGCATCTGACGTACAATGAATACCCTCTGATTGTTGAATCCCTCACGATTCAGGATGAGGACGGAGTACGAGATGAATCGATGTTTGATTGGATCAGGGGGAATGCGGAGCACAGTTGGGGTTTGTTGCATTGAGTAAATGCGAACGCTTCGTATACCATCTCAGCAAAGGACTTATGTGCTTGTGCGATGAGAACCTATTGGTGCAAGAGCATGAGTGGCGACGAAGTTGAGGCCCAAGAAACAGAAACAACCGAAGTCGAGGGTCCCAAAACAGCGGACGATTCGTCCAGTCAAGAAGCCATGAAAAATCGCTTCAAACTCATCGAAGGTGAAGAGGTTCTCCTCACAAAATCACCGAGCCCACTTGGGTTCATGGGAATGTACATGCTAGGCTTGATTGTCTTTGTCGTGCACATGATTTTTTGGAAACCCGATTCTTTGCTCAACGAAGACTCGGGAGGTTTTGCAAAATTTGTCGTTTGGGTTATGGGACTCGGTGGTTCAAAGTTTCCGTTCGGATTTGTAGTGGTCATGGCTACAGTAACTTGGTTTAACCGGATGCTAAACACTTCGACTTCAGGACGTTGGGTGACAATGTGGTTGCTTCTTGCAACACTTGCTCCAGTGTTGATTCAAATTGATGGATTGATTGCTTTGGTGCGGGATGTGTTTTCTGACGCTGATGTTGAACCGTTCCTTGGCTTTGAATACAATTTCCTGATTTCAGGAGTTGCTCTGACCTTAACATATTGGGCTCTGGTGTTCTATTACCAGCGGAGTTTCGACTATGCCATTACAAGCAATGCGGTCATTTTCAAGCATTCCTTCTTGCTCAGCCGGGCCCACCGCCGCATTCTCTTCGATCGAATATCAGAAGTGCAAGTCGAGCGCACACCATTTGGAACGATGACAGGATTTGCGACACTCACCATTCTCACAGACTCTGGTGTCGGCATTGTCGAAGAGTCGGTTGGCGGAAGTGTAGGTGTTTCTCCAAATCTCCCAGAAAAGCAAGACGACACATCCGTTGAAAAGGCCGGAAAAAGCCTCCTCAAATCGTTTTTCGCTTTGATGTTCTATCAACGGACCATTCGAACTGTACGACCTGATCCAAAGCATTGTTTCTACAAGATACGCGGTTGGGAAGACACAAAGACGTTGCTCAATGAAATGCACAAGAAGCACAGTCAATCGACAAAATTGGACAACCTTGCAGAGATATTGACGCAACAAACGGAAGGATAAGACCGAACCGTTGTGTTCAAGAACCCCAAATTTTTGGACACCGATGGAGAGAAAAAGATGACCGACGATATTATGGAAGAAGCGATGGAGTTGTTTCGAGGAGGCGACCTCAAGGGAGCTGTAGAAAATCTCGATGGAAAACTTCGTTCTAATCGCGATAATGCAATCCTACAGCACACGTATGCAGAGTTTGCAAACATGCTGAACATGGAAGAGCAAGACGATGTCGTTCCAGGAACCAAGATCATGATGTCCTACAAGAAAGCCATGGAACTTGATGAAGAGAACGATGAATACATTGCAGACTTTGCTTCATTTGCTTTGGAATGTCGCCGAGTTCCACAAGCCGTTAAGGAATTCCAACGGTACAGCCGCCGACTTGAGATGGCGGACATTCCAACCGATGACGTCCTTTACATGGCTGCTCGAAACATTGTCGATACCATCGAAGTCATCGACCCAGAAAAGTCCAACCCCATGGTTAAGCCGTGGGTCAAACAAGCCCTCATCTGGGCTGTAGGTGGCTTGGGCTACACGCCTGAAGAGGCAGCTGCAATACTCACTTCGGAAGATTGAGGCTCACGCATGTCTGATGCAGAAACGCGTCTGCATTTTCGCATCGGTTACCTCGGCGACGCCTTCCATGGAAGCCAAGTACAACCGGACGTTCGAACCGTTCAAGGTGAATTGATACGCGTTTTCGAGAAACTTGGATGGATTTCAAAGGACGATGAGAGTCACAATCTCGTTCTGTCAAGTCGTACCGATGCAGGCGTCCACGTCCGCTTGAATGGAGGCTCGGTCAGAGTTGCTTCCTCCCTCTGGGACAGCATAACGCCTCGAAAATTCGTCCGGGCTGTCGATGATTTACTCCCCGATGAAATCGCTTTTTTGGACGTGCGAGCCGTTGGTATGGATTGGAATCCACGCCTCGCAGTTCATCGCGTGTACCGTTACAGAATGGAATGCATGGACTTCTGGAAGGATCCCGGCGAAGAATTCGTCGAGTGGTTGCAGTTGTTCGTAGGAACCTACGATGCACGAAACTTTGCACGTCTGGAACCCGATAAAAACCCGATTCGAACCATCGAGTCGTGCAATCCGTGGATCGTCGATGGCCGTACAGTTGGGTTCGAAATCGTAGGGAAAGCGTTTCTTTGGAACCAAGTACGTCGTATTGCAATGGCACTCCAACTCTTAACTCTGGGAGAAATTACTCCCGCGGATGTACGCAATGCAATTCAAAACCCTGATGTGGAGGTTGATTTTGGTGTTGCTCCTCCAGATTGGCTGATTCTTTGGGGGGTTGAGTGGGAGGATGCACACATTCCTGCAACAGACGAATCAAATTGTCGATTTTCACCACCTCCTGTCCCAAGTCGAGAAGCAGAGCGGACCATGCGCAAACGCTGGAGGCAGAGTGCGCGGATGGAACTGAAAACCCTACTGTATACGGAATGGATGCAACTTGGTCAGTTGCCGGTCGCATATCACCACAAATGAGGCGTTGTTGAGCGTTCCGAGGTGTTTAAGTTCGTACAACAGAAGGCCGCTGCATGCTCGGGATTGCGAAAGTGCCTTCCTTACGGAAGCGGCTCCTCGCAATTGCTATTTTTTCATTGATTTTCTTATCAGGATGTCTCGGTGATGGCCAACAAATTACCGAACAGGAATCCGAAGATGCAGCGATTACCCTTGATGTCTGGTACACGTTTGCTCCAGAAAGCAAGGAAGAAGTTGTGTTCATGAATTCAATACGTTCCTTTGAAGCAGCACATCCAAATGTGACTGTGGACGCTACGATGAAACCCTACACTGAGGCAAATCAGGTGTTTATGACCGCAGCACAAGGAGGACAAGCCCCCGATTTAATGCGGTTTTCAAACGATCAACTCGGTGCAATCGGTGAAGTTCGTGTTAACGGCTTTCCTCTCTTGGAGGATTTGCGACCACACCTTACGCCGCAGGATCGGTCCTCGTTTGAAGAACGGGCTTTGCAAGCTATGCGATATGGAGATGCTTTGTACGGACTCCCGGCAAGTCAGGACTGCTTGACGTTGATTTACAACAAAGCCTTGTTCGATTCAAGCGGTGTTTCATATCCAGATGAAACGTGGACCGAAGACGATCTTCTTGAAGCGGCAAAAGTACTGACCAATCAAGAAGTTCAAGGTCTCGCAATCCCTATCAAAACTGAATACTGGTGGTACCCCATTCAGGGAGGTTTTGGCGGTTCGCTGTTCGATGAAAACGGAACTCCATCACTCGATTCCAACGGCTCAAGTGAGGCAATGCGCTGGATGCTTGACCTTGAATTGGAACACGGAGTTGTTGCAACAGGGACGCAAGCAGAAAACATGAAAAATCAATTCGTATCATCCGAAGCAGCAATGATTTTTGATGGGCCATGGAACTGGGCCACCTATGAAGCGAGCCGATTGAACCTTGGTCAAACACTCTTGCCGCTGGTCGAAAGTACCGGAGAGCGAATGTCACCGCTTGTCACCTACAAAGGATGGTCGGTCAGCAAACAAAGCGCCAACAAAATCGCAGCAGCCGAACTTGCGTTGTGGCTGTCTTCTCAAGAGGTTCAGAAAGAATTCGCACTTGAAACCTACACAATGCCTACACATGTAGCACTGGAATCGGATTCTGACATAACGGGAGACGATGTCCTTTCAGGCTTCCTCAATCAAACGAAAGTTGGAATACCAGCACCAACAACCCAAGCGATGTCTCTGATTTACGGTCCTCTTGGCACGGCTTTTGATCAAGCCTACCTTGGAATTGCGACCACCAGTGAAGCTCTTACTGGAGCAAATCAACAACTGCAAGAACAGGTCGAAGCGATATCGAGAGCAGAGCCATTCCCACTCGCTGAAGGATACCGTACCATTCGCATCGAATTTGCACCATTGAATCTCACAGAACACCAGATATTCGTCGATGGTGAATTGCACACAAAATTCGAGGTTGGTTCGGAAAATACGGGCGCTGTTTTGGGCTACGATTCCTGTATAATCAACGGGACAGAGGTCCGGCAAATTGGTCAGGTTCGTATTCTTTCAACGGCATCGCAAACGATTCAATGCAATCTTACAGGCATGGTACCTGACCAAGACCACTTGATTGAGGTCTTTGGTGGTGAAACACTTCTCTATTCCAGTACCCAAAACACCAGCATTGGAGATGTGCGTCCTGAAGTAGGTGATACGTCTCCTATTCTTTTTGCACTCGGTGCAATCGTATTCTCATTGGTCGCTCTACTCAGTTTTGCAAGATGGAACGATGCCAAACTCGGACGTACCAAATCGAAACTTGCGCATTTTTATGTTGCTCCCGCATTACTAGCGTTAGCCGTATTAACATTCTATCCAGTTTTGTATGGCTTTTGGCTTGCATTTACAGACGCCAATCAGACACAATTGGGTGACCAATCCTTCATCGGTTTGGACAACTTCTGGGATGTCTTTTCTTCGGATGGATTCCTTCGTGTTACGTTGTTCACTCTCATATGGACGTTTGCGAACGTTTCTGCACACATTGCAATTGGTTTGTTCCTTGCAGTTCTTCTGTATCGAAGTAAGATTCGAGGAAAGGTCGCGTATCGAACCGCACTGTTGTTGCCTTGGGCAGTACCGTCGTACATCTCGGTTCTTGTTTGGCGAGGAATGTTCCAGCCGGATGGTTTCATCAACGATCTTCTCGGTACGAACATCGATTTTCTGTCAGACCCGACCGGGGCACAGATCATCGTTATTCTTGTCAACATTTGGCTCGGCGTTCCCTTCATGATGATGTCCATCAGTGGAGCCCTGCAGTCGTTACCCAATGACATGTATGAGGCTGCTGAGGTCGATGGCGTCTCGGGGTGGAATGCGTTCCGTTATTTGACTCTACCAAATCTGCGTAGCGCTCTAGTACCCCTTTCCCTCCTCGGCTTCATCTGGACGTTCAACATGTTCAACGTCATTTATTTGATGACCGATGGAGGCCCAAATCTGTACTTTGGCGAACCCGGGCAAACGGACATTTTGATTACCTTCGTGTATGATGTTGCTTTCCGAGATGGTGCTTATGGTGTTGCAGCGGCTTGGTCGGTTATCATCTTCATGATGTTGTTCGCCTTCTCTTGGTATTACATGAAACAAACCAACGCAACGGAGGCGGTCTCATGACAAATGCTGTTGATATGCGGTTGTGGTATGTGCCTATCGAGATCATCACGCTTCGACGTTGGCTTGTCGCAGCATTTGTTGTGAACTTTATGCTGCTCACTGTGGATGTTCTCCGGGCCGATTCTAAGATGCTGATTCTGGGTGTGTTGAGTTGTCTTCTTTTTGCTGCACTTCGAGCATCGTTGCCGGAAATCAACGATACGTTTCGTCGTAATGTATGTCTGGTGTTAAGCTCGTCATTGCTCGGTCTCTCTGCATACCGTCTTCTTATTGCAGAACCAACCGTGTTCAACTTCTGGATTCACTGCTGGTCGTTGGTGCCGTCGGTTTTGGCTCTCTATTGGTTGTCTGGACGTCCTGTTACCGTTTGGACGGCGCGTAAACTCTCGGACTCCGCTTTTGAGTACGGTCTTCTTAGAAATGCCAAATTGGGCGGGCGACTCGAAGCAATAGGTGCGCACATCACCCTCGTCCACTTTGTCGCAATTTCGGTTATTCCATTGATTTGGGTTATTGATATTGCTTTTTCAGAGGGCAACAGCTTAGGCGGTCAGATCGGAGATTCGTTCAC
>Ga0163110_10001151_pt1 | contig 13332 bp, 14 predicted proteins | sample CRUFie1St17metaG_FD_108703 | JGI IMG/M metagenome (GOLD analysis project Ga0163110, IMG submission 108703) | Marine microbial communities from the Costa Rica Dome - CRUD Field 142mm St17 metaG | ecosystem: Environmental > Aquatic > Marine > Oceanic > Photic zone | place: Costa Rica: the Eastern...
CCTATCTCTTCAAGTATCAAAGCTAGTTTTTCAGAGGTTTCAAACTCCTGGTAGGAGAGTTCTGGATTAGTATGAAGTTCTTTATAAAGCTTAAATAAATCGATTTCTTCGGTCTGGCAAATAAGAGAAGAGATAGAAAAAATTAATGATAAAGTAATGATTTTTCTCATGGGATAAAAGTTTATGTTTTTTTATAGTCGCACAGTATCATACAACAAGAATTTAATATAAATTTAAGAAATGAGCATCAAGTCTGATAAGTGGATTAAAGAAATGGCTAAGAATCACAAGATGATAGAGCCATTTGAATCAGGACAAGTTAGATTCGGAGAAAAGGATGAGAGGCTTATATCGTATGGAACTTCTTCTTACGGTTACGATGTGAGATGTACAAATGAGTTTAAAGTTTTTACCAACATTAACTCAGCAACTGTAGATCCGAAAGGCTTTGATGAAGACAGTTTCGTGGATGTGAAAAGCGATGTCTGCGTAATACCACCCAATTCTTTTGCTCTCGCAAGTACTGTTGAATATTTTAGAATACCAAGAAATGTTTTGACTATATGTCTTGGGAAATCAACATATGCTAGATGCGGGATAATAGTTAATGTCACACCTTTGGAGCCTGAGTGGGAGGGGCATGTAACCCTTGAATTTTCAAACACAACAAGTTTACCTGCAAAAATTTATGCCAACGAAGGAGTTGCTCAAATGCTTTTCCTTGAATCAGATGAGGAATGCGAAATAAGTTATAAGGACCGAGGTGGAAAGTATCAAGGACAAACAGGAGTTACTCTCCCTAAAACTTAGCTTATTTCTTCGAAGTTTTTGATTTTTATCTCAATTTCCCTGTCATTTTTGTCAAAGATTTTAATGACTGAAAAATCTAAGTTCGGCGCTAACCAAAAGATCTGCGACCTATCACTCTCTTCGTCAAATTTTCTTGAGACTTTGTAGGCCTCATATTTACCAAAAGGCGTCTCCACAGTTTCTTTTTCTCTGCTTACTACATAAGTTCTATTTTTAAGGGTTCCTTTCCAAAATACTAAATAAGAAATTTCTTCTGGAATATTGTCTTCCTCAAATTGCCTAAAATCTAAACGAAGTTGGAGAGAGGCTGAACTAGGACCCAAAACATTTTTCTCTAAGGCTATTTTTCCTTTTTCTTTATTTTCAATATAAGAGACTTCGTTATCAACCCAGCTAAAATCAGCTGAAGCTTTATACCTTCTGAACAATATTCTCTGATTAAAGTCATATCTAATTGGCTTAATTTGATTGTTTTTGAGTTCAAATATTTCAGATTCCTCCCTCCTTACTATGGAGCCTCCATCTAATATTGAAGTTAATTTCCAAGATCCATTATCAAGTTTTAACATCTCAACTTTCATCTCTCCAACATTACTTTCTAAAGTAGCCCTAGAGGGCTTGATGTCCTCAGTTGCGAATAAGATTCCATTTGTCATGCAAAGAATAAAAATTAATTTTGATGATATTTTCATTTTCATTTATTTATAAGGAATGATTCAATTATTTAAAGTTATGTTTCCTTTGGCAATTTCTTCAATTACTTGGGGATATATTTCATGCTCAAGTTTATGTACCTCTTCTTGAAGTTCATTTATATCTTGTGTTTCCACTCTGAAACTTGATTGTGCGCAGATAGGTCCTCCGTCCAGTGTATTATCCACAAAATGCACAGTAACCCCATGTAATTCATCTTTTTCTTTTATTACTTTCTCATGAGTGTTTAATCCTTTATGTTTTGGTAATAGTGAAGGATGAATATTTATAAGTCTCCCTATATATTTATTTACAAAGAGGTCGCTGAGAATTCTCATGAATCCAGCTAATACAATCAAGTCAGGATTATACTGTTCGAGTATCTCGATCAGACCCCTTTCAAAATCCTTTCTTGAATTAAATCTTGAATGATCTAGGAAATGATTATTAATTTGTTCTTTCGAAGCTCGTTTAAGTCCGTAGGCATCTTCTTTGTTACTGATCACACAGCATACTTCAACTAATTCGCTCCTCTTAAACTTATCAATGATAGCTTGAAGATTTGAGCCATTACCGGAAATTAGTACAGCAATTTTAAAATCTGACATATTACTTAGACAAATGTAATGGCTGGTTCGTTCTCTTTTTTTTCTTCAATTACTCCAATCTTTTTAGCAAATAAAGATTGATTCAGCGCGCCTAAAGCGTCCTCCTCATCGGATTCACTTACAGCAATTACCATACCAACGCCACAATTGAATGTGTTAAGCAGATTTTCTTTTGGCATCTCCGTAATCTCACTGAGCCATTTATAATAATAACCTGTTGGCCAGTCATCGAAGGCATGATCAATAGCCGCTCTCTGATTTTCTCCTAACATCCTTGGTATATTTTCAATGAATCCTCCACCAGTAATGTGAGCAATTGAATTTATTTCTAAGGTTTTCTTTAAAGATAATATTTCGTTAACATAGATACGAGTTGGTCTCAGAAGGATTTCCCCAATTTCTTTCCCCTTTAATTTTGACCTAAGATCTACATCAAAATCTTTTATTACCTTTCGTAATAGTGAAAACCCATTAGAGTGGAACCCAGAAGACTCTATACCTATTAAGATATCGCCATTTTTTGGACCATCTTGTCCAATTATTTCCTTTTCATCTACTATACCAACGGAAAACCCTGCTAAATCAAAACTATTCTTTGGGAAACTTCCAGGATGCTCAGCTGTTTCTCCTCCAACCAAGGAACAATTTGCCTGTTCACATCCTTTTGCAATACCTTCAATAACTTTGGAAGCTATTTCAACTCTTAATTTGTCAGTGACGTAGTAGTCCAAAAAAACAAGAGGCTCTGCTCCACAAGCAATAAGGTCATTTACACACATTGCAACTAAATCTATCCCAATAGTTGAGAAGTTATCTAGTTCCCTTGCGATTTCAATCTTTGTACCTACACCGTCTGTACAAGTTACCAAGATGGGATCTTTAATATGATTTGGAATTCTGCTTAAAGCCGAGAAAGACCCAAGGCCAGAAAGAATTTCAGGTCGACGAGTTTTCTCTACATGAGGTTTTATAGCTTTCACAAGCTCATATCCAGCTTCTACATCCACTCCAGATTCTTTATAACTATAATGTTTGTTTTTATTATCGGTTGTCATCGACTTGTAGATAGTTTTGTTCTATTTTAGCAATCTTAGATAAATACTTCTGAATTAATTAAAGATGTTAAGAAACCTCACAATCTTTTTAGTACTCACTTGCTTGTCCAACATGGTTATTTCTGAAGATGTTTTTAGCTTGAAGAAAGAGTATGAGACTACAGTATTTATTGACGGTACTAATCAAATTGAAATTAAGAAAGGAATGAAAGTGGCTCTTTCATCTCTACTTATTAATCTCAGCGGAAATTCCAAAATTCTTAAAGAAAAATCAGCCATTACAATTATCTCGCAGCCAGAGAAATTCATATCGCAATATTCTTTAGGAATAAAGGATGAAAAAATGATTGCGACTTTTATACTTCAAGGCGATTTAATAAGAACATCTCTTTCTCAAAACTCACTTCCAATATGGATATCGGAAAGTCCAAAGGTTTTAGCATTCTTTCCATGCTCTGAAGTATCTGACAAAGGATTAAATACAGAAGAGAATATTCTCTGTAATGCGTTAGAAGAAAAAATTAGAAACTTATCAAGGCAAAGAAAAGCTCATATTACGAGACCTTTGATGGATTTAACTGACCTTAATTATCTTGAATCTCTTAGCTCTATTTCAATGGATAAGTTTATGGAAAAAATAACTAAGAGGTACGCTTTAGATTTGTGGCTCCAATGTGAAATAAAAGATGATTTTGGTTTCCTTTTAGAGGAGCCCAAATGCATATCTACTTTCGATGACGAGTATTCTTCATTAGATTTTGTTTTCAATGAACTCATTGACAGATCAAATGAAAAATATTCATTGATAGTCAATAAAAGTATAAAGAATCAAACTATCATAAATATTGAGAACGTAGAGAGTTTCTCTTCTTTAGAAAGTGTTTTGCAAGAATTAGATTCACAAGTTCTTATTTTTGATCTATCTCTAAGAGAGATAGAGGGCAACAATATCCAAGCATCTTTATCCCATTTCGGGGAAAAAAGAGATTTAAAGAATTTATTAGGTATGAATGAAAACTTTAAAGAACTGAATTCAAATAGTCAGGATATAATTTCTTACAAATATAATAGAAATTAAAATGTTATCTGCAATCCCCAACTTAATTACAGGATTAAGATTTATTCTCGTAGTTCCTATTAGCTTTTATATCTATCAAGGAAATGACCTATTGGCATTAATCCTATTTGTCATAGCAGGTTTATCAGATGGGTTAGATGGGTATTTAGCAAGAAAATTTAATTGGTTTAGTGAGTTTGGTCAATTTGCAGATCCCCTTGCTGACAAATGTTTAATTGTTGCAACCTTACTTGCGTTTGCATTCTCTGAAAAACTTCCTCTGTGGTTTGTTTACTTAATTTTATCTAGGGATGGGATAATTCTGATAGGTGCGATGCTCCATCTTTTACTTTTCAATAATAGGCAAGCGTTACCTAATAGATGGGGCAAGCACTATACAGGCTGGATAATAGCCTTATTTATAATAATTCTAATACAATCTTCTTTCCAAATTTTACCTTTTTACTTTGAATGGATAGCTATGGGAGGGGTGATTATCTTCATCGCTCTAAGCTTAAATACTTATCTGAAGAATGAAGGCAGATTAATTTTTAAACAGTTCTTATGATCAATTCGCCCGACCAACTGAACTTGAATATCAAGCTTGATGATTCTGTAAGTTTGGAAAAATTTATTCATTGCGAAAGTAATAAGGAAGCTCTTAATTTTTTAAAAAAATCTTTAGAAAAGGATTCAGTTTCTAATCTTTTTTATATATGGGGAGAGGAGGGCGTAGGTAAGTCCTATATCATGCAGGCCCTAAATAAAGAACTCATAGGCCTAAATAAAAAGACTCTGCACTTGTCTCTAGATGATAGCAGAATAACTTCTCCAGAAATTCTTAAGAATCTCGATTCATTAGAAGCAATACTCATCGAGAAATTGGACAAGCTGGAAAAAACAAATGACTGGGAAACTCAATTATTTAATCTTGTAAATGAGGCCTTAAATAGTGAAACAAAAATTTATTTGTCCTCTAATATTGTGTCCAAGGATCTAGAAATAGAACTTAAGGACCTTAAATCTCGGCTCTCTTATTTTACTGCTATCGAGATACCTGAGATTACACAAGATGAAAAGATAGATGCACTTCGCCAGTCATCTACAAGAAGGGGCATAGAATTGGATGAAAAGACTATCGATTTCATCCTTAATCATACCTCACGAAGCTTATCGGATTTACTCAGATTGATTAACGAAATAGATCTTTACTCTCTGAAGAAAAAGAGAAAAGTAACACCTTATTTAATTAGAGAATTATTAAAGGTTAAATCTGACAAGAATCACATATAACGTAGAGTCCTTTAGGATCATTTAGTTGATCTACATCTTTTAAAATATTTATAGTTTCTTGCAAAAGCGTATTTTGCTTTATGTAAGATGGCACAAAGAAACTAAGTGCACCAGAAAACCTTTTGATAAGCTGTTCTCTCCAATCTATAGCTTGTGTGGGGTAATAAATATTATATTCATCAGTTCCTGCAAGTTGAGCTGCTCTGCTAATAGCCATTTCAAGGTCCCCAATTTCATCTACCAATCCTAATTCCTTTGCTTTAGAACCAGCCCAAACTCGACCTTGTGCGATCTTGTCTACATCTTCAACAGGCATATCTCTTGCGTCACTTACAAGTTCTATAAATCTTTTATAGCCATAATCAATTTCACTTTGGATTATTTTTGCCAGGCCTTTATCTAATGGCTGTGTTACATCCCCTGATAAATCTAATTTAGAAGTTGATACTCCATCACTATTGATACCTATTTCTGCAAGCGCTCTATCAAAGGTCGGAAGTAAACCAAATATACCTATCGAGCCTGTAATTGTATTGTGCGATGCCCATATTTCATCGGCATTTGCGGAGATCCAGTAGCCTCCTGAAGCTGCAACATTTCCCATAGAGGCAATAAATGTAATACCTTTTTCTTTTGCCTCAATCAGCTCCAATCTAATTTGTTCTGAGGCAAAAACACCTCCACCACCTGAATCAACCCTTAAAACAATAGCCTTAACATTCTCATCTTCATGTGCTTCTCTTATAAGACGAGAAGTCGAATCTCCGCCAATCATTCCTGGAGGTTGGACTCCATCCACAATAGTACCCCTGGCTACTATTACAGAGATTCTATCTTTAGTTGATGCTCTCTCTTCTTCAGACTGAATAAGCTGGAAGTAGTCGTATCCAGAGATTTTTGCAAAACTTTTTTTATCTTCAGATTCTCCGAAGATTTCTTTTAAATAAGATCTAGTCTTTGTTCTTGGAAGTAAAGTATCTACAAGACCATAATTTAACAAAGCTTCAGCAGTTGATTCATCTGGATTCGTTAGTATTTGGTCTGCATTATCAACTAAATTTTGTATTTCAGTAGAAGACATTTTTCTATTTCTTGAGACTATGTCTTTGTAAGAGTCCCATAATATATTTAAGTAATCTAGATTTGCTTCTTTTGCTGCATCAGACATTTCATCGGCTATATAAGGTTCTACAGCTGATTTAAAAGTCCCAACTCTGAAAACATTAAAATCAATTTTAAGCTTATCAAGTAAGGATTTGAAAAAAAGTCTACTGCGTCCAAAACCGTAAAGTTCAACTATTCCATCGTTGTTAAGAATTATTTCATCCGCAAATGAAGCAAGATAGTAACTACTTCTAGTATAGTAATCCCCTACAGCTATAATTCTCTTTCCAGAGTCTTTTAGCTTCTGCAGTGCATTCCCTACATCAAATAATACGCTTTGCCCAGTACCATTAATGTTATCCAGTCTCAGCAGTATGTTCTGAACTCTATCATCATCAGCGGCAGAATTTAATACTTCCAGAAGGTCACCAACAAATATTTCTCTTGGCACATCGCGAGTAAATCCCTCAAATGGATCATCTGATCCTACTACTTGCTCGACAATCGGCCCAATTGGATTAATCACTAAGGCCTTATCAGTCGGATCTACAAATTCGTCGATAAATAGAGAGCTTATAAAGGAAAATATTGCTACGAATAAACCGATTAAAAAGACAATATTCAAAGTAAAGAAAAATAAGTCTCCGGAGAAAATCCAAAAAAGAGGATTTTTTTTAAATTTTTCAATAAAAGTTTTTTCTTCCATATTTTTACAATTTCATGAGTTTTAAGACATTTTCTGGAGGCCTTCCGATAATACCTTTATCGCCCAAAACAACTATTGGCCTTTCAATAAGTTTTGGATTCTCAGCCATTATTTCAATGATTTCTTCATCACTTTTATTTTCATCTTTGAGATTTAATGATTTATAAAGTTCCTCTCCTTTTCTCAGAAGATCTCTAGGATTCATGTTGAGATTACCCAAGAGATTTTTCAACTCAATAACAGTTGGGGGGTTATCTAAATAAAGAACAATATCGGGTTTTACGCCATTGTCTTGCATTAATTCAAGTGTTTCTCGAGATTTACTACACCTAGGATTATGGTAGATGGTAAAATGCGTCATAAATCAATTATTCCAGATGATGTTAAAAAACCTATATTACAAGACAAAGTATTTTTTTCTTATAAATCTTACAATTATTTTAGCTTCTTGCTCTGAGCCTGATTACCGTCTTGCTGACGGCGACTCTGGTAAGCTCAATGATTTTCTTGGCAAATGGTTGATTGTTAATTACTGGGCTGATTGGTGCCCTCCGTGTATAAAGGAAATGCCAGAATTAGAAAGTTTTTACTTGGAAAATAAATCAGAAGCTCTGGTTCTTGCTTACAACTTCGATAGGCTAGAGGGAGAGGAATTGCAGGATCAGATAGTTAGATTTGGAGTAAATGTACCAAGTATATTAAGTGATCCTGGTGCGTTGTTTGGTTGGGAATCTCCATCTAGCTTGCCAGCAACTTATGTAATTAATCCAAAAGGCGAGTTAATACACACCCTTATAGGTCCTCAAACGCAGGAAAGCTTAGAAGCTTTATTGGATTAGCACATTACAAATTTAAGAATATCTCAGGGTTAAGTAAGGTTCCTAAAAGTGAGACTTCCCAGTGAAGATGTGGGCCAGTGACTCTCCCAGTACTTCCTACGTATCCCAATATTTCTCCTTTGGAAATATTCTGGCCCACAACAACCTCTCGCTTACTTAAATGAGAATAGCTAGTAATAAATCCATCGCCATGATCTAAGTAGATAACATTTCCTTTGTAAAAAAAGTTTTCAGACAATATCACCTTACCTTTTAAAGGGGCCACTACTGGAGAGCCTTCTTTCGCAGCAATATCTAAACCAACGTGTCTGTTTCTGGGTTGATCATTTATAAATCTTCTCACTCCAAATTCGCTGCTTATCACACCTTTTGTAGGCATCATCATTTTTGAATTTTGTAAGTTTCCTTTCGATATAGTTTGTTTAGCTTTTAATCCTTGGAGATATTCTTGTCTTATCCTATCTTGCATTGAGCTTGGAGGACTAACAAAATCTTGATTAGTAATATTGATTCTCGACTCCCTATATAATTTCTCCTCTATATCAATTGTAGTTTTAAATAAATTTGCGACAGAAAATGTTACTTTGCTATTTTTAAAAGAAAGAGGGATAGGAATAATTATATTTATAAAGGAGCTTTTTGATTTACAAACAAGATAATCAAGATCATCAGCAATCATAACTTCTTTAATTTCTATGTCGTCAGACTGCAGCTTCAATTCATAATTAATCAATCCACCCGGATAGATTTGATCTCTGGGAAATTCACAGTCTGAATACAACACAGAGTAGGGTGAGTACGCGCATCCTGAAATGATGAAAGTGAGAAGAATAAAGTACTTAAGCTTCATCTAATTTTTCTATCACTTTTGCTTTTATCTTCCCCGCACTAAACTCTGCAAAAATTTCTTGATCAATTTCAAGGTTCTTATTTGAGGAAATAATCCTACCTTTCTTGTCTGATACTATCGAGTATCCTCTACTTAATACAGACAAAGGACTTACAGCTTCCAGGGTGCTTATGTTTTTCAGATACCTTTTATTATTTAGTTCTATAATTTTATCTATATTATTGATTAAATTTGATTTTTTTGTTAGTAATTCGTTCTGATTTGACTTTATTCTACTCATAGGAGAAAAGTTTTTTAACGCTGCAATACAATGTTGTAAATCACTTTTCTTCTCTAAGTTTGTTCTGTAAAGCAAATCTTTTAATCTAACCTCAAAACCATCAATCAATTGAGAAGTTTCTCTGAGTTTATCTCCAGGATGTTTTAACAGAGCCATTTTGTAAGATAAATCTTCTTTTAAATTCATCAGTTCATTTATAAGCTTATCTTTCAGAATTAATTGGTTTCTTTCGAAAGAATCTTTCAATGTTGAATGCTTTTGGCTTAATATTTCTGCTGCTGCAGATGGTGTCGGAGCTCTGAGATCTGCCACGAAATCACTTATTGTGAAATCAGTTTCATGACCCACTGCACTTATGATAGGAAGAGTGGATTCTGCTATAGCTCTTGCGACAGATTCCATATTGAAACACCAAAGGTCTTCTATTGAACCTCCACCTCTTGCGAGGATTACCAAATCAAATTTATCAGCTTGGTTTGCAAGTCTAATAGATTTTGTAATTTCTTTATCTGCAGTTTTGCCCTGAACTTTTGACTCTATAAGAGTTAGACTTATTGAAGGAGATCTCCTACTAAGCACATTAATAATATCCTGAAATACAGCACCAGTTTTTGAAGTAATTACTGCAACAGAAAAGGGGAGTAAGGGTATTTGTTTTTTTATGCCTTCATCAAATAACCCTTCTTTTTCAAGTTTTCTTTTTAAATCCTCAAATGCCTTGAGCAGGGCACCTTCACCAAATACTTCTATATGCTTAACATTAAATTGATAACGTCCCGAGGGTGCATAGATGCTTACGTTTCCATTTAAGATCAACTCATCACCAACTTTTGGGTCAAAAAGTACACTTTGATTCTCAAACTTAAACATCACACAACTCAGAGAAGAGTTCTTATCTTTGATTGTAAAGTACCAATGCCCAGAACCATGTGCAGTGAAGCTTGAGATCTCTCCCTGTATCCAAACGTCAGTTAAATCCCTCTCCAGCAAACCCTTAGCAAGATTATTTATATCTGATACTGATACAATTTCCTGATTATTGGACAATTTAACCATCATAAAAGTATAACTTAAGATTTTGAGTGAAGAGAGAAATATATCAAGTCAGCCCTTAAAGGGATTATTGTTGCTTCTTATAGGAGCTTTAATGCTTGGCGGATCCGGAATATTCGTGAAAATTAGCGAATCTTCTCCATCTTTGATTGCCTTTTATAGATCCCTTTTTGCACTTCCTTTTTTGTACTTATGGATGAAATATGAAGAGAGAGATAATACAAGCAAGATTCATTGGACAAACAGGAATCTTTTATTTTTATTCTTAGGCGGCCTTTGTTTTGCTTTAGATATGGCAATATGGAATTGGTCTTTATCCTTCACTTCAGTTGCTAATGCAACTTTAATGGCTAATACAGCACCAGTATTTGTAGTCCTATTTGGTATCTTACTACTGGGATATAAGATAAAGATTTCATTTATTTTAACTCTTATTCTGGCGCTCATAGGAGTATCACTGGTGGTATTGCCAGGTAAGGAAGGAATGGTGTTTGGTGATACCTTGGGGATAGTTGCAGCAATTTTCTATGCTGGTTACATCTTGTCTATAAAGGACCTCACAAATGCTTTGAGACCAGCTAAGACTTTGTTCTATGTGACAGTAATCACTACATTATGCTTGCTACCTATAAGTTTTGTTGAAGCCAAAGACTTAAGAATTAGCGCATCTGAATTTTACTTACTTCTTGGGTATGCATTTTTTTCTCAAACAATTGCACAGGGTATGATTACTTCAGGTATATCCAAGGTGTCAGCTCACTTGTCGTCTTTAATATTGCTTATGCAGCCTGTTGCAGCAGCGTTTTATGGGTGGTTTCTACTTCAGGAGGTACTAACTTCCTTGCAACTATTAGGTGGATTTATTGTATTGACCGCCATTTATATGGCCACAAGAAAATAACTAATCCCAGTTGGGTTCTCTTTTCTCGAGAAAAGCAGCGATTCCTTCTTGAGCATCTGGACCAGCGAAGGTCTCAGCACTTTTTTTACCAAGATAAGGTAAGGCTTCATCAAAGTTCATCGCGTCTTGTTTAACATATGCTTCTAAGCCGAACTGCATTGTTCCAGGCGCGAGATTTGCTAAATCTTTGGCAAGCTTTTGCACAGCAGAATCCAATTCACTTTCTGGTACTGATTGGTTAATCAAACCCCATTCTTCTGCCTTTTTAGCATCTATAGCCTGACCTCTCATGCAAAAATCTAAACCTGCTCTTTTAGGCATAACTCTGAATAATCCAGCCATGACCATATGAGGCCATACACCTCTTAATATTTCTGGAGCAGAGAATTTAGCACCCTCAACAGCTATAGCGTGTGTACAGTTTGTAACCATGAGAAGGGCACCAGCATGAACAGAGCCTTGAATCTTACAAATCACCGGCTTGTAAAGATGTCTAATAAGCAAGCTAATATCGTCAGATCCTTCAATCTTAGGAACATTTGACTCTGCTTGTTCTCTATTAAGATCTGCACCAGCACAAAAGACATCTCCTTCTGCACCAATTACTACAACCCTTATTTCTCTTTCTTGCTTTGCATAAGCTAATGCATAGCAAATTTCATTCATCATAACGTTATTGAGGGCGTTCTTTTTTTCCGGTCTATTGAGGGTTATTGTTAAAACATTATCTTGAATGTTGATTTTTGTGGCTTGAAAATTAAGCCCTTCCATCGATAAATTCTTTTCCATAGTTATTTTATTTATTTAAGAAATCAGGAATCTCTATATCTTTAGCCCTGAGATACTCTCCAAGAGATTTTGCCTGTCCGTCTAAACGAGTAGATGAAGAAACACCATCTTGAAGAATATCATGAACATAGAAATTTAGAGAAAGTATGTTAGGCAATTCATATCTGTCAATTTCATATTGTTTGAGATCAGGTAAAAGCTCTTTGAGCTTTTCTACCGAGAGGAAATCATAAAGATATGAATAAGAGTCTTGTGTCTTTGCCCAGACTCCAAGGTTAGCACAACCTCCTTTATCGCCTGATCTAGTGCCATAAAGACTTCCAAATTTCGTAATACTAGTATTTTTATATTCAGGGACGGAATTTTCGTATGGTTCTTTTTGATAATATATTTCTTCAAAATCCATCTGACTCGTAGGCTCTACTTCTGTCGCATGACCATCTATATGTACTGTTTCTTTTATGAATTTACTATCTATCAAAGCTGGCCAATATTGAATATATGGACCGGTAGGCATTCCTGACCTTCCTGTATACCCAGGTATACTTGCGAGTCCGAGTTCAACTATTTTTGCACTGAAAAGCCTTCCTACAAGATCAGGATTTTCTGACATTACAGAGATTCTGAGAGAAGCTTGCGCTTCTTCATTAGAATTAGGATTATCATGATCCGTTCTTATTAATTGCACATCAACATGATCAAATTGATCCCTTCCGCCTACATTTTCAAATATTAGGTCTGTTACAAGCTTCGCCTTATCTTCTATATCAATGCCTGTCAGTAAAATTTCTGTTCCATTTCTAAATCCTCCAGCAAGATTTACACAAACCTTATGAGTCTTGGGAGCACTAGAACCTCTGCAACCTGACACAAAGACTCTATTCTCTGCTTCTTGTTCCATTTTTAGAGTATCAAAGTGACCTATTACATCAGGATTCATATAAGCAGGTGATCCAATTTCGTAAAGAAGCTGAGCGGTCACTGTACCTATTGAGACCAGCCCACCAGTATCAGGATGTTTAGTTATAGTGAAACTTCCATCTTCATATATCTCCGCAATGGGATATCCAATGTTAAAAAAAGAAGGCACTTCTTGGAAAAATGAGTAGTTTCCACCTGTAGCTTGTGCACCACATTCAATGATGTGGCCAGCAGCTAGTGCTCCGGCTAGTGCATCATAATCGTCCCGAGACCAATTATATTTCCATGCTGCAGGACCTATCACAACTGCTGCATCCGTTACTCTTGGACAAACAACAACATCTGCCCCTGCGTCTAGAGCTTCTTTTATTCC
>Ga0163110_10001152_pt1 | contig 13332 bp, 12 predicted proteins | sample CRUFie1St17metaG_FD_108703 | JGI IMG/M metagenome (GOLD analysis project Ga0163110, IMG submission 108703) | Marine microbial communities from the Costa Rica Dome - CRUD Field 142mm St17 metaG | ecosystem: Environmental > Aquatic > Marine > Oceanic > Photic zone | place: Costa Rica: the Eastern...
CGAAGCCTATGACCGTCTAATCGACAGGGAAGAAGCACTAGAGATTGCAAACATCACTGGTGAAGAGTTAGATTCCCTAATTGAGGTTGTATTGAAAGTTGATGAACTGATCGATAGGGAAGCCTTGAAGCGCGGTCTAATCCATGTTGACGGAAAGAAAGAATTCGCATTAGGTCCAGGAAGAGTGCCGGTTCTTGTTGATTCATTTGGAACTCTTGATGAAGATCGTTGGTGGGATGCTCAAGAATATGACAGAGGTAACATCGTCCAACTTTCAAAGGAATTTGTCAGACAGCATTACATCTCTACAGGGCATCAAGAAGAGTTGAGGCTAGCAAGAGAGGCAGGTACTACGGACCCGCCAATCCCTGCGCTACCACAGCAAGTAATCGATGATACTGCTGCATTGTATGCATCAATGTATGAGAGATTAACTGGAGTTGAATTCTGATTAGTTGTGGACTCTTAGCACCACACCGCATGATCTCTTCTCTGCGGCCCGAAGTAATGCAACCAAATGCTTAGCTGCGTCTTGGCAGCCACCATCTAGAGGTTCATCTGCAGATGGCATCCAACACTTCGAAGTCAACGCTTTACGCAGTGTTGTAACTTCATCTCCCGTTAACCATCCTAGCATTTCTAATCTTCCAAAACCGGTTTCCATACTAGTTCCACTCATTCTTGTAGCTAATTTTTCCATCAGGTCTGCTAATTCTTCAAGAGTCTCTGGTTTTCTTCGAGAATCTCTTATCCAATCCCTTAGGTAAGTTATTGCTGAACCATCACCATATGGGAATCTGCCAAATCTTTCCCTTGAAAGTCCTGCTTCCAATGGCATTGGTTTTCCTATTGAAGTGAGATGAATACATGATAAAAAGAACAAATTAGAATCATCCCATGATATGTTGTCACGTTTCTCAGGTGAATCTACACCTTGGGACTCTAGCCGCAGTTTCAAGTCGTCATCATTTGAAATTAATTTCGACCAATCGCCTCCGGACAGAGCATCAAATGTAGGAACAAGTCTATCCGAAACCATGGGGTCGAGTGTAAAAAACGCCGATGTGGATTCAAGTGCTTCTTCCATAGTTATGGCCAAGAGTCCGTTACGGATGAAGTCAACGGTCCTTTAGGAATGAATCCATGCGCTTGGATAATTCGTCTCTAGAGTTATCCTTTTGCCCTGAATCAGATGCCATTTCTCTTCTAAGGGCAGATAGTCTTCCACTGGCTGTAGAATCATCAATGTCAATTACCTCTTCTTCAGGCTCTATCATTTCATCTTCGATTGGCAATTCAGATTGGGATTCATCTTGTATCTCAGAAGCTTCTTGATCAAATGACATGTCGTCAAGACTAATATCATCAGGGATTACTTCAACCTCATTTTCCTGTTTAATTTCAGGTTTAGATTCTTGATTTATTACTGGTGATTTCTTTTCTTTCATCACCGGTTGTTCAGGCCTTTGGAAGTTTAGCATTCCACTAAAGAATGCAACAACCAACATCAGTAATCCAATACCTATTGTCCAGTATACATCTGATGATTCATAGGTTACAATGGGACGGTTGCTGGCATAAACAGTATACGAATTGTCTTCTGGGTTATCGTCCACATCCCAAGGTGCTAAGCAAGAAACGGTTGCTGATACTTCCGCTCCATCTTCTATTTCATCAGGCCTGTCGATGGTTTTACTTGGTGCATATGCGCTTCCATAGATATCTAGAGCAATTGATTTCTCCCAACTTCCATCAACAACTGCAATATTTAGTTGGCAGACAGAACCTTCCATCTTTTGATATCCAGTGCGGTCGACTCCAACTTCTATGAAATTGTCATCTACCTTAAGTGTAGACAATTTGAGGTTCCATCCGTTTTGTCTCGCTATGTGACTGGTAGATTCGGAGTAAAGTAGCAATCCATTTGAATCGATGATTAATACTTCAACAGAAACCAAACCTGGACTTGGATCCCATGATGTAGTAGAAAGGTTGACTATGGTGGATTCATTTGGAGAGATACGAATAATTGTGGAATCCAATATTTCTCCATAACTAGTTTTGAGCCAAGCATTTGCAACTAAATCGTGATCTATATTTGCGGTGATACTACAACTGGACCAAGTTGTTGAGAGAGGTTCTAGTCCTAATTGATCGAGATTTCCGAAGGATTTCTCACAAGTGGCTGAATGAATTGGCGATGGTATGCCAACCAAATGTAATGACATTCCATTGTGTGTTGTATTAGTTCTGATCTCGGGCAATGATACAAGAGATGTTTCAATGCCGTTTGTTGCAGAATTAGTTGTGATTGTAATCTTTTCACCCGATCTACCTGTATGAACTGGACTGGATACGAGAACTGTATCGCTGTTATTGACAGTTATTTGGTGGCTGATATTTCCAAGAACTGGGTGCACAAGTTGAATTTCTAGCATTATGTTATTTCCATTCCATGAACTGGATGGTGTGACTTGGAGAGGAATTCCCTTAATTTCTGATGGTGCCAAAACAATAACACCTTCACCCTCTACTGTCCAACCAGTCGGTAAATTGTCTAATGAAAGTTCCATAATAGCAACATCATTTCCTGTATTCTCTATCCACGCTGTAGGCCATGATGACACACCTTCTCTGACTTTCCAACTACCTTTTGAATCAATAGTTATTCCAGATACGGAACCAACTCTAACTGGGACTTGTTCGATGATTCTGCCGCTACCATCTCCATTGGAGATTTGTACGCTCACAGTTCCAACTTCACCAGCTACTGAATTTTCTGGAGGATAGACTGATATGTTGAATTTTCCAAAACTACCTGGGTCAATAGTCTCCCCCGAATTGGGTAAACTCACATTCCACCCATCTCCGGCCTTGATGAAGTATGGCTTGGCAGGAGTATTACCCATTTGCTCGACGGTAAGCTCTAGCATCCCTCCATTTGGAGGCACTTCAAGAGAAGTATTTGACAAGTCTATTTTCCAGCCTGATACAGGTAAAACTTCGATCATAATATTTACAGCATAATTAATGTCAAAACCCTCAGATGATGTTGACAATGTCAAATTAGCAGTGGTTCCTGACCATGCATTATTTGGAATATCAACGTCTAGGTAAACAACTTCATTTTCTAAAATGTTCAATCTTGATGATGTGACTTGTTCGGCAGACCAATTAGATGAATCAGCACCTACTTTAGTCAAGCTAAAAGATGGAGATAATGTCAGAACATCATCAGAGTTTCCAATGTTGGTCAGATTAATTGTTAAGTTTAATTCTTGGCCGGGAACTACTTGATACAATAGACCTTCTTCTACTGTAATATCCCACCTATGGTCGGGTCTTACTTCTACGGTTAGGTTGGTTTGCACTCCAACATTTGGATCACCCATACTATCCCAATCAAATACGATTTGGAATTGTTCTCTTGCTGGAACATCTTCTGGTATGGTTACCCACACGGGTACCATACTCATCGCTCCAGGACCAAGCGTACGCGTAGGATTTGTAATTTCAAAAGTAGCGTTTGGGGCTTCTGTAAGATTTCCTTCAAGAGTACTGCCAGAAAGAAGGAATGTATCTTCTCCATTTCCAGGATTTTCCAACCTCAGTATCAACTTCGTTCTTTCGCTAACATTGAACACCGAGCCATCTTCGGGAGTAACAACTTCTGCTGCTGCTCTGTAGACCTGTAAAATATGGAGAGTAATTGCTAAGTCAGCATTAGATGAACTCTCTTCACTTTGATTGAAGTAATGCCTCATAGGTGGTGCATCGAAAGGCAGGTCAAGATGCAATTGTCCGTTTTGGCCAGACATTTCCAACATTGTACCATTGATTGATAAATCTCCACTAGCACTCCAATTCCATCCAACTTTGAGCATCCCTGCCGACGACATATTCCACGCTTTTGTGACACCATCATAGTTGGCCTCAATGTCCCAAATTAGTCCTGTTGCAGGTATAGTCCGAATGTGAGGAATATCGGTTGCAGTATCACTAGCATATATGGTAGCAGAGAAATCTTCGCAAATTTCATTTTCACCGGATCCAATACAAAGTGTAAGAACTGCAGATGTAGAATCTCCAGGTTGTTTAGAGGAAGGAACATCAACCTCGATGAGATATTGTTTAGTAACACTAGGCCCTAATTCAATTCCAAATTGCGTATCTCCATTATAATCTACAATGGTTGTACTTGCACCCCAAGAATTTGATGACCACTGTATCTCAGTAGTTTCTTGAGCATTACCTACATTCTCGACCATCATCCAAACGTGAGCAACATCTCCTGGTCTACCATATCCTGTGCCGGAAGGGAGTCCAGTAGAACCTTGTAGAGATAATCCTCTGGTTCTTTCGACCTCTAATGGGAGAATTGCAGTAGTTGAAATTGAAGGGTCTTGGTCTAAGGTTAGATTTAATGGAATTTGGGCATCATCAGAACCAACTGCATCTTGTGGAACCGAAAACAGGAATTCGATATCCATCATTCCACCTGATTCTAATGTAACTGATAGGTCAGTAGAATTCTTTGGTCCAAATGTCCAGCCGGTTGGAAGACTCGAGTCATCATAACCCAAGGTCCAACCAGCACTTCTACTACCGGTATTTGTGACAGTGACATTGACACTTTGTGTAGCACCTGGAAGTGCTCTTGAAATCTCAGATGGTATCTGAATATCAGCAACATATGGTTCTAGGACAATTAACGATGTCGTGAAGTTGTCATTATCAGTTCTTGTTTGAGTTAAATTATCATCAATGTCAAGAATCAACTCTACACTGTGAACACCTAGAGTGGCTTCAACATCAACGCTGAATGTTATCGGTCCACCTTCACCTGACGGAGCCACGGGTTCAACAACATTCACTTTATGTCGTTTTATTTCAACATCATCCATTAACAGAACCGCTGTTACCGGTTCGTCGGTGTTCAATATGCCGATGTTTGAGTATTGTCCCGAAATGGTAACCATTTCACCAGGGTCAGGGTCTGTTGGAGTGAAACCTATTCCTCTACCGTCGGAGATAGGAGCCAAGTCTGATCTACCTTCGCTGATTAGCATGTCACCCACCAGAATATCAAGGAAACCATCATCATCCATGTCAGCAATGGCAGGCGAAGCCCAAGTATTGTGTGGTAAGTCGATAGAAGAAGACCACCCTGTCCCGATATCTGCGCCAAGACCAGTTTCCCCATCAAATGCGAAAAGTCGTGCCCCATAGGCAACTAATAATTCGGGCTCATTTTCACCATCCAAATCGATAACGATTGGCGCAGATACTGCAACTTCACCGGCATTAGTGCTGCTGCTTCCACTTTGCAAAATTCTTGACCACTCTCTGTAAGGTGGGTCAACTGTAATGTCATGACATCCTGTAACTCCTTCTCTGTCAGTCGTACCAAATCCTGTGGAGTACCATGTTACCCAGCATACTCTATCAGTTATTCCATCTCCAGTGGTGTCGGCTGCAACAGGCTCTGCATCAGCATATCCATTTTTAGCACGGAATCTCCAAAGTTCTTCAGTACTCGTTAACTCCATCCCTAAGTATTGTGCTCCGTTGCCATCTGTAGCTCCATTGCTATCCGAGGGCAAGGTTAGAATGATTTCAGGCGCTGCATCACTATCTAGTTGGGTTACAACAGGCCCTGGTAATCTTTGTCTAGGTGTATCTTCATCTTGATTATCAGTTCCTTGTATTGCAAACCTCTCCAAATCTAAGGAACCAGTCGGTCCATCAATCTTCCAAAGCCAAAAGTTTCCATTCAACTCATCTACAGTTGTTAGTATGATAGCGCCACTATTGTCGTCTAGAGCAGCGAAAGCTGGGTCAGAGGGGTGAGTTCCTTTATCAAGAGCAACTCTCCAGTTTTCTTCTGGTGCTTGTAGGCCAAGTGGTAATGCGATAACATTAGGCTCATCATTTGCAGTGTCCACTGCGGCAATAATTAGTTCAGGAGTTCCATCGAGAGATAGGTCCGCCAAAAGCGGTTGCGTGACGGCTTCCTCAAAGGTGTAAAGGTGCGCATCATTAATTCCAATTCTAAGGTCAGCATCAGACCAGGACCAGAGTTTTTCATTTGAATGTCCTGAAACAGCCCATCCTGATTCATCACAGGTTATTTCTGGCGACCATAGATCGACTTCTAGAGCACTGTCTGAGTCATACACAATTGCAATCTCTGGCTTAGAATCACCATCGACATCAACAATGATAGGAGTTGAGCGGATAACGTCAACATTTCCTAGATTTACTTCCCAAGCGGTCTTTGCAGTGTCGCCTTCAATTATTGCAAGACGCCTTTCAGCACCACTGGTATAGGTTAGAACTGCAAATAGGTTACCTTCCCCACATCGCTCCTTTGCACCCAAAGGTGAACTAATAGATTCAGAAAAATCTCCTATTGCTACTCCGTAACCGTCTGCGCCTTCTCCTGAATCAAATGCAACCCAGTTTATGGCCGGGGTCTCAATAGGCATTAATCCAGTATCACCATGTGCTGGTAGTGTTCGAGTATGACCTGGGTCTCTACCATATTGGGCCCATGGTTGAGTAAGTGGATCCCATGCTTCAGATTCTTCTTCATCAGCAACAGTTGGTGTTGGAATTACCATTGTAGATGCTAGCAAAATCAACAGCATTAGAACCGCTCTTGATTGATTGCGCACTGACCTCACCAATAGATAGTCAGACATTTGAGGTAGTTAGGGCTTTGGGCCCTACGGGCCCATTAGAGAGTGAAAATAATAGTAAATACTCAGGCCAAATTAGCCGTAATCGCACTGTTGAACCTCGGTTTGGCGGGGGTATCATTCAAATAGGGGTCGCTGGTGGCGTGAATGACTTCGGTCACACTTCTCTCCTGAGGCACCGCCGATGAAGGACGGATGAGGCAAACACCTCACTCGTCCTCTCTGGTGAACTGGGAGAGAGATGGAGAGGTGAAAAAAATGTATAAAGTTGTCACAAAAGAGGATACTATTCGTATCCCTGCGGAATACATTCGCAAGGACAAATCACTAAACGAGCACATCGACAGACTCGCAGCATCTGCCTTCGAGGGAAGATTCGATGAGAACAATCGTTTCGTTCTGGTTACTTCCAATCACGAGCCAATGGACCGTGGGAGAATAATCCACGGAGATGGTGCAATTTATCAAAGAGTTAAATTTGATGCAGTTCTTTTCTGTATTGAGGACTATGAGGTTGTTGAAGGAGCAGTATCAGAAGTCAATGACTTTGGGGCCTTCGTTAGAATTGGCCCTATGGAAGCACTTCTTCACAAATCTCAGATTATGGAAGACCACGTAGATATCAATGCAGGCATGGGGCTCCTAGAAGGTCGTCAAAGTGGAAGAAAACTCGGCGTTGGAAGTTCAGTTCGTGCAAGAATTGTATCTCTATCACCTGATACAAGTGACCCACGACGCTCAAAGATTGGTTTGACATGTAAGCAAACTGGATTGGGTAGTCACGAATGGATCCATGAGGACCAAAATTGAAGTAGGAGTTGAAAATTATGCCAAAAAACCCTTTTGCATGTAGCGAATGTCATCTTATCTTAGCTGATGGAGTAGATCAATGTCACACTTGCCCCTCGGCCCCTGTATCATCTGATTGGACTGGCTATGTTGTTGTCTTGGATCCTTCCCGCTCAGAAATCGCAAGCAGATTGAACATTTCAGTGCCAGGTAACTACGCACTCAAGGTAAACATCCGCTGAAGGAGGAATGAATATGGAAATTATTGACCGAAAGGAAAACCCGCTATTAAACAGAGTAGAAATCGAATTCCGATGGAATCACGAAGGTGCAGCAACACCATCACGTACTGAAATGCTTAATGGAATTGCATCAATCGAGCCCGGTGCTAATCGTGATTTGATAGTAATCAAAGACGTGAACACAAGATTTGGAATGGGATCTACAACAGGATTAGGCCTAGTTTATGGGGATAAGGAATCGATGAAGGTTGAGCCAAGTTACATGCATGAGAGATTTTCTGAGATGCGTGCTGCAGAATCTGAACCTGTTGCACAGGAATCATCCGACGCCTCTGGAGGTGAGGAATGATGTCTGACGGTCCTAAGGCTGGCGCAAAGTGGTCAAAGTATGGTATTGAGGACGGTAAATTAGTCAGAAAATCTGCGTTCTGTCCAACATGTGGCCCTGGTGTTTTCCTAGCAGTTCATGCTGACCGCAAGTCTTGCGGAAGATGTGGTTACACAGAAAAAATCGAGTGAATCGAGTTAATTTAGGCCCATGTGTGGGCTTGATTGGCCTTGGTTGTCAATAACATTCCACACACCATCTTCTTTGATGAGTTGAACTCCCAAGTCCGCTCTAGGTATGGCTTCTCCTCTGAGCATGACATCTTCACGCCATGAGATAATTCTCCAATCATCTTCATCAAAAACAGCATCTTGTATTGTGCCACGAAGTTTTCTTGCTACTGTGATTTCTCCATTTTCTATTTCCCATGCCCAACCATCTTTTGATGACAAGAGAAATTTTGTCGAATTACTGAATACCATTTCAAGGTCGCATTCGATTCCGATTGTTTTCTCATCAAGTATTTCTCCTGTATGCAACGAAATTTTCCTGTACTTTCCACCTCGTGTCCAAACGTAAACATCTTCTTCGATTATGTGGATTGAGGTAACGTCATTTGAACGAGGTGGTGATTTTGGGTCCACATCAAATAGTGGAAGTCTCCATAATTCATTGTCATTTGAATCAATACAGTAAATTCCTCTTGTCCATAAAGCGAAAATAATCTTGTCATCCTTTGCAGTTAATGCAAGTGGTTCAGCGTCCACTATGTGGCACCATGTTGCATTTTCCACCATTGCAGTATTTCTGTTAAGTCTAAGTTCTGCTTTGTTGACTCCATCTTTCATAGGTTCATCTAATGAAAGTAGCGCCATTCTTGCTAATCGTAATTCATGTTCAACCCATGTTGCGACTATACCTCTATCGCACAAAGACGCATGTGATATTTCACTAGGGAACGGATTTACAGTAATATCATCCTTTGTTATACCACCGTCTACATCGATGATTATCCGCCCCTTATCTGTGTGGAATATCTTCCATGGGGCATTGTCCATGAACTGCCGAAGAGGGCATGGATTGTAACAATTCCTTCAAAAAACATCATTGTTACGGGTAATCATGGTCAGCCTTATTCTTGTATCCGGCGGAGATATTGCGTCCACCAATCAGGCTGAGGAATTATTGCAAATGTGTGATTGGGAGCAGCTGGATTCGGTTGAAGGACAGCCCGCTTATTCGTATATGCACGCCAGAATGTGGTGGGTTGAAGATGGCTGTTTGTGGGAGGATGATTTAGATAAACGCTGGCAAATGGCTACAGGTGAGAAACCAAGCGAGATAATTTTCCCATCAAGACACTCGGCTGCAAGTGGAAATGCATCACTTACACTTCATCCAATTGGAACTATGCAAGTTCCAAGTGAGTTGACACCTGAATACGGAGGTAGGTCTGCAGATTGCCCTCCACCAAATCCGAGACTTGCTGCATGGTGGAGGGAATTGAATCGAGTTGGAAATGCACTCGAGGAGTTTGATTTATCGCTAGAAACAACTCATCACGGACCTTGGATTGAAACGCCTTCAATGTTCATAGAAATTGGTTCGACATCTGCTACGTGGGGTCACAAAGATGCTGCCAAATTGCTAGCAGGAATAATCTATCGTGGTTTGGGGCTCGATGGTGGTGAAGGATTGGGTAAATGGGAAGGAAGTGGCCAAGTCGTAGTAACACTTGGTGGTGGACATTATGCACCTAGAGCAAATTCTCTAGGTTTGTATGATCATGTTTGGGTAGGCCATATGCTTGCAACTTACGCTCTACCATTCGAAAAAGATGAATCAGGGAAGGTTTCTGGAATGTGGGAAAATAGCATCCGTAAAGCCATTTCAGCAACCAAGGTCGCATTTCCTGGTGGAGAAGTGGTTTGCAGCATGGATAAGAAAGCCTTCAAGGGTTGGCAAAGGCAAGCAATTCGTGACTTGTTGGATGAACTTGAGATACCTCTCTTAAAAAGCGCTCAAATCATTGGATGAAAACGGTCAATAGGCGCCTTCATTACCGCTTTGCCATGGTAGGGTGGTTCTCACGCATGGTCGTGGCTATGACCATTCGTATGCCACGTTGGTTTGTGGGCTGGGTAAGTCGAAGGTATGTAGCAGGTCCAAAACTTGATGATGCTGTAAAAGTCATGAAGCGTCTTTCAAAGGAAGGAGCTTGCTTTACTATCGATGTTCTTGGTGAAGAGATAACTACTATGGATGAAGCACAATTTTTCCTTGAGGAATACAAACGAGTCGTTTCTGCAATAATTGAAAATCAACTAGACTCAAATTTATCGATCAAACCAACAGCATTTGGTTTACTTCTAGATAGTGAGAAAGGAATGAAGAATATCGAGAGCATAGTAAGCATGGCACACGGCCATGACATGTTTGTGCGCTTGGATATGGAAGACCATAGAGTAACTGATGATACCATTCAGGTAATGCTAGATATGCACGACAAAGGATTGACGAATGTCGGAGTAGTGCTTCAAGGCAGATTATTCAGAACGCTAGAAGATATCAAGAATATCGAAGAAAAGATTGGCCCTAGAGCTGATTACCGTATATGCAAGGGCATATACCTAGAGCCTGAGGAAATAGCACATTCTGCACGTCAGCCGATAATTGATGCGACTAACCAGTGTATCGATGCAATGTTAGATTCGGGTGCTTATGTTGGAATTGCAAGTCATGATCATCCAGTAATCAATCACACATTGAAGGCACTTGAATCTCGAGGAATGGGTCCAGGAAACGAGGACCCTCGAACAAATGCCGGGCCACCAAGAAAGCAAAAGGGACCAGGTTATGAATTCCAAATGCTCCTCGGTGTTAGAGGGCCCCTGCGAAGGAAATTGTGTAAACAGGGACATAGAACTAGAATTTACATTCCATATGGGGAAAAATGGTATGAATATTCAATTAGGAGGCTAAAGGAAAATCCAACCATTGGTGCACAGGTGGCTAAGGCATTCTTGATGCCATGGACAAATAGGCCTTGATCATCGACGCCTTTTCTTCTGTCTTCGACCTTGTCTCTGTTGCTTTGGTTTTCCAGATTTCTCTGCCTCTGGAACGATTGGATTTGGATTGTCTCCTAGTCGTCCCTCTTTCCATGCCTGTCTTCTTTCTCTAGGGGTACGTGGAATGTTTTCTTCAGGTCTAGGAGGTTCATGCAGATATATTCTCTTGATGTCATGCGCAGGTACTCTGCCAGTCATTGTTCTGCCAGCACCAGTGTGTATTGCTCGAATTTTCCATTTTTGGCCCTGATGCTCCATAATTGAGCCTGCTTTGAACATTCTTTCCCTTTCAACGAAGATAGAATCGCTATCTGAGAATTCTCCTCGGGTTAGAGTTAGTCTGACCATTACAACATCAGACCTAACTGCATTAGCCCTGCCAATTTTAGCAGCAATTAGTTTAGTCCTTGAATTCCCAGTTTTTGTTTCGATTCTATTGATCTCCCAACTCGCTTCATCGAATTCGAAGATGTCGCCAATATGAAGTTCTTCATCATCGTCTATTTCTATTTCCTGTGAACGGGTAAACGCTCCTTCACTTAGGAGAAAAGGAATCAAAATTGGTTTCGGTGGGCGCAATTCTAGTGTGTGTATGTCACCACATTCATCGCACTTTAGAAGATAATCTGTACCGTCACCTGCCTTTTTTTCCTTTAGGATTTCATGGCCACAAAATTCTCCGCAACCAGGGCATTCTGTGACGTTTTCAACCAATTCGTCTTCGACATACTCGTCTTCCAAAGCCACTCCTCCTCTTCCTCGGGCCATTCAATTTACCTTTGAGTCTGTCGGCGAATAAGAAGGCTTGTCAAGTGGAGCCATAAGCGCGAGACATGCGCGAAGATGTGTTGGAGGCTGTCCTTTCGGCTGACAAGGAGTTATCTCGCGATGAACCAGAGGTGGCAGCAAATATTGGAAAGCAACTTGAACACATGGGGCTGTCTACTTGGTCAATTTCTGTTAGAAGAAGAATAAGAGACGCCATTGCTAGACTTCAACCAAAGTCGATAATTCAAACTGGTGCGGCAATAGGCCACTTGACAGCTTGGATTTTAGACTATTATGAAGGGCAGGACGGTCTTGAGAGGTTTCAGATTATCGAAGAAGGAAATCGGTTTGCAGTCATATTAGCACGACTATGTCAGAGGTATTCTGGTGTTCCGACAAATATTGTTGTTGGCGCCCCGTCGTTGTTGATTAGTGAGCTAAATGCTTGGAAGATCTCAAGAGTGGGTAACCCGCCAATCTTGGAGAGTGCTGATGCAATAATTGTTGATTCGCCAATTGAAAGATTAGCAGAAGATGTTAGAGAAATGCTACCTTTGTTGAATAAAAATGGTGTTCTATTTACTATTGAGCCAAATCCACCAGAAGGTGATAGGGATGAAAAAGACTTGGAAGTCATCGGTTTCAACAATTGGATGGAATTAATTCGCAAATCAAATGAGACACATCATATTGCATTTGCTCCATTATTCGGTGGCACAATCGTGGCGTGGTTGCCTAAGAACTAGGCTGGGCATGATCCATCAAATCGCTCATCTGTAGCAAACCATATCCGTAATGGTCATCGTGATTTTCTTGACCGCTTCGTTTCTTGGAGGAGTCAGCAATCCACTGTTTCAAATTGTCGAGCATATCACTTCCTCCATCCTTTAATTCTGGATGTGCTTCAAACATTAACGCAACTGCACCTGTGACATATACGGTAGCAGCACTTGTTCCCGATGAGAGTCCCCAATCATTTCCTAACATTATCACTGGAACTTTATGTCCTGGTGCAACTACCTCTGGCTTTTCGTCAGGGCTATTTCTTGGCAACATCGGTGGCCAGATTCTTCCATTGTTATCTCCAATAGATGAGCCACTCCACAAATTCCCATCCACGTCTACACCACCAACGCATATCACAGTATCAACGATACCTGGAGATGAAACGTCTCCGTCGTCATTAGCTCCTCCATCGTTACCAGCAGCCGCAATTACCACAATTCCGGCATTGTATGCGTTTTCTACCGCATCTTCAACTTGGTCGCCTAATATAATTGAAAATCCTGAGGCATTACCTCCTAAGGAAAGAGAGATTATGTTTACATTTTTCGCTATGCACCAGTCTATTGCTTCTGCAACGGTTTCATCATTTCCTTCTCCATTGCCAGAGAGTGCTTTAGCGACATACAGATTGACATCTACCGCTAATC
>Ga0163110_10001155_pt1 | contig 13320 bp, 14 predicted proteins | sample CRUFie1St17metaG_FD_108703 | JGI IMG/M metagenome (GOLD analysis project Ga0163110, IMG submission 108703) | Marine microbial communities from the Costa Rica Dome - CRUD Field 142mm St17 metaG | ecosystem: Environmental > Aquatic > Marine > Oceanic > Photic zone | place: Costa Rica: the Eastern...
AATTCCTTTACAGTCTTCCTCCTTAGTCAGGCTTAAGATAGCTTTTTCAGCCTGAGCGGGGTTTCTGAACACTTCCGTGCCCCTGCGTAATCTGTTGACAATTCTGGGATTATAAAGGAATGATATTCCAGCATAGACAGGATATAGTCCGGCTGTAGCCAAAGTAAAAGATGCAAAACGGAGTCTCTTATCGGAAATATTCTCGATAATCCTTGGAAGAAACACAATTCCCAAAAATATCACAATATATGTGAGCAGAAACATATGAGTCATGTATGAGTAGATCACTGCAAAGACTGGATTTAAAGCATCGATCAGGAAAATCTCTGCCTTTTCAGGAAGCTTTGCCAGTAATTTTGCAATATGTTCACCGTTAAATGGGATGAAGTGTATCACTTCAATCCATAGAGGAATCACACCAAGGAAAAAAAGAATATTTAAAAGCCGTCTCTTAACAAAGGGAATGTCATACTGAATCAACAGTTTTTTGACAACGACAGAACAGCCTGCGACCAGAATAACGCACACAAAAAGAGCCAGCATCATCTGATATATATAGTGTCGATAAAGATCTGTATCCATCATTATGCCTTTCAGGCTCGGGTGAAAACGGTAACAGCCTGTTTAACTTTTTGAACCCCTTGGGAGACTCCAAAGTTTGGATTGTAATCGGTACTTCTTATGGCCCATCCAGACTTTAAGATTCCGTAGCAAAAGACAAAAATAATAACCATCTGGATCACAAAGTAGCCAGTCTGAAGGTAGGCCATGCTCTGATCAATTTCATGGGCAGCCATCAATATCATCGGGTCCATTTTCAGCATTCCCAGCTTGTCTAATACCCCATTGGTATTAACAAAAAATGCTGATATATGATAAGCGAGGGCAGACAGAGGACCGTATGCGGCTTCCATGAAAAGCACACCCAGCCACCAGACCATTGGTTTCAGCCAGCCAAAGCCCAGAGCGGCGGCGGCAAGTATAAAGCCAAGGGCCAGCACTACCTTGATTGCTCCCCGGAACCAGGGCAGGAGGTTTAACAGACGGTTATACAGCAGTGCTGCGTTGTTCCTTGCCATTTCGGATTCAACATTCGTATCACCCCCGGTCATAAAATTAACGGTATTGATAAAACTGTCAGTGGTAAAAATTTTCTGAAATGAAGTCCAGAAGTATCCCGATGTACCAAGGTTTAGAGCCTCTGTATTAAGATGGTGGGCATTGCCGTTGGTTTTTGATTTTCCATAATTTACAAGAGCTGATGCTATCAATTTATTATCCATTAGTTCTTTATCTCTGAAAATATCGAACATATCTGACAGATCAGTACTCATCATATCGACATAATAGTAAGGCTGGTTTTCTCGTACCCAGTCCAGCAGCTCTGTTCTGAGATCAGCATAGCGGAGCTGACAATCGTCTTTTGTGTTATCTAACAGAGAAAAAAAGGAATCGGATGTGTTGAGGACACGTCCGTCAATCGTATCGCCGCACGCGACAACCAGAGCATCAAGTTTTGCAGATATCTGTGGATCATCGAGGCTGACTGCCGACATTGAGGCGAAAAGTTTAAATACCATATCTGGGGACTTAAGATACGTTTCGTCCCCAAAGATCTTGCCTAATATTTCTGTTGCAAAACTGGATAGTTCCGTGGTCGCTTTATGGAACATGGTGTACCAGAATAGTCCATTCGTCGTTACAGGATGGTTTCTGGTACTTGACCACTGTCGGTTATTGGAGTCCACCATGGAAAAAGGAACGGAATTGGCAGAAAAAAGAAACATAAATGATGCAGCGATACAGATGATCTGCCTGGAAATTTTGTTGATTACAAAATCGGAGTTTTGCCCGCCATTATCTGCATATGTCTTTAGAGTTTTTATCAGGACAAATGAGAACACAGCAAATACGGCTGTCTTAAAGGTAACGGTACTAAAAATATGGTGTACCAATGATGCTTGGCCATTTATCGCAAGTTCCCACATTCCCTGTTCCCTGGGAGTGAGAGCAAATAACTTTGGAGTGGTAACACTCATAGCAAAACTCCTGATTAAAACTGTTACATTCCTCTAATCATCTGTTTCTATTGTAAAAAATAAAAAATACCCTGGTGATTTCATCAGTCTGATTGTCTGAATCTACTCCAAACTCGCCAAACCCTTCTATTACCCTTTTGCTATTCCTAAAATCAGGGTAGATGGTTTTTAGAACACTGGTTTTGACGGGTAAGTCATACTCCTTTCCCCCTATAACCGCTGTTCCTTTTAGTTTATATTCATGTTTTACTTTGGTAGTGGTGATGAATCCCCAGGAAGTATGCAGCCTTAAATCATATGATTTGAGGATTCCAGAAGGATCTGTTGAAATATCTGCAATTGGATTTAAGATTCCTCCTTTTAACGAGACCTCTTGGTGTTGTATTTGTGGAAGCAACGAATGATATTCATCTCCTGATGCTGTAGTATTTGATTTGATGAGCGTCTGAAAATATTCTTGGTGAATAAAGTTATCGGAGATGGCATCAACCTGTTCTGCATCCCCGCTTTTGAAAACGACAGAAAAATTGTCAAAATCTACAATGAGGTGATCAAAGCAACGGTCAAGAAAATAAGATTGACCAGAATTACAGGCTTTGACCACTTCCCCTTTGTTTTTCATAGAAGGAAAAAATCCGATCGGAATTTGAATATCATCCTTTAAAAAGACGTAGTATTCTGTTTCTTCCGTTTGTTGGTGTTGGGGATTTTGAGGGAGTCCTTCACTGCCGGAACCACCAGAAGACCCACCCGAGCCTCCCGCACCGCAGGAAACACAAACCGCTGTCACGACTGATAATGAAAAGAACCTGAATTTCACCACTCACACTCCTTCTGAGGTTATCGAATGCTGCTACTTTTATCGCAGGTAGCAGTATCAACACATTTAAACAGTTCGTTGGATCTGTTGTTCGTACTTCTGTTTCTTGAAGCTCCGGCAGCGGCTTCATGAGCCATTCTTCTGTAGTTGCTTGCAATAGTTTGAAGCTTATTTTTTATCTCCTCAAATGGAGGTATTTCCTTTGAAGCCATTTTTTTCTGAATAGCTTCAAAAGTGTTTTTGCTATTTTCTTCATAAAAAGACTTAATGTCATCTGGTAGCGCGTTGTTTTTCAATGAAACACTCAGAGCACTTTTAGATTCAGCTTCAAATTTTTTAATCGCTGATTCACCGATAGAGTTTCCAAGGTTTCGGCAAATTATTTTTTTCTCTTGCTCAGGAAGGCTTTTGAGGTCAAATATAATTTCAGGGCTGATTTTGTCCTTTATACTTTGAGTAATATATTTTTCGATTCCTTCTTTATCTTTTGCTGGATCTTTGGCCTTCACAATAGATTCCAATGCATTTATGTTGCAAGATATATTGTCAGATTCTCGCAAAAATTTTGAAGCAGCTTGTGATGGCGAGAGCCTGTCTTCTGGAAAAGCCTTAACCCATAGTCCGTTTTTTTGAAGTTCAATTTCCCCCAGAATTTTAGCAAGAAGGTTATAGTGTTTTGATTCCTGGGCAGCAGATAGAATAGAGTCGAGAACATTTTGTTTTCCCTTTACATATGACTCTTTAAATGGTTTTAAAAGATCTCTGATTTCAGATTTCTCTTTGGCTTTAGCTCTACATGCTTCAGCCTGTTTCTTTGTGTAACCATCCTTGTTGTACTTACTCATACACTTATTGAAGTTTCTCTGGAGGATAGATTTTCTTCCTTCATCAGCTTTATCGCTGATGTAACTGTCGATCGAATTACAGACATTGAACTGCATTGCAAAAATTTCCCCAAATTTTGCTCCCATGTCGCGAGCATAGGTGCATAATTCTGGCTCAGTAGCGCAAACAGCGGCAAGTGCGAGCTGGGAAGGATTTAGTCTTGTAAGGGTGGCAAGAGCAGTAGTAAGCTGCTCTTCAAGCTTTTCAATTTCTGCCTTTATTGTCCCGTGGATATTAATATTTCCACAGTCGATAGAAGTTTTCAGGTTGATATCAACCTTTCCCACTTTGACAGCAATAACTTCAAGTTCTTCCTTTGGAAGCGGTCCAAAAAACCTTCTGGCCAGGTCCTCGGACTTAAATTCAGCCTTGTAATCAACGCGATTGTTAGCAGACATTGCCGCGGAGCTAAAGATTAATAAAGCAAATAATATTAAGATGTTCATGTTTTTACTCCTTTCTTTTATCATCTGCCGGCGGTTCTTTGAATTTGATTTTCAATACAGGTCCTCCGGTTCTTCTCAGGACCAGATAGTTAACTCCATGTTTTTTGATATTGGAGGGTTCTGTTGTTCTCATAAATGACATTTCAGGGTATGAACCGAGATTTGCGGCTAGTTTTTGCAGGGAAGAGTGAGAAACAATGTCATATCGAAGTACTTTCTTCACCAGATCGCTGTTGTCCGTAATTTGTTCAGGATGATCAATTACTGGAAAGATATCGAGATCCTGACCAGTAGCCTGACAGGCATATGAAATTAAGATGCCCATAAAAAATTTTTTCATTCAATCATCTCCCTGCCAGTTTTTGATTTCCTCAAGTTCTGATTCAGTCATTTGACGGTGATTGCTAAATTCATCTCTGAATCCAGAGGGAAACAGTGAACCGAGGCACATTATGGCCTTTTGGTAAGTCCCATGGATCGATTTAGACTTCTCAAGCGGTATTACGTCCCCACTTTCGTTAGCCGCCAGCCAGTATTCATAACCGGTTGGGTAGTACCGAAAGCTTCCATATGTAGTTTTATAGTTAATCCAAAGGCCTTCAGAATAGTGGCCGATAATTTTGTCCAGGCTTGCTGCTACATCCAGTTCCAGGTCCTTCAGAAGTCCACTTTTAAGAACATCCTCTTTATCTTCATCCAGCCCGAAAATGAGTTTATTTTTAGCGATTTTCCATATGGTTCGGGCTGCGGGAAACTCTTTTGAATATTGTGTGGTTGCGTTGCCAATACCAATACAAAGAATGCCCCTTTTTCTTAAAGTTGGGACCAGGTTCTCGACCAGCTCGGAAAGCTCTTTGTTATTTGCCTGAAGGTTTACCCCAACTTCCTCAAAGATCAGATAGGCCTTGATTTTTTCAATTTCACCTTCACTATCAGACGAATTAAGGATTCCCATCATCCTGTATACATCCGCGATTATAAGCAGGCTGGTAATAGACTTAAGCTTTCCATCTGTTATCTGATGAAGGTCATAGAGGTTGAATCCAGCCACCTTATTTCCCTTATCCTGATACTCCTGCCGGTCAAATATATTGGCGTAGGGACCAGATCCAATGAAAGGTGCTAGCTTATTTGACAGATTGGTAGCTACCGAGCTGTCTATACCCTTGTCCCTAACAATTGTTGGGAACATGTCAATGATGTCAGAAAGACGGGGGATACGGACTCTGCCATCGGTATCAACCCAATGACCCAGCTCTTCACCGTCAGATTTTACATATTTTTGGCCGGATATTTCCTTATTTCGTTCGTATGTTACCTTTATTGCGTTTGACAACAGAGTCTGCTCATTTGGGGATACTGTTTCGCCGCAAATAATTGATACGGAGGTGCAAAGAATGCCAGTGATTACTGGTAGCCTTTTGGGGTCAAATTCACCCTTGAAAAGGTTAGGAAAGTCCCCAGGGGGCTCAGAAAAATTAAATCCGACATCTTCTCCCAGAGCTTCACCCAGATATTTATATGAGGCGATGTTGTCGATACAGAATACAGTGAATTCAGGGTTTTTAGCGTAGGCTGCCATTATCAGGCAGACCAGATAAAATGACTTTCCGGTGCCGGAGCCCCCAAGTATTGCAAGGTGAGGGTTGGTTCTGGAGTAAGCCGGGTCGAGGGAAATCAGCTCAAAGGCTCTGTTAAGCATCAGCTGAAACTCATAAGGGCTGGCTTTCATTCCTCCGTAGATTGGTAAATAAGCTGGCACAGTTGAGGCCAGGACCCTTTTGGATCTTCTGACAAAGCCGGAAATTTCTCCGTTAAAGCAAAGAGGAAGGCAGGATAAAAACACTGCTCTGGCAGCGAATCGTTCTACCAGAAAATCTATTTTCAGTTCTTTTTTAAGTATCTTAGATGTTTTTTGACCTGTGAGGCGGTATTTTTCAGAATGATGTATATTAACATTTCTTACCAGAACATGGACTGAGATGGCTGCAAGCTCTATGTTTCTTACGAGTGCTTTCTGAACAGCTTTCAATTCTTCATTTTGCTTTTCTTTTTTTGGGTCTCCTTCTGTCCTGGTTTTTTTTACTTTTTCGTCAATTCCGTGAGCATTGCTTCCTCTCAGATTGATGACAGCAATTAATGGAGTCTTTATACTGAGAAGTCTGACCATGGCAGCCTTTGAAACTTCTCCTTCTGGTTGACCAGCCCAGGATAAGACCTCCCACGTATCCTGACCAACTCCAATCGAATCCGGATTAAATTCGCAGAAATCTCTCATTATTTTGTTTTTAAAATTACCTGAGTCAGGAAATTGAACCGGAGTCAAATCCTTGTTAACATCCTTTGAATGAAACAGGGATCGTAGAAAGTTTAAGAGAGAAGAAGGGTCTGTATTTTTAAAGTAAAAGGATTTGTTTAGAAGGCTTTCAACGGTATCGGCTTTCTCCCTCAAGGCATAAATATCTTTTTGGAAAGTGTCTGATTGATCGTGGACAGCATGTTCAATCGAAAGAGCATTGTCTCTGGAAGATCCTTCGAGGCACATAGTCAGATAGATTTTTCTCTTCATGAGAGAGTCAGGCAGAGATGAACAGAGGCTCTTTAGGTGAATTTTTCGCTTTACTGCGATTTTTTCCGGAAAACTTTCAGCTACCGATTCAGGAATGACTATATCTTCATCGCTTGGTTCAGATGAGTAGATAAACTGAAAAGTAAGTTGATCATTTTGCAGCTCATTAAGGACTTCCTGCAAGGATGCCAGCTTTTTTTCAATCTCACTCGTTGTGGCCATTTCATGGGGAAGAGGAAATATCTCCCATATTATTCCATAATTGAAGTCAGAGACACAGAATACAGTTCTGCCTGCATCTTTAAAAAAGTCTTCATAAGGAAGAATCTCGTCGAGGCAGGGAGGCTGGCCCTGAAAGAAGGGATTCTTTTTTAGAGGAACCAGGTATTTAAATATCTTTTCTGTAAACTGATCCAGCATAGGACTATTTCCTCCTTGATTTTCGCAGGTTAATAGTATCGCTGTTTTCAATCAGGTTTCCGTAGTCTGACTCCAGCTCTGGCAGCCACTTTTCATCATCAACTTGCAGAAAGACCCAGGTTCCCTGCATCCAGTTGTCGCCGAGTTTATGGTCATAAATCCATACCTTTTCAATGACAGCGGGAACGCGGGCAGGCATGTAAGACTCCCTTCCTTTCTCCCCGCCGGTTCTGATCTGGGCGACCTCCCGTGAAATTGTCAGGTTAACTGTTTCCTGATCTGGAGCGCTCATACCAGACCTTCTGTCCAGCTCATAATTTGAAGGCGCTCGGGTGGCGCAGCTGGCTAAAACAGTAAGAGAAGTGACCAGAGTCAATTTACATTTCAGCATATTACCACCCTTCATTGTCGGTTGTGAGTGATGGAACATTGGTGACAGGCCTGGTAATTACCAGCCAGACTTTTGCGCCAGATCCGACGGAAATAGTTGGAAACAGAGACATCGCGTGTTTGAGATACCAGTCAGTAACCATGGAAGCAGAGTTACCGATTCCTGTAGCTACGCCATATTTGATTTCGTTGCCGGTAAGATTTTTTGCAGAAGCAGATCCTTTATCGTTTACCACAACCTGCTCTGTAATCTGCTTTAAAGCGATACCATCAGCTATTCCTTTAACGATAGAGGAAAGAACAGCAAACAGAAATACCTTGTCTTGCTTTGAAGAGTAGACACCTTCAACGCCATTTGATGAATCATCACCAGCTACAAAACCCTCTATTTCATGATTAAAAAACTGTCCATTTTCTCTTACACATGACAGAGTCTTTGGCGCGATGACGACACGTTCAATTGACAGATCAGCGTTGGCTTCCCCGGAAACAGTACAGCCCTGCAATGGGATTTTCGCCTGATTTGGTCCGGTGATTGCGAAATCCAGCTGCATTAGCACAGGATATTTTAGTGACTGGCCTACCATAGGGCCTGTCAGCAATGTTGCAGAAACCCATGAACCAGCGGGGATTCCAGTCAGTTTCTCGCTGTCACCGACCCAGGAATCTGAGACCGTCAGGACCTGGAATTTTGTCGCTGGGTTGTTTCCAGTCCGTTTTGAGGAAGTTTTTTTAGTGAAACTATGTTGGCTCTGTGAATTGCCGGTGTTTTCTTTGTAGGGAACTATGGTGGTTGTTTTTTCGTTTTCAGGCTTACTCTGAGAATTCTGCCGGCTGAAGTTCGCCTGACTTTCAATCTGGGACTTGAGATATCTGATTTCCTGCTGAAGCTCCTGATTTTGTTCATGCTGCGCTTCAAGTTTTTGCTGGTACTCGGATTCAATCCTGGTCTGATTTGATTTTTTTGGCAGTGCGCGGGTTATGGTTATATCTGGCGCACTGAAGTCAGTCGCTCTGACCTGACTGGAAAATAGTAAGACAACTATAAGTATATATTTCATTTTTTACTCCTTGCCAGCTGCCATGGCATGCTGCTTTTCGATGCCGGGGACTCCCAGTTATCTCCCCGGACAACGAGACGGATTGCAGTCAGACATCCGGTTCCTTTTGGATTGGCGGAATTGTTAATATGGCAGGGCTGTAATTTGGCATGGTCATATTGAAGAGCGACCGCTTTGTTTGGTGAACCAAAATTCAGGGCCTGGGGGTGTATGGTAATTTCATCATCTGAGGTATTTACAAGTTTAAACACATACCCTAAGAGTTGGTTGCCTTTGTACCGACGGACCAGCTGCAAATTAAGCCCGTCGTAGCCTTCTATTTTGAGTTCTTTTTTAAATCGCTGGCATTGGAATCCATTACCCTGCTCGTCTCTCAACATAAGTTTCATGAGCTGAAGTTCTTGCTCCAGAAAACTGGCATCGTGAATCTGGGATGTTTGCTGTTTTGGGAGCCTCAGTCGGTAGTGCCGGTCAGCTGATATCGTTGAAACCAGCCGGACATTCAGGTTGATTCCATGTGCCAGCAACAGAGGTACTTTTTCCGGGCCTGGAGATTTCCCCCGCCGCCTGACTCTTAAGCTTTTGAAATCAAGGGGATTACCGTCTTTGTCCATCCGGTCAGGTATACCCTCAATAAAGTAGCTTTTTGTTTCCGGAATCAACCTGATCGGACGAGGCAGATCAACGATCGTATCAATTTCATTGATAGCAAGTGTGATTACTTCTCCTTTATACAATGTAATATCCTCAGCGGTGGCCCTGAAAGAGAAAAGCAAGACTACCAAAAAGCTTATTCTCATGTGTTTTCCCCTTTTAATTTTTTGATAGCATCTTTATCTTTAATGTCCTGTTCAGTCTCGCGACTGATTCCGGTTACTTCAAAGAACCAGGATTTGGTGTTGTCGAGCACCCCGGTTCGCATTGTGAGGGTAATTCGCTCCCGATACGGAGCCTGTTCTCTTCCGTCCACAAACTCAGTAACACTGGCCCATACCACGGTTGTATAGGTGGTTTTTCGACCTATAGTTTTGCGTTCAACACTGGTTGCAGGCTGAAAGTTGATCCTCTGGGAGATTTTATTTGCCTGCCAGTAGGGAAGTTTTTTCCTCAATTCGATTTCAGTCTGGGTCTGCATTCCCGGAGCCATGTATTTTTTTAGTTTGTTGTACTTTGATTCAACGCCCCAAAAATCCCAGTTTCCAATGTTTTCCAGATAGTGATCAACAAATTCAAGAACTACCGCGTCATCAAGTGAGTTTGGCCTGATCCTGATCCAGTCCAGGATCACACTGGGGACCAGGAAAGCATCCGTGTTTTTAAGCTCTTCACGCAGGTTGATTTTTTCGTATTTTTCTATTGCAAACAGAATCACCAGTATGAGGATCGTGCCTGAATAGATCCGGTCACGAAATCTGATGCGAGCTTGCATTGTTGCCAGCAGAATATTACTTTGTGGCAAATCTGGGACTTTGGACTTTTGATTCATGGCCCGTAGACTCCTTTTTTGGGGGCAGATAGTAAATCTCCCTTTTTTAGAACCCCCCAGAGCCACAGTCGGTGAATCAGGCTGTTAGGGGGATAATTCTCTCGGTAGTTTCTCAGTGTTTTTGGCACAATGTAGCTGAGGTAGAGCAAAGCTAACCCTGGTGTCCACAGATAGCTTCCAATCCCAAGGCCAATCACATAGAGGCCTGCAAACAGGAATCCCATTCCGATGCCAAGTTCAGGCATAGTCATACGCCATTGATAGATAACGGGCTCATCAATACTGCGATTTGTTTGTGAGGTTGGGAAATCATCATATTTGTCAAAATATTCTGGCAACTCAGGCTCCTTTATTGGTTACAGTTAATCAGTGCCTCAACGCAGTCACAGCTGATTCTACAAGTGTGTCAAACAGAAATGGTGAAATGAACGGAACACAGATCATTACTATTCCTATGACAATCTGATTGTAGTTGGAACTTCTCTCCCAGGAATCAGAGGCCCGGCGAAGATTTACATATCCTGTTAAAACTATTAAAGCCCCAACCAGTGGACAGAGAAGGTAAATACAATATGTTGAAAATATTGTTATTATAGAGTCATAGGCAGCTAAATTATCAGCTAAATTATCAGGATGCTCCGGTAAAACAAGACTTGCCATTAGCTGTTCATCGAACATTAAGTAGAAACATATAGTGAATAGTATGAGACGCAACAGCACCATAAAATATTCCCTCCCCTTGATTCAGTAGTATGTATTTTTCACCTTCTTTGTCAGAAACCTGGCATAAAGATTGTCGCAACCAGGATAAACGAAAAGGCTGCCATAATACCTCCTCCGATAGTGATTTTTCTCCAGGCCCCGGCTGTATCATCATCAGAATCCTTCTGGGCAAGGGTTTTGAAACCTCTTAAAATGAAGAGCAGACCAATCATCAGCCCGAGGATGTACCAGGAATAATCCGCTATAAACCAGAAAATCTTGTCGCTCATTCTGGGGAAATGGCAAACAATCTTGTCTCCGTTTGGACCTATTTTCGGTATTAAGGTTTGTGCGCTTAGTGAAATATCGAACAAAAACCAGAGTACAAAAATAGTAAGTAGACTGTTTTTTGGCTGCAAATTCAAATCCTCTTCCGAAAGTTTCAGACCCTTTAATCAGCCTTCTCCTGCCTTTGTGACTACAGTCATAAGTCCTTGGATTAGCGGAACAATACCCATGATGCAGCTGCCGATAATTATTTGCCTCCATGCACCTTCTTTGTCGTCTTCACGTTCTGCACCAGACAGCCTTTTGAATCCTTTAAGAATGATGAAGCCTCCGATAGCTGGGGCGGCAGCGTAGTACATGAATTGCTGGGCTGTTTTGATCAGACTGTCAAATACAGACAGTTGATCAGACACATCAGTGCCTGGACTATTTATGACATCTACAGATCTTTCTGCCATAGAAGTGGTCGAAATGGCTAACCACGCTAGTCCTGAGTAGTAAAGGTTGTTTAACTTTTTCATGATTTTATCTCCTGTTAATTTGTAACGCCTGACTAATCCCTTTTCAAAAGGTTTTGGTATCAGGATTTTTTTTGTTCCAGAATGCCTCAATATGCTGTTTGAATTGTGCGAAAGTGAGCCCCCCGGTAAATTTCATAACCTCCCCTCCATCCTTTACGTAGTATGTGGGTGTAACATTGTGTGGAAAGTAGTTTTCGTACCCTTCATAGGAGACAGAATTTGGATGTAGTGGGTCTTGGTCGCTGTCTGTTTGCAGGTAGCTGACCTTTGCCCCTGTTTCCTCCAACTTTTTCAGGAGATCTGTATTTCCTTGGCAGGCTACGCATGAGCTTCGGTAGATATAAACAACTTCAATATTATTCCAGTCGATCAAAAACTCTGGTTTGCTTTCTGTAGGGAGAAACATAGTGCTGGACTTTTCCACATCCTCTTCTTTGATAGAATCCTGATACTTGGCGCGGGCTCTGGCAATTCCCCCGCCATTTTTGAAGGCATACAGTGTCCTTTTGGTGTGCCATTCCTGGAGTCTTTGAAAATTCTCTTCAGTTGGATATGCAGCCACATATCGCATTGGTCTGGGTGGAGCACCGTCATGATTTCCCCGGTCCCAAAATTCGGGTGTTTCAGGATCAAGGTATCTTTCCCACGAAAATGGAAGATCCTCAGACTGATTCGGGGAGCCAAGCTCTTTAGTCAGCATGGGCTTGTTCAATGCTACCAAAATTCCGATCAACAATGCTGTATTCGTAAGTTTAAGCACAACATTCATATGCTTTAAAAGCATCTATGGCTCCTTCCCGAAGCATTTTTATCGCTTCACCTCTTATGGTTTGTTGCATGATCAGTTCATTATTCTTGCTGATACCAAACTCCAAAATTAGGACCATACCCTTATATCCGGTGTGATTGCATGCACTGCAACCAGAAGATATGAATGGTTTGAATGGCTCTCCAAGAACTTTTGAAGCCAGCGTACAGGCAAGGGGTCTGCTATCTCTTTCGAGACAGTCTTGACATAGTTTTGGCTTTAATCTTTGTGCGGATACATACAACATCCCGGACTTAACATCCATTTCCTTGACTCCCCAGGCGTACATTTTTGGATACACCGAAGGGGCGCTATTGGCATGGACTGTTGAAAGAACTAAATGGCCGGAATTAGCTGCACGCATGGTCTGATCTGCCGTATCGGAATCTCGTATTTCTCCGATCATGGCAACATCCAGATCTTGTCGCATAAGATTTTTTACAGCGTCAGAAAAACTAAAATGGCTTTCGACTGGTATCTGATTAAGTCTTGGTAACTGGTATTCCACAGGATCCTCAACCGAAAAAACCACTTTTTCTTTCCGGTTAATTGTTGCAAGTGCAGAATATAACAGGGTTGTTTTGCCACTTCCTGTTGGGCCGCTTATGATAATAAGCCCGGAGGAGCAGAGAAGGGCTTCATACAGAGCTTCTTTTGCGAGACTAGGCATCGGATAGTCTGCAAGGGAAAATTCTTTTCCACGCTCCAGTAACCTCAGACATAGCCTGGGGCCGGTCAGGCAAGGAGCAAGGCTAACGCGGTAGTCAACAGGCTTGGTTGGGTGAGCAAATCTGGCACTTTGTTCTACATGAGTGCGATCCCGGCGCATCCTGAACAAGCTGATTGTTTCATCCAAAAAGATCATCTTGCGTTCGGGCTCGATGA
>Ga0163110_10001156_pt1 | contig 13319 bp, 1 predicted proteins | sample CRUFie1St17metaG_FD_108703 | JGI IMG/M metagenome (GOLD analysis project Ga0163110, IMG submission 108703) | Marine microbial communities from the Costa Rica Dome - CRUD Field 142mm St17 metaG | ecosystem: Environmental > Aquatic > Marine > Oceanic > Photic zone | place: Costa Rica: the Eastern...
GAGCATTTAAGGATATAAGTTTGTCTTTTTCACCACATCCAGTGACAAAAGATCTTCCTGTGCTTGTAAATGAGCGAGCAATCGTAAGATCTGTGAGAAATTTAGTTGAAACAATTCCAAATGAGAGGTTTTTTAGACCTTTAATTGGAACTGATGTGAGAAGATCTCTATTTGAAAATTATACTCGTAATACACTTGTAATAATTGAGGATCAAATCAGAGATACCATAAGAGCTTTTGAACCAAGAGTATCAAATGTGCAAATTGAAGCAAGATCCACACCAGATGATAATAATTTTGATATAACAGTATTTTTTGATATAACTGGATTGCAAGTTCCAACTCAATCATTTCAATTTTTATTAGAAACAACAAGATAATATGCCCTTTACACAGTTTACAAATTTAGATTTTGATCAAATCAAAGTAGCAATAAGAGACCATCTTCGTGCAAATTCCAACTTTGCTGGTTTTGATTTTGAAGGTTCCAACTTCGCAGTGTTGATTGATACACTAGCATATAACACATATATCAATTCATTCAACGCAAATTTAGTTGCAAACGAGGCATTTCTAGATTCAGCGACAATTCGTGAAAATGTGGTCTCTCTTGCACGTAATATAGGGTATGTTCCACGTTCAAGAACCTCTGCAACTGCTACAATTAATATATCAGATATAAACTTAGGTACAACAAATACAAATACACCAAAATTTATTACTTTGAGGTCTGGATTGGTATGTGTAGGTAATACACAGGGGTCTACATTTAGATTTTCAATACCAGATAGTATTACATCATCAAGAGTAGTAGACATATCGGGCACATCTTTTGCACAATTTACAAGACCAATAACGATTTTTGAGGGAACATACCTTCAGAGAATTTTTGTAATAGATACGTCTGTTGATCAAAGATTTATTATTGATAGTCCAAATATTGATAGTTCAACAATTCGTGTGTATGTGAAGGGAGTGAATGATACAGGTCTAGGAAGAAAATATAAAATGGTTGATAATATATTAAATATTGATAAAAATTCAGAAATATTTCTTGCTCAAGAGGTTCAAGATGAAAAATATGAAATATTATTTGGTGATGGTTTATTTGGTAGAAAATTAGAAAATCAAAGTATTGTCACTGTAACTTATGTTGTGACTGATGGAGAGGATGGTAATGGTCCATCTAATTTTAGTTTCCAAGGAACCTTTGAAAAAGATGATGGTGCATTCTTAAATTTAACTGATAGTGTGACAATCAACACCCTCTCAAACGCTTCTAATGGTGCTGAAGTTGAAAATGTGTCCTCTATTAAGTATTTTGCTCCAAGACTCTACTCAGCACAATATAGAGCAGTTACACCTAGAGATTATGAGGCAATAATTGGCACAATATTTCCACAAACTGAATCTGTTGCAGTTATTGGTGGTGAAGAGTTAGACCCACCACAATTTGGTAAAGTACAAATAAGTATTAAACCAAAAAACGGAACCTTTGTATCTGATTTTGACAAATCACAAATTAAAAACAAATTAAAAAATTACGCTATCGCTGGTATAAATTCAGAAATAGTTGATTTAAAATTACTATATGTGGAAGTAGAGAGTAATGTTTATTATAATACATCTCAGATATCATCAGCAAATGATTTAAGAACCAATATTATCTCTGGACTGAATAAGTATGCTAATAATGTAGAGTTGAATAAATTTGGTGGTAGATTCAAATATAGTAAAGTTAGTACATTGATTGATAGAATCGATAATGGGATAACATCTAATATAACTAAAGTCAAGATAAGAAGAGATTTAAAGGCATTATTAAATCAATTTGCACAATATGAACTTTGTTTCGGTAATCGTTTCAATATAAATCCTGCAGGTTTTAATATTAAGAGCACTGGATTTAGAATAAATGGTTTTAATGATATCGCATATTTAACAGATGTACCTCATAAAAATGGGGCAGGTAGTTTAAATGGTAGTAATATGGGAACACTATCAGTCGTTTCTAAAAATAATAAAAATCAACAAAGAGTTCTTGTTAAAGATGCTGGTAGTGTTGATTACATGAAGGGTGAAGTAATCTTGAATACAATTAATATAACATCAACTGTTAGTCAAAATAATATTATTGAAGTTCAAGCTTTCCCAGAATCGAATGATGTTGTTGGATTGAAAGATTTATACCTCAATTTTGACGTTTCTAAGAGTACAATAAATACAGTGAAAGATGTAATTGCTTCGGGAGAAGATATTTCAGGAGTTGTATTCACCAGAGATTATTACACATCTAGCTACTCTAATGGAGATTTGGAGAGGAAATAATTTATGTCACAAATTGACAAAAGAATAAAAGTCAATACTATTATTGAAAATCAGTTACCTGAGTTTGTTGTAACTGATTTCGATAAGGCAGTAGATTTTTTAAAAACGTATTACATATCACAAGAGTATCAAGGTGGACCTGTTGATTTAGTAAGTAATCTTGATCAATATTTAAAAGTTGACAATCTTGTACCTGAAGTTGTTGTTGGTGTTACAACAATTTCTGCAAATGTGTCAACAACAGATACTACAATTACTGTTCCTAGCACGAAAGGTTTTCCATCTGAGTATGGATTATTTAAAATCAATGATGAGATTATTACTTATACAGGTATTACAACTAATACATTTACTGGTTGTGTAAGAGGATTTAGTGGTATTACTGGATATAATGTCGGGGTTTCATCTTCTTTACTTAATGTAAATCAAGAAAGTTTAGAATTTAGTTCAACAACAGCGGCAGAGCATGCATCTGGATCAACTCTAACGAATTTATCTGTATTATTCATTCAGGAATTCTTCAAGAAGATGAAGAAAACTTTTTTACCTGGTTTGGAGAATAATGATTTTGCAGATAACTTAGACGTAGGTAATTTTGTTAAATTTGCACGTTCATTCTATCAATCAAAAGGTATTGAAGAATCAATTAGAATTTTATTTAAAGTATTATATGGTGTAGAATCAAGAGTATTAGATTTAGAGGGTAATCTGATAAAACCATCTGATGCAGAGTTCATACGTCGTGAAGTTATTGTAGCAGATTTAATAACACCAGATGGTGAGCCACAAAATTTAACTGGTCAAACAATTTTCAAATCAACTGATACTGGAACAAACGCATCAGTTTCTGAGGTTGAAATAATAAAGAGAGAGGGTAAAAATTATTATAAGATAGCATTATTTGTTGGATTTAGTGATCGTGACCTAATTGAAGGTGTATTTACAGTTTCGGGAAATACAAAAGTATTGGATCATGTACCTGTAGGTGCTACAATTATAAACGTTGATTCAACAGTAGGATTTGGTACAACAGGAACAATTGTTAGTGGTCAAAATAATCACATTGATTATACCTCCAAAACAATTAATCAATTTTTTGGTGTTACTGGTGTAGGGGTTGGAATTGCAACTGCCGATAATATAAGGGCAGAGGAGACTATCTTTGGATTTGAGAATGGTGATTTATCAAAAAGAGTTGATTTAAGAATTACTGGGGTATTATCTGAATTAGTTCCAATCACCGATATAAGTTTGATAAACGAGGGTGAAAATTTCTTTGTAAAGAATATTGGTGAAAAAATAGAAAATGATAATGAAAATTATAAACAAATCTTTGCAAATTCTTGGATTTATAACACAAGTTCAAGATTTGAAGTTGAAATACCATTTGGAAGTTCAACTTTTACGTTAAATACACCGATAGATAAATCATCATTGAAAGTAGGTGATAGATTTGATATTTTAAAACGCAATGAGCAAGTTATTGTTGGTGGAGGTTCTGTTGGAAGTATAGATATTAGTTTAAATCAAATTACAGCGTCAAATATCGCAGGATTTACTCAAGATGTAAATCAAAAATATGATATACGTAGAAAAGTAGAGACTGCAACAAGTTCTGGTGTAGGTATAAAAGAGGGAAATAATAAGATTATCGCAGATGTATTAAGTGTTTATACTGATGGTAATGTTGATGGTTATGTTGCATCAAACTCTTTCCCAAGTTATGATATTACAACTGATATTGTTGAGGAAACATTAACTGGAGGCACTGCTACAGGATTAGATGGTTTTAATCCTCTAAATCAAAAATTCAGTTTTATTAATTTTAATGTCAGTAGAAATATAAAATTCATTCAGGGTGATCCAGTCACTTATCAACCAGAAGGTGAAGCTTTAGTAGGTTTAGATACTGGAAGAACATATTTTGTAGATCCTGTTATACCTAGTGACCCAAATCAAAATATAACAAAAATAAGAATTTTTAATTCTACAGCACAAATTGGTTCTGGAAGCACTGTTCAAATTGGTCCAACTACCTCCACAACTGATGTTCATAAATTTGTTTTACAAAGGCATTCAAGTCGAAATTTAGAACCAGATAAAATTTTAAGAAAAATACCATTATCACAAAATTTATTTGTAAGTTCAAATCAGGATATTCCCACTAACGATATCGGAATATTAATTAATGGTGTTCAAATTCGTTCACCTATTTCTGATAATCAGATATTTTTTGGACCTTTAGAGTCAGTTGATTTATTAAATGGGGGAGATGGGTATGATATTGTCAATCCTCCAGTCGTTGGTATTGAAACAAGCAGTGGAATTGGTGCAGAGGTTGAACCAATAATACAAGGAACAGTTAAAGAAGTATTTGTAGACCCTCAAGAATTTGATATTGACCAAATAACAAGTATTTCTCTAACAGGTGGTAATGGAACTGGTTGTGTATTACAACCTATATTAGGAACTAGAAATAGAGAATTATTATTTGATAGTAGAGATATTTTCTTTAATGGTGGTGTTGATATTGTTAATGAAACCATAACTTTCAAAACACAACATAATTTAGATAATGGAGAAATTGTTTACTATGGTTCAAATGGTAATAACCCAATTGGTATTGGAACTGCGTATGATTTACTTAATCAAGTAGATACAACCTTATCTGATGGTGCTCCATACTTTGTAAGATCTGTCAATCCGACGACAGTTAGGTTATTTAATAGTAGAGTAGACGCATTATTTGGTAATGCAGGTATCAACACCGTTGGATTATCAACTGATACAGCAGCAAGTGGTATTCATAAATTTAGAACAGAGAGTAAAAATACTTTAGTTGCAGTTAAAGTGTTAGAGGAGGGTTCTGGATATACTCATCGTAAATTAAGGGTTAAACCATCTGGAATATCCTCATCATTTAATACAATATTTTTTGATAATCATGGATTTGAAAGTGGTGAAATAGTTGAGTATTCTGCAGAAACTACACCTGTGCAAGGATTAAGCACAACAACATCTTATATTATTAAAAAATTAAATGATGATTCCTTTAAATTAGCAAATGCAGGTGTTGGTGGAACATCAAGAAATGATTTCAATCGTGGTAAATTTGTAGATTTCAAATCATCAGGTCAAGGATTCCAAATATTTAACTATCCACAAATCAAAGTAAATGTTGATGTTTCTTATGGATCAACAATCACTGGTGATATAATTATTAATCCTGTTGTTACAGGAAAATTAATAGGTGGATATCTTTATGAATCAGGTACAAATTATGGTTCTAATATACTTGACAAAGAGGTAACTCCTAAAGTAACAATAAAAAATGGAAGATTTGCAGAATTTAAACCTATTATCGTAAATGGTAAAATAACTGATGTTGCAGTTGTGAATAGGGGTAGAGAATATAATTCAAGTCCTGAGATTAGAGTTATTTCAACTGGTGCTGGTGCTGGTGCTGTTGTACGTCCTGTCGTTGAGAATGGGCAAGTAATTGATGCTATTGTGACTAATACTGGTATTGGATATGATAGTAATACCACAGAGGTTAGAGCATTCTCTAGAGGTTCAAATGGTGCATATGCTGCTAGAGTAAGAAGTCTTACACTTAACAATACACATAGATTTGGTGATTCATTTTTATCAACAAAGGAAGGAACTTTAAGATTTAGTATCTTAGGATATTCTCAAGATATAGCAGATAATTTTGAAAGTACATTTACTGTTACTGGAAGTGGAGAATTTGATAAGATTACAGGTCATTCACCGATTGTTGGTTGGGCATATGATGGTAATCCAATATACGGTCCTTTTGGTTATTCTGATCCTGATGATATAAACTCTTCCTTAAAAATTATATCACCATCATATGTCCTTAACATAAGTAATGTTAAAAATCGTCCAGCTGGATACACAGCAGGGTTTTTTGTTGAAGATCACTACTTTAACGGAACTGGAGACCTTGATATTCATAATGGTAGATTTGGAAAAACACCAGAATTTCCAAATGGAGTCTATGCATACTTTACAACTGTTGGATTAGGTACTAATACTAATAAATTAGAGGGATCATATCCTTATTTCATTGGAAACACTTATCGTTCACCTTTAATTGCTGAAAATCAAATATTAAATCAAGAGTTTGATTTTAATAATTCTGGTTTAAGAAGAAATACTTTACCATATAATGTTGATGAACCATTTGCTGGAAATGATTTTGTAATTGAATCTTATGAAAAAATAAGACAAGTTTCAAAAATTGAATCTGTTACAAAAGGTGGAGTTGATGGATTTACAATTTTAAATGGTGGTAGTGGGTATAAAGTTGGTGATTTAACAGAATTTGATGATGAAGGTACAAATGGTTCTGGGTTCCGTGCACAAGTAGATGAAATTGTTGGTATTGGAATCTCTCGTATTGATACAGTAATTACTCCTTTTGCAGGAGCAACTTTTGAGTGGAAGAGTGGAGATGAGGTTGAAGCATCATTCTTACCTCATATAGAACTTAATGATCAAACTTCTGTATCAATATCTGGTTTAAGTAGTTCAATTGTCAATTTAACTAATTCATTTAATATTGGTGTTAAAACAGACACTATTGGTCTTGCTAAATCAATGACTATTGGTTCTAATGCAGGTTTAATACAAGACATATATGTTACTCAAATACCTAATACAATTTCCATTGGTGGTTCATTAAGAGTTGGTTCTGGAAATACTTCTGATGTTGAAACTTTACAAGTTCTGAATTTACATCCTCTTAGAAAGGTAATAAGAGTATTAAGACATACTGGTATTGCACATACGTTAGGATCAAATATCGATGTTTTAAACAATCGCATTAGTATTCCAGTAAAAACATCTCAATTTACATCAAAACCAAAACAAATTATATTCTTTAATGGTCCTCAATCTGTTGGAGTTGGTACAACACCTGGTGGTGCAATCGAAGTAGAAAGAGTAACTGGTGAAATAAAAGAATCTATTTCAATACCAACTAGAACAATTCATATACCAAATCACCCATTCAAAACAGGTCAAAAATTAGAATTACATAAACGGGTTGGAGCAAATCGTTTTGATGTAGGAACTACACCATTAGTTAATGAGTTTAAACTACCATTCCTTGGACTTAATCAAACAGATGTATTTGTAATTGATAAAGGCGAAGATAATATTGGTCTTGTGACTACTAGAGTTGGTATCGGAAGCACGAGTGAAGGATTATTCTTCTATTCTAAAGGATCAAATTCAGGTATTTCTTCAGGATTATATAATTTACAAACAACAGAGGATAGAATTACAGGTGATATTGACAGAATAGTAACTACAGTATCAACTAATGTATCTACTGCAAATACAACAACACATAATCTTGTTGAGGGAGATATTATCAGACTTAATGTTGTTCCAAATCTTCATGTTGGAAATGGTACAACAACACCTGTATCTGTAAATTATAATGATGAATTTGAAAAATTAATTATTGACCCAATATTATTTACTGCTTCAGATGTAGAAACCAATCAAATTGATATTGAAAATCATGGATTTAAAACAGGAGATAAAGTCTTCTATGATGGTGGTGCAACTGGATTAAGCACTGGAACTTATTTTATTAATAGAGTAAGTAGTAGAAGATTCCAACTTGCAGAAACTTTTGGTGATATTAATTCTGATCCAGTAAGAACAGTTAATATCACAGCGAATACAGGTGGAGATCAATCAATATCTCTTATTAACCCAAGAATTGATGTTGTTAAAAATTCAAAATTAAACTTTGGATTATCAAGCACTACTTTAGCAGATTTTGATTTTAAACTTTTTTATGATAGAGAACTAACAAATGAGTACTTTAGTTCACAAGACTCAAGTTCATTTAATGTAGGAACTGCAGGAACAATTGGTATTGGAACAAATAATACTGATCCAGTCGGTGCTAATTTAACAGTTCAATTCTCAGAATCTTCTCCAGGTAGATTATACTATGGTTTAACAAAGGGAGGATATATAAGCACCGCAGATACAGAGGTATCTAATTACTCTGAAATAAGATTTATTGATAGTGAGTATAATGGTGAATATAAAATTTTCAACGTTACTGATGATACATTCCAAGTTTCACCAAAAATACCTGAATTTTTAAGTTATACAAATAGCGATTGTGAAAAATTAGAATATTCTACCAGATCAACTTCTGTGCACGGGTCAATAAAAGACTTAGATATATTATCACCAGGATTTAATTATAAAAAACTACCACAATTCAAATCAGTCAATAGTGAGTCGGGTACTGATGCAAATATCATTGCATCATCTAATACTATCGGAAGAATTAAAAAAATAAGAATAGTTGATATAGGATATGAATATTCTTCAGATAAAACTTTAAGTCCAGAAGCATTTATATCTCCTGTTGTAAATATCGATAATTTAGATATTATTGACTCGGTTAATATAGTAAGTGGTGGTGCTGATTTCATGAGCACACCAAATTTGATTGTATTTAATCCTGTTACAAATACAGTTGTTGACAGACTTTCTTTACAGGCAGTTACACCAAACCAAACAATATCTAGAGTTGATGTTTTATCACCTGTAACTGGATTAGATTCAGTAGTTCATAAAATTATTTCAATTAATAATTCAAATGGTGTTGGTATAAATTCACTTCAAATTAGTAATTCTGGAGTAGTAACTTGTTTCCTTGAGACACCTATAAATGGTTTTGATGAGCAACCATTTGCAGTTGGTGATGAAGTATATGTTGAGGGAATACAAAGAGTTGGAGAAGCAGGAATAGGTGCTACACAGGGTGGAATATCAACCAATACAACAATTGAAGGGACTGGTTATAATTCAGATAATTATAATTATCAATTCTTTAATGTTGACGATTACATAGTTGCAACACAATGTATATTAAAATTTAGCACAGCAGGAGTTACTACAAATCCTGGTATCGCTAAAACTTTCCAGTCTGGTTATGCTACACTGATTAATAAGAAAAAATATCCTGTAATTGAACCCATTCAATCAAGAGGTGTCTTTGAATTAAAAGAGACTTTAATTGTTGGTGATATCATTACAGATTTAAAAGTTATAGAGGTAAGAAATGATTATATTAAGATTGATGGTAAATTTAAAATCAAAAAAGGTGATCGAATAAAAGGTGAATTAAGTAATGTATCTGCTGAAATTACAAGCGTTGTAGATAATCAAGCTAAATTTACAACTGATTTTTCAAATAGACAAGAATATGGATGGTTAGATGATATAGGTAAATTAAACGAAGATTATCAAGTTATTCCTGATAATGACTATTATCAAAATCTCTCATATACAGTTAAGAGTTCAGTTGAGTGGGAGAAATTTGTAAACCCAGTTAATCGTTTAGTTCATCCATCTGGACTTAAAAACTTTGCTGATACAGCAATTACATCAAATCTCGCTGTTGGATTTGGTACTGTCAGAAATTCAAATCAAACTGTTGTGTTAGATGTTGGTAATGTTTTAGAACTTAATGATAAACAAAGAGTAGATGCTATTAATAATTTTGATTTTGCAAGAGATTTTGATACTAGAGTAAATGGTTCTAAGTTTCTTACAATTCAAAATAGAACTTTAACTGACTTTACAAGATGTAAAACAAATAGGGTATTATTACATGATGACGTAAGTAGTAATTTCTCTAGTGATGGATTTGAGAGTACAAATACTGTTATTGAACCATTGCTTGAAGATTTTGCACATTATCTTATTCAAATAGTTGATCCAGATACTTTTGACACTCAATTTAGTGAAATTGTTACAATAACAAATGAGAGTAATGCATATCTTCTTGAAAAAACTACTGATTTTACAACTGTTAAACTAGGTGATTTTGAAACTGAAATATTACCATCTGGAACTAAAAATTTATTATTTGAACCAACTGAAAAATTCATAAAGGATCACGATATAAAATTACTCAAAATTGATTTCAATACTGATTTAGCAGGAATAGGTACGAATGGAATTGGCAGTGTTGACTTGACTGGTGTTAATACTGGTGTAGGTAGTACAACAATTGGATTTACAACTTCATCTATTATTGAAGTTCCAACATTTGATTTCAATTCTTTATATGCAACCATATTTGTTCAAGATAGTGTTACAAAGGAAATAAATTATAATGAGGTTATTGTTGACTTTGATGGAACAGATACGACAATTGCAGAGACATATGTTGATACAAAATCTGGTTTAAGTAATAGTGTAGTTGGAGTTGTAACTGCAAGAGTTGAAAATAATCTTATTAAATTACAGGTCGAAAATGATAGAGTCAATCCACTGGATATAAGATCAAATATCGTAGGATTAGGTTCGACAGCTGCTGGAATTGGAACATTTAGATTTTCAGTTGCTGGTCAACCTGCTGGTGCTGAAAGAAGTGCAAGATTAGAATCTGGTTATGTTACTGGAACAGCAAGCACAATCACATATGCTACAATCAATAAAGATATTGATAGTAGTGTTAAATCATTAGTTAGAGTATCATGTGGTGAGACATCAGCGGTTCATCAAATCATATCAATAAGAGATGTTGATGATATACTAACAGTCCAATATCCATTTGTATCTACAGGTTCTACAACTGGTATTGGTACATTTGGTGGTGAAATAGTGGGTGATGATATTAATTTAAGATTCTATCCTGATACAGAATTTGATTCATTAATAGAAGTTCAATCATTTAATCAAATATTATATACTTCAAGTGATTTTGATAATACTCCACCTGATTTATCTTATGGAACTGTAAATCAAAAATTATTCCTATCAACATATGATGGTGCAGCTGGACTTAGAGCAAATAAAAAAGATTTTGTATTAAAACATCTTGGTACTCCAATATATTCAAAGACATTTAATCCTGTTGGAACAATAAGCACAACTTCAAGCGTAATCACAATTAATAGTCATTTCTTTAATACAAATGAAGAATTAACATATACCCCAGACTCAACATTCATAGGAATTGCAGGAACTGCTATATCTATTGGTTCTACTGAAAATGTTTCTGGAGTTGTTACAACACTATTACCAAGCACCGTTTATGCGAAAGTTCTTGATGAAAATAGATTTGAATTATACACAAGACCTGAATATGTGACATCAGGAAATGCAGTAACATTTACAGGAATAGGAGCTGGTAATGCTCATAAGTTGTCTATGAGAAAACAACTTACAAAAACTATCATTGGTTTAGATGGTGTTGTTCAACAACCAATTACATTTACATCCATTACACATACATTAGGTATTTTCGATGGATTTACACATAATAGTACAATTGGTATTGGATTAACCCAGTTTGTGTTAAGTGGTATTAGTTCAGTTCAACCAAGAGATTTCTTAAAAATTAATGATGAATATGTAAAAGTAACTGAGGTTGGTTTTTCAAGCACTCCTACAGGTATAATTAATGATTCAACTGATGTTGCACTTGGTATTGCGACTTTACCAGTGGTTAAGGTTGATAGAGGACAATTAGGCATAGGAGCAACAGTACACACAGCAAATAGTACAGTAAGGGTTCATAGAGGTGCCTTTAATATTGTAGATAGCACTGTATTCTTTGCAGATCCACCTAAAGGAAATAATAGATCAAGAAGAGATGAAACTAATTTACCATTCGTAAAAGCTAATTTCAGTGGTAGAACATTCTTGAGAGCAAATTATACAACAAATATGTTATTTGATGATATATCAGATAATTTTACAGGAATTGGAAAAACATATTCATTAACAGTTGGAGGTGCAAATACATCTTCAGGTATTGGCGTAGGAAATGGAGTTCTATTCATTAATGGCGTATTCCAGACTCCTAAAACCGTTAATAATACTGGTAGTAATTATGAATTCATATCTGATACAAATGCTGGTATATCAACTGTAGAGTTTAGTGGTATCACATCTACAAATGGTGATTTCATCGTATCCGAATTTGATATAAATCAAAACCAAGTCCCAAGAGGTGGACTAATAGTATCATTAGGATCTACACCAGGCACAGGATATGCACCATTACAGGGTGCTAAAGTGAAAGCATTTAAAGATGCAAATGGTGGAATCACAAGTGTTGTAGGTATCGCTACATCCTCTGGATTTAATCTTGGTATTCAAACTGCTGCTTATGATAATATTTCTGGTATTATTACTGTTACGACAGAGAAAGTTCACGGTTTTGCACTTGAGAGACCTAATACAGTTAAATTAAAAGGTTTAGAGTTTAGATGTCCTAAGACAGTTGTAGGAACACCTACAAATGCAACTTATAATCCAGCAAATGGTATATTAGTATTGACAATCGCTAATCACGGACTTGTAAATGGTGATGCGGTTGTTCTTGATACAGGTTCAATATGCTTTACATGTGATAAAGATGGTAACAATTCTACTCATTGCTATCCTCGTGCAACCGACCCTGCTGCTGGTCAATATCTAACAGTCAGTAATGTTACTACAAATACCTTTAGAGTTAATGTTGGTGCATCATCTGCGAGTGACCAATATGTTCATACATTTGTTTCTGCTGCTGCAAACTCAGTTAAGACTATTGGTGGTGGTGGATATGTGGGAGTAACAACAACAATCTTCCAAGACCACGAGAGACCATTATTTGTTGTTGGTATTGTCTCTGATAGAACATTTGAAGTTCAGGCAGGTGCAAGCACTATTCCACACACATATCAAGGTGGTGGTCATGCATTTGAGTTCTTTGAGGATTTAACATTTGGTTCAGGTTATCGTGGTGGTTCTGTTGCAATTGGTGTTACAGATTTAGCATTTGAGCACAGATTTGTCAGTGCTGGTATTAATTCAATACGTAAGGGTAATTTTGCTGCTACAGGTGCAAATGCATTTACAGCGACAAATGCGGTTTATACTTCACATACAGGTCAATTAGTTCTAACAATACCAAATCATGGTTTAACAAC
>Ga0163110_10001158_pt1 | contig 13309 bp, 21 predicted proteins | sample CRUFie1St17metaG_FD_108703 | JGI IMG/M metagenome (GOLD analysis project Ga0163110, IMG submission 108703) | Marine microbial communities from the Costa Rica Dome - CRUD Field 142mm St17 metaG | ecosystem: Environmental > Aquatic > Marine > Oceanic > Photic zone | place: Costa Rica: the Eastern...
TATAAGAATGAAGAAGGAGTAACTTTATTAGATTCTCATATGAATCAAGAAGGAAAAGGCATTCCTAAATTTTTAACTAATGGAGGTAAAGAACCTCCTCTTATAGATTTAATAGAAGGAAGAATACCAGTAGAGCATTTTGATGCTTCTAAAATAAAACAACGCCTTATTTTTGAAGGCATGATAGAAGAGGTTTGCAGTAATTGTGGATTCTCTGAAAGAAGAGTGACTGATACAAAAGTTCCAGTAATTTTAAATTTTAAGGATGGAAATAAAAAAAATTACCATCTTGATAACTTAGAGTTTCTCTGCTACAATTGTTCATTTCTATATGCTGTTTCGCCTATTGAAGAGAAACAAGCGGAGGCAATGGAAGATTACGTTAAAAGAGATGAAAAAGAGTTTAAATGGGAACTAGATAATCATCACATCGAACATTTAAAAGAATTAGGGTTATATGATGACGAAAAACCTGGAGAGGAGTATATTTCAAAGTTATAAAACTATTTATATACATGCCTGCGAAAAAATCAAACAAGTTTTCGACTTGGAAAAAGCGAAAGCCGTTGGAAAGAAAAGTAGCGGACGACTTAGTGAAGCGTTCGGAAATAAACGACAAACTGAGAGACAAAAAGATCGATTCTTCTTTCCTCGATCTATTTTAACTAAACTTAATTTTATGAAAAACTTTATACTAACTATAGTTGTATCGTTAGCATCTACTGTTGTCATGGCTATGACTATGTACAGTAGGGAACAAGTTGAATCAATAGAAGAACCTCCGTCGAGGCCCTTGGCCTTAATAGAGAACACCCCAAAGATTGAAGCTCCTAAAGTAGAGCTTATAGTAAAAAATCATAGTAAATTTTTAGAAGACATAGGAATGAGAGAATCTTCCGGAAACTATAAAGCTGTTAATCAGTTCGGTTACCTGGGTAAGTACCAATTTGGCCGTAGAACTTTAAATGCTTTAGGATTTGATAATGTATCTAATAGAGAGTTTTTAGAGAATCATTCTATTCAAGAAGAAGCAATGTTTGCTCTATTATCTCACAATAAAAAAATATTGAGAAGACAGATAGCAAAGTATCATGGTACTACTGTACATGGAATTTATATAACTGAATCTGGTATATTAGCAGCAGCTCATTTAGCTGGCCCAGGTAACGTAAAGAAATTCTTTCGTAAAGGATATGAATTCAAAGATGGTAATGGTACTAAGATGACTTCTTATATGAAAAAATTTAGTAATTATAAATTAGAATTTTAAACTAAAATTTGGTTACTTGAGATATTTTTCGTATCTTTAAGTATGAAAGAAGAAGATTATTACAATAGAAAAAGTATTCAGACTTCATATACTATAGCGGTCATTGGTCTGATAGGTGCTTGTATAGTTTTATTATTAACGGTTATATTTAATTAATGTCAGAAAAGAGAGGATTACTAGATCAAACTTTAAAGAACGATTATAATACTGCAGGAGTATTAGAAGTCTTTCAAAATAATAAATGGTATAGAGTTACTACTAAAGACTTTAGATCATTTAATGGACCAAGAAGGATTACTGAACCTACTAGAGTAGAGCATGGTAACCCTTGGGTAGATTTAAAAACTTATGAGTATCATGGTCCTGTATTTAAATGGGGTACTAATACTATTGTAGACTTTTCAGATACTGGTTCGTTAGAAAAATCTGATGCTTGGAATAAAGCCCGTAAAATATCTGAAGATCGTGGTTAAATTACATTTTAGAGATACATCTGAGTTTGAAGTACTTTTTAAAAAGAAGACTCTTTCGGTTACTAGAAGTATAATAAAAGGTATCGAAGAAGCTATGCAGAAAAATAATAGTAAAACTGCTCCTTTATTTGAGATTAGTTTTGAGAATGCTGACAATATGTATGAAATATCACTTCCTCGCTCTCAATGGGTACAAGCATTAGAAAGTTGCTTAGAGCATCTTCACGCTAGAGACTTATCTGATGAACAAATTGATTGCTGGAAGCTAATAGAGTTAGCTAAAGCATGGTAAATATTACATACGAAAAATTTTTAAGAGATAAAGTAGAAGTATTTATTAAAGATTCTACTCGTTCCGGAACTCCTAGATTATCTAGAGAGCTAGCAAATAAAAACGCTGATATTTATGATAGTTTAGGACCTAAACGTAAAGAGGAAACTATAGAAATAAGTGAGTTTTTAAGATGGTCAAGAGGTACTCCCTATAAGACACTTTATTGGGATACTACTGATTCAGATGAATTATATAAAAAAAATCTTAAGAATAAAGCCTACAGAGAAATATTTAAAAAGCACAAGTATATAGAACCTATTGAGTATAAACATAACTCCGAAGGTTTTAGATCAGATGAGTTTGAAGGAAAAGGTTTAGCTACTTTTGGTGACAGTTATACATATGGTACTGGGTTAAGGATAGAAGAAACTTGGGGTAATAAATTAGCTAAAAAATTAAATCTTAAACATTTTAACTTTGGTATATCAGGTACATCTTCAGATACTGCTTTTAGATTATTGTCTAGTTATATTGATTATTTAGATATCGATACAGTTGCTGTATTTACTCCTTCATCTGAAAGAAGAGAAGGTACAGCTTTTAATGTCTTTGCGGAACCCCATCCATTTAAATATAAGAATATTGCCTATGGATTTTGGTCTGCTTCAGAAGTAAATGGTTTAGGTAATGAATTTAATTATACTGATTCGTACGTTGATAATTTCTATTTAAATGATCCTTCAAGAATGCTTAATCAAACTAAAAATTTATTAGCTCTAGAAATGTTATGTGTTCAAAAAAATATTAAGTTCGTTGCACTAAACGTACCTGATTTTCGTAAATTTATGAGCTTTAAGTTTTTCAAAGATTCTGATCCTACTTTAGGTCCTTTGTGTAAAGCTAGAGACTTACAGCATTGGAGCGCAGCTACTCATAGTATTATTTGTGACTTATTTTTAAATAGAATAAATAAAGAAGATAAAAATTTTACTTTAAAAAAATATGGCATCATATTATAACTATTCGTTTAAATACGATCAAAAGGTTGCTTTAAGAGAATTTACTTTTGATCATAGAGCTAGGTTTACTCAAAAGCTAGATAAAAAAACTGATGTCTATATGTCTGGAGAAACTGAGCTTCAGAAGATAAAAAAAATAATAGGTGATCCTAATAATACTGACCTACTTAAAAAATTTGGTTTTTATGATAAAAATCCTGACAGAGTAACACTTCCTACTTATACTTTAAATCAATATGGTTATAGGTGTGATGAATTTAATAGTACGGAAGATAGAATTGTTACTCTGGGCTGTAGTGATACTTTCGGTGCATATCAGTACCAAGAAAGAACTTGGCCATACTTTCTATCTAAAAGTTTAAATAAAAAGGTGTGGAATTTAGGTTCATGTGGAGCAAGCATTCAATCTTGTTATACTACTTTTAAGGCAATCGAAAGTAAAATAAAATTTTCAGAAGTATTTCTCCTTATTCCTAATCCTTCTAGATTTGTTTTTTATAATTTTAAAAAAAGTTTTTTAAACGTTCACGGGGATGATTTAGATAAATTTTCTGAACAATTTAGTATTTTTAAAGGATTAGGATTTGATCAAAAGACTATTGATGATCTTAAAGTATACTTTACTTTAATGATTTCAGATCCAAAATGGAAAGCTGTTAATATTACTACTTACTTAGATGCAATAAATGGAATAGCTTATAAACATAAAGCTAGAGTTCATTATTTATTTAATTTTCCTTTTTTTCCTCATCCTTATTCGTTAACAGATGTCGATGGGGATGTATTTACATCAAGAGCATTAGATCTTAGGCATTCAGGATCTCTTTATCAAAGAGAAGTTGCAAAACTTTTTACTAAAATAGTTGGTAACTCGAATTTTAATTCGTATATTTAAGTAAGTTAAATAATTAAAAAAGGTTATTATTATGTCAGATGTTATTTTAAATTTCGGTAAAGGTTTAGATGAGTACCTTACCAAAGAACAAATTAAAAACTCAGCACCCTTAGTATTTGCAGATGCTCCAACTAACCCAGACGTTAGTAATAAGTATCTTTTTGTAAATACTGAAACTATTATAGACGACTTAGAAAAATTAGGTTGGTTACCAGTTCAAGCTGCTCAACGAAAATCTAGAAAAGTAGGCGGTACTATATTTAGTAAGCATATGGTTTCTTTTCAGAATCCTAATATTAAAATTACTTCAAATGACGGTGATGATGCTTATCCTAGAATTTTATTAACTAATTCTCATGATGGTATGCAAGCGTTTAAATTTAGCGTTGGTATATTCAGATTAGTTTGTAGTAATGGATTAGTAGTTGCTGATGAACAGTTTAGTGATTTTAAAATTAAGCATAAAGGTTATACTTTCGGTCAGTTAAGAAATGTAGTTAGACAAGCTGTAGCTGATCTTCCTAATAAAGTTCAAGTTATGAATGATATGAAGAATAGAACTCTTACTCAAGAAGAGAAGAATAAGTTAGCTTTAGATGCTATGTTAATTAGAGCTAATATTACTCCAGGTAGTAAAGAGGCTACTAAGTTTAACTATGATGATGAAACTATCGAAGATATCTTAGAACCTAAAAGAGATGAAGATAAAGGAAATGATCTTTGGAGAGTCTTTAACGTAGTTCAAGAGAAGATTACTCAAGGAGACTTTCATGCTGCTTTAACTGGAGCTAAAGTTAGAAAGGTTAGAAAGATTAAGTCTTTTGAGAAAGATATTAAAGTTAATCAAAAGTTGTTTAAATTAGCAACTGCATTAGTTTAATTAAATAAATGTTATATTATGTATTCACTTGCAAATAAACTACCTAGTGTAGAATTTTTAAAAGAAAGATATGAAGTTGATCCTTCATCACCTTCAGGGTTAAGACACAAATTTGATGTTAGAAATCGTTCTGCATTAGCAGGAGACCGTGCTGGTTCTAGAAACGGAAGTGGTTATTACCATATCAGGGTTAATGGTTCGTATACTACTACTTCTAGAATTATTTGGAAAATAGTCAAAGGTAAAGACCCAGATCAAGTTATAGATCATATAGATGGTAATCCGGCAAACAATAGTATCTCTAACTTAAGAGATGTTACTCAAAGAGAGAATTTGTTAAACCGTAGAGATTTTAAATTAAGAAATACGAATGATAGAAGTATTAAAACATATTTTAGGAATATGTGGAGAGCATTGGCATCCTAATATTTGGACTGCCGCTGCTGCTTCACCTTTAATAGCAACTACTACTTACTGGATTAAATGTAAGTGTGGTGGAATATTTAATCATAAAAAAAGTTGTAATGAAAGAGAAGATTAAAGATTTTTTATTGAAATGGAACGCTATTATTATAGCATTTATTCTTATGATGTACTCAGTTACATTAGGTTTATCAGGTAATACTGAAGAAGCTCAGTACTCAGCCCATTGGCCTGGTACTATTTTACTATTTAGTATAGCAATTAATCAAGCACTTCGAAGATGAGTTTTGGATTCTTTTTAATGGGAGCAGCATTCTTTGCTCTCTATGTTTGGTTTACGCTCTGGATTATATTTGATCAGAATAAGAAGCAGAGGGAAGAAGGAAATGGTACTCAAGGATACTATGAACGTCATCAACCAGATGATATTGATATGGATGGAATGGGTAACCAGGGTAGGTTTAAATATGCTCCTAGACAGAAGGCTCCTAAAAGAAAAAAAGGTAGTCAAAGTAGAATGAAAAATTATTTCTGGAAAGAAGATTAATATGTGTTTGAGCGGAGCAATGTATCACGATATAGAAGATTTAGAATATGAGTTTTATAATAGGATTCAGTTTTATCCTGCTACTAGCAATGTTCACAGTACTGCTGTGGCTGATAGCAAGAAGAATCCCAAAAGAAGCAGCCTTAGTAATAATAGCCTTTCTGATAGCAGGTGATGCTATATTAGTAGGACTATGGTACTTCGGTTTAGTTGAAATAGTTGAAGTTGAGAGACATTTTAGATTAGGAATAGGAGGAGCATTTGCTACAGGCTCTATGGGCAGAAGCATATATTTTCTTCTTATGCAGAGTAAGGAAAGCTAAACTATTTATATAAGAAGTGTTGTTTCCTTTAGAACTAAACACTATATTTATATATAAAAACATCAACCTATGAAAGGTACCTTATTTTCAGCAGACTTTGCTATTGATAGTTCTGATAATCCCAAACTGTTAGAAATAAATACTGATACAGCTATTGGTGATTATATCCTTGACCAAAGAATAGATTATTCTGATTTTATCAATGTACTGTCAGGAAGTAATATTACCAAGTTAACAGTTATACATAAGAACTTCCAAGATGAATTTGTTAAACATCTTCATAAACACATTTTTACTAGTGCTTCCTTTTTAGATACCTGGGAGCCAGTTCAAGTAGACGATTGTTCTATTTACCCTAATACAGTTACTGATGCATCTGATAAGTTTATTTTAAGATTAGCTTATGATGAATCAGCAGTATTTGATTCTAACTATGCTAAGTCAGAATTAAAATTATATGATTTATTTAATGATAATAGTGATATAGAATCTTGTGTTCCTGTTTATCATTCATCATCAACTCATGGAGTTATAGATTCATTATCTTCTTCATTTAATGATCCTAATATTCCTGACTTTGCTACTAAGTCTACTTTTACCATGGATGTTAATCAAGGTAACTTAAAATTTTGGAAATTAGGTTTACCATCTACAGGAAGTGATTATAGATTAAATATTTTTAAATCAGATGTTCTTGATGATACTACCGTTATAACTAACTACTTAGATTCAGTCTCAGGCTCATTTGCAAGATCAATTAGATCTTTTCATATTATTTATGGTAATGATTTAGACCTTTGTCACTTAGGAGAGTATGAAGTTGATTCAATACTAGAAGCTCCTACTTTACTAGCTACTAGTAGTTATTCTTCTAGTGCAGTTACTAACTTAGTAAGTAATAAGCATAGATTTGAATTTGTTACTAACTACCCAAAAATTGCTAAAGGTATAGGTGCTGATACTTTTATTTTAAGTTCATCAGGAGCTGGAGTTCAAATAACTTCTGCTAAAACTGGCTCAGATTATACTTATCAATCTTATTTTATAAGTGGTTCTCCTGATACTGATGATTTTGAAATATTAGATATATGGGAGATTTCAGGTTCGGTTCTTCCTTCTGGTTCTCATATTTCATCTTCTATTATAGATTCTATTACTCAGAGAACTAATAGAGAATGGGCTCTTAGTAAATTAACCTTTGATAGCGGTCATTCTTCTATTATAGGTTCATCAGTTCATATGGCTTCTTATGATGCAACTCAAGATAATATAGGGTTTAGAAAAACATATGAATTACATCCTGGAGATTTAGTATATGATAGTTCTGGAAATCCAGTTACTATAGTTTCTCATTCTCTTTTAATTTATGATAATTTAGAAGAAGCAAAAGGCTATGACCCAGATCTTTCAAGTGTTGATACTTATGTTCTTTCAGGCTCTAATGTAGTACTTCACAACCCTTACGGAGTTGGTAGATGGGGCTATACTTGTTTTTTAGCTGGTACTAAGATTACTATGGAAGATGGTAGTTATAAAAATATAGAAGATATAGTAGTAGGAGATAGAGTTAAGTCATTTACTTCACGCTATGGAAATAGTGCTTATGCTACTAAAACAGTTACTGAAATAGATCATAAACATACTTTATTTGACCATTCTGCTGGTAATAAGTTTGTAAATGATAATGATGATCCAGGTTACTTTACATTCAATAACGATACTAGTTTAAAGTTTTCATGTGAACATCCTTTTCTAACTAAAGATGGTTGGAAGGCAGTAGTTCCTTATTTAAATCAAGAACCTTTTAATACTGAAATAATAAATAATCCTGAAATCAATAGTAGAGAGTATTATATTAAAGTTGGAGATTTCATTTTCGATACAGTAAAAGACGATTGGGTCGAAATAACTTCAATTGACTTTACTCCTGATGACGGCTCAGTAAGACTTTATAACTTTACTGTAGAAGATACTCATACCTATATAGCAGGTAATAAGGTAGTACATAACAAATAATATTATGGCAATATATAAAGAAGCACCCCAGATAAGAGTAAGAAATAGAGTTACTAGAGAATTATCTTCTGATAATAAAACTAAAACTAGAAATATTATTACTAACTTTATTACTTACTTTAAAAACTCTGTATAAAATTTTATGAAAAATTGTTTGATAATCGCTATCCCAAGAAGCGGTTCATCTAACTTGTTATCTAGTATTAGTTCTGCTTATAAACTTAAATCAGTTTTTGAACCTTTTACTAATCATACAAACATATACCCCTCTTACTATATCAATAGTGTTTGTAAAGTAATAGTGTATAGACTTCCTTATAAAAAACTAATAAATTTTAGTAAAAATTTTGATAAGATAATTTTATTATCTAGAAAAAATACTTTAGAAGCAGCTGAATCTATGACCGCTATGCGTCATGATTTAAATTCTAATAGTAAAACTGTCTGGAATGAAGTATCTGATAAGCATAAAAATCTTATACCTGTTTATTTTAATAAAATGATAGAGTGGAAAGATATAATAGAGTCTTTATCAAATGATCTAAAGTTAAAGATAGATTATTATGAAGACTTATTTTCTAATAATTCACTAATAGATAAAGATATCAAATTGGATTTAGATTATTTTGATCCTGGTAGAAAATTAAGAGGTAAAAAAGGTTCTATATTAATATGATTTTTATAAAAGAAAATTTTATATCTGAAAAAAAATGTCAAGAAATAATTGACCAAAAAGTTAGTTTAGTCCATCCAGTAGATTATGCAGAGTTTGTTGACGAATATGGACAAGTAAATGAAGTTACTGATGTAAAAGAAAAAGATAGAAAATCAGATATTACAACTTACAGAGACTTAAATTTAAGATATGATATAATTCATTTTTTAAGTACTAATCTTAATTTAGATTTTCATCAATTAGATGAGTATGAAACATTTCATTTTATTAGATATAGTGAATCTGATCACTTTGCATGGCATAATGATGTAACTAGAAAGAAAGAATATTATACTGGTATTATAAGTTTAAATGATTCTTATGAAGGAGGAGAATTATTATATAGAGACTCAACAAGAAATATTCATCAGTTTATTAAGAAAGCTGGTACTTTAATTTTATTTCCTGCTAATACTTATCATGCAGTGAAAAAAATAACCAAAGGGACTAGATTTTCATTAGCTACTTGGTTTTTTAGTAAACATAAAACTTTAATTTAATTTTTTTATTCGAATATTTTTTCGTATATTAAATAAAAAGATAAAAAAATGGTTACAGAATATTACCTTAATTCTTCTAGACTAACTTCAAAAACTAGAGAATTAGTTATCGAAGGATATCATATAGTAGTAGAAGGAATTACATATGAATTATTAAGTAGAGTTCCCAGAGGAAGAAGTAGAGTTGGTAATTTATTAAGTACTGACGAAAAAAATAGAATAATTTTATATAGTTAATGGATACAGTTGACAGGCAGTATAAATCTCTTCTTTCTTTAGTATTAAGAGAAGGAATTAATAAAACGGATAGAACTAATACTGGAACATTATCAGTTTTCGGTAAAACTTTAGTTCATGATATGTCTGACGGGTTTCCTATTTTAAGTACTAAAAAAATATTTTGGAAAGGAGTTAAGGAAGAACTTAAATGGTTCTTAAAAGGAGGAACTTATGCTAAAGATCTTTCTGATAAAGGAGTACACATATGGGATAAAGACGCTGAAAGAAATAGTAGAGACGATACTTACCTTGGTCTTATTTATGGCTATCAATGGAGAAAGAAATCTCGTTATGGAGTACATAAAGACCAAATTAAAATACTATTAGAAGGACTTCGTAATAATCCTAATAGTAGAAGACATTTAGTTAATTCTTGGGATGTTTTAGAATTAGATAAAATGGTTCTTCCTCCTTGTCATTATGCTTTTCAATGTTATGTTAGAGAAAATAAATTAGATTTAATGTGGCAACAAAGATCAGCTGATATATTTTTAGGAGTACCTTTTAATATTTCTTCATATGGTCTTCTATTAACTCTTTTGTCAGAAGAATTACAATTACTTCCAGGAACTTTGACTGGAGTATTTGGAGATTTGCATTTATATAATAATCATATAGAGCAGGCACAAGAGCAAATTTTAAGAAATTACTCAGGTAATAATCCTTCTATTAGAGTAAATAGTAGTAATATACTTGATGGAGAGTTTGACGTAACGTTAGTAGATTATGATCCTCTTCCAGCAATAAAAGCCCCATTAAATACATGAACGTTTTAGTACTCAAAAAAATTATAAAAGAAACTAAATCAAACTGGAGATTTATTTTCGAAGATCCTTTATATGATAAAATAGATTTTATTCCAGGTCAACTTATACAATTATGCTCTAAACCAGGTCAACCTGATAGTGTAATAAGAAACTACTCAGTTGCTTCTTGGCCAGATGGTACTAATAACCTTGAGCTTATTATTACTTATTTAGAAGGAGGAGAAATGAGTGAATACTTATTCAAAGAGGTAAAAGTAGGAGATGAATTTGTTTATAGAGGCCCTATGGGAGTATTTACTCTTCCGGAAACTATAGATAGAGATATATTTTTTATTTCTACTGGTTCAGGTATTAGTCCTTTTAGGTCTATGATAAACTGGATAGGAGAAAATGCTATTAAAACTAAAGATATTAAACTTTTCTTTGGTACTAGAACTCAAGATGATATATGCTATAGAGGAGAGATGGAGTTACTATCTTCAGTAGTTCCCAACTTTGAATTCATTCCTGTACTTTCTAGAGAAGACTGGAAAGGTAAAAAAGGTTACGTTCATGAACATTATTTAGACTTGATAGATAATAGAGGTATCAAACCATTAGTTTATTATTGCGGTTGGGGAGGTATGATTAGTCAAGGAAGATTCGAACTTGCTAAAAGAGGATTTAAAATGCAAGAAGATATCAGAGTAGAAATATTTGGATGAAACGGTTTAGGAATTGGGAACCAATGGATTTTATAGCTTGGTTCTTAATATTTATTTTAATAGTATTATACATAAAGTTATGTTTAGGATATACATAGGATATGATTCTAGAGAAGATATAGCATATCAAGTATGTAAAAACTCTATTATTACTCATTGTTCTGATTTATCTAAACTAGAAATACTTCCTTTAAAGTTATCGGAGTTAAGAGAGAAAGGTTTATATTGGAGAGGAGAAGATAGATTAGCTTCTACTGAATTTACTTATTCTAGATTTTTAGTTCCTTTTTTATCTAATTTTGAAGGAGTTTCTCTTTTTATAGACTGCGATACTTTATTTTTAGACGATCCTATTAAACTTTTAAATTTATATGATTCTCAGTACGCTATTCAATTAGTAAAGCATGATTATAGTCCATTATCTAAATTTAAAATGGACGGTAGAGTACAAACTCAATACCCAAGAAAAAATTGGTCATCTGTTATTTTATGGAATAATAGCCATCTTTATAATAAACAGTTAACTCCTTATTCAGTTAATAAAGAGTCAGGAGCTTATCTTCATAGATTTAAATGGGTTGAAGACGAATTTATAGGAGAGTTATCTTATGAATGGAATTGGTTAACAGATTGGTATGAAGAAGGTTCTCCTAAACTTTTACATTTTACTGAAGGAGGTCCATGGTTTGAAAATTATAGAAGATGTAAGTATTCAAATTTATGGATTAAAGAATTAAATAAAATGTTTAGTGAGTGAGAAATTCGATATTAAAAAACATATTAAATTTAGGCAGAAAAGGGCAAGTCAAGCTTCAATTAATAATCCTCTTCTCCCTGGTTTAGCTGTAGTTGAAATAAATCCTACTGAGCTTTGTAATAGAACTTGTAGTTTTTGTCCTAGAAGTAACCCAGAAGTATACCCTAATAAAAACCTTAACATGTTTATAGATACTGCTCAAAGGCTAGCTGATCAGTTAGTGGCTGCTTCTTATGATGGTGATATACATATTACAGGATTTGGAGAACCTACTCTGAATAAAAATATTCTAGAAATAGTTAAAATATTTTCAAAGCATTTTTATACTACTATTACTACTAATGGAGATAGAATAATGACTGATAAGTTATTATTACAAGATATTATTGAATCTAAATTAGCTTATCTTACTGTTGATTGTTATGACGGAGATGAACATTTTAATAATATTACTAATAAATTAAAAGTATTAGATAGTTCAAATGTTGGATATAGAGTTAGAGATCATTATGATGATGGCTCTTCTACTTTATTTACAGATTATAATTTTAATAATAGAGGCGGTATTTTAGGAGAGGTCAAAAGTATAGAACGTCCTTGCTATCTTCCTATGTATAAAGCTATGATAGATTGGGATGGAGAACTATTATTATGCTGTAATGATTGGTCTAGAAAGCAGAAAGGATTAGGTAACATTTATAATAATACCTTCTCTGAACTATGGAATAATATATATTATAATTCTATTAGAAGAGCTTTACTTAAAGGACAGAGAAGAGCATTACCAGCATGTTCCGGTTGTAACGTAGATGGCTGTATGGTAGGAGAAGATAGTGCAAATTTATATAGAGAAAAGTTGCTAGACTGACTTATTTTTCGTATATTTACATTGTAAATGATTAGGGATATAGGGGAAAGGCCGCCACAGGCGATGGGCTTTGCAAGATATCAGGAGGTTCGAATCCTCACTTTCTCCTTCCTTCCCTATCTAAAATAAAAGTTATGCATTTAAGAACCGCGAAAAGATTAGCAGAAAAATATTTAAATAAATGTGAAGATGTTTATGGTCATAGTAAGCACCATGAAACTACTCCTTATTTAGAGTTTCAACCTACTCTTTACTCTATATATACTGAAGAAGATCATACTGAAGCTGAATATATTCATGATTATAATACTATAGTTATTTACTATAAGCATATTAAAGATGAGAAGCATTTAGTTCAAACTTTAATTCATGAATATCAACATTATCTTCAATCTCCTTCTTGGTATACTAGATACTATAATATGGGATATAACTATTCAGATCACCCATATGAAGTAGCAGCTTATAAAGAAGAAAATAATTATAAAGTACTCTATGAATAGTATTAATTGGACTTATATTGGATTAGGGATATTATTTACCATTATATCTCAATTAGGAGCTTGGTTTCAGCATAATTTACAATTTAAATATGAAAA
>Ga0163110_10001160_pt1 | contig 13308 bp, 4 predicted proteins | sample CRUFie1St17metaG_FD_108703 | JGI IMG/M metagenome (GOLD analysis project Ga0163110, IMG submission 108703) | Marine microbial communities from the Costa Rica Dome - CRUD Field 142mm St17 metaG | ecosystem: Environmental > Aquatic > Marine > Oceanic > Photic zone | place: Costa Rica: the Eastern...
AAACTATTTCATTGGATTTTTCTTCCAATGATTGAGGCTCCATCCCAGGCGGTGGTGGAGGAATTTTACCTATTTCTGGGTTGAAACCTGGAGGTAGAGGCGGAATCTTGGTTTCTTTAGTCTCGACTTCGTCTAATGGGACATCCTCACCCCCTACAATTGGTTCTCCAGGGGTCAAAGATATTGGATTAGGAGGCTCAGAAACTAATTCATCTTCAGATAATTCTTCCTCCATATATGAAGTCATGTCCGTCCCTTTATGTAGACTATTTTTACTAGATTTTTGCTGATTTGTATAAAATAGCACAGCACCCCCAATTAATGCAATTATAGTCAAAGAAATTAGAACTGTAGGGAGTGGATTGAGAGACATTTTGTCAACAATGGTAAGCGGATGACCATTATCGCCCTTTCCGTCATTATTCCTATCTTCCCACTCACTACTATCCATAGGGAATGCATCTTGCTCATTGATGATATTATCACCATCAATATCGGGGTCATTGACATCACAGGTTTTGTCACCATCGGTATCTTTGGGGACTGAATTACTAGATAATGAGCTTGTGAAACATAATGACTCAGTGCTATCCGTCCAGCCATCGCCATCATCATCATTATCTGCATTATTTCCAATTCCATCAGAATCTGTATCGACTGATTCATCTGGGTTCTTAGGGAATGGGTCGTCGACATCGGTAACTCCATCATTATCATCATCATCATCGACAAGGTCACATGCCCAATCTCCATCGAAATCGAGAGGGATGGAGTTGCTATCTAGTGGATCAGTACCACAATTTGGCTCATAAATGTCAAACCAACCATCGCCATCGTCATCATCGTCGAAATTGTTGCCAATTCCATCAGAATCAGTATCGTCCCATTCGGCATTGTCCATCGGGAAAGCATCATTCTCATCTAGAACGCCGTCGCCATCATCATCAGTATCTACTAAATCGCAAACCATGTCCTCATCAAAGTCACTAGGGATCGACTGAGCCGACATAGAATTAGTAGAACATGTAATTTCATCTGAATCAGGCCAACCATCATTATCGTCATCTAGATCGCCATTATCGCCAAGACCATCATTATCGTTATCTGCCCATTCATTAGAATCTAGTGGGAATGCATCATAATTATCTGATACAGAATCTCCATCATCGTCAATATCTGCATTATTACCAAAACCATCATTATCAGTATCGAACCATTCTTGACTATCGGTTGGGAAAGCATCATTTTCGTTGGGATAATTGTCACCATCAATATCATTATCCATTAAATCACAAGTTCCATCCATATCTATATCTGAAGGCACATCAAATGAATTGAGAGGATCAGAGTCACAAGATGTTTCGATGTTGTCACTATAGCCATCACCGTCATCATCAGTATCTGAATTGTCCCCTACTCCGTTGTTATCTGTATCGGCCCACTCAGAATCATCTTGAGGGAATGCGTCGTCAACATCATCGTAACCATCATTATCATCATCGGAATCTTGTAAATCGCAAATACCATCAGAATCGAAATCTGGAGGTTGATTCCAACCATCTAATGGATCTGATCCACAGTCAATCTCATCGGCATCTGAGAAACCATCACCGTCATCATCTAAATCAGCGTTGTTCCCAATATTATCATTGTCCGTATCTTCCCATTCTGAAGCATCAAGAGGGAACGTGTCATTTACATCTTCGACAGAATCACCATCATCATCAGAATCTAAAGTATCACAAATACCATCTGAGTCAGTATCCAGAGGCACACTGTAATTATCTTCTGGATCGCTCCCACAGTCTACTTCAACTGCATCATAGAAACCGTCACCATCTGTGTCTAGAGTAAAAAACCACCACGACATACCGTAGTTCCCTTCTCCGGAAGTTGCTCTGACTTGAAGTAGAATGTCCATTCCTTCTACAATCATTCCAGGATACGTTCCTGAACCATTAGATGTTACTAATTCGGGATTGTTTACGCCAGAATAATCAATCGTATTAGCTTGATCATCTGCTAAAATGACCTGGAAGTCACTAACAGTAGAATTGAACCATACTGAGACCCTAATGCCATGACCCATTGGAACACTTGTTTGGTAATTGTCATTCAAATCATCGTCAAGGGAACCCCAGCCACTGAATGTATTGTTTACTGCAACAGAAGTTATGTTCAAAATTGTCGGATTCAAATAATCATTAGAGGCGTCCCCGCCAGTACCGGCATCATCTTGATTATTGACTGGAGCATTGGTTAAATTATCAAAAGTAAATGATAAATTGTAATCATGAGTTCCAGTATTACTTCCATAAGCATATACTCTGAAAAATAAGTCAGTTCCACCGTAATTATTCACGGTTACCTCCTCGGGATTAGAAAACCAACTATAGACAATCATAGAGCTTGAATTGTCATAAACTTCTAAGTCTAAGTCAACAGTAGAGTTCCAACTCAAAGATGCGGAAACACCGAAATAAGCAGGCATTGAAACCTTGTAGTAATCATTAGTGTCTGTTGAATATGTCACGTCACCCCAAAATGACATATTCGTTGCATTGAGAGACATTGCACTAGCAATAGTGTTTCCAGCATCTGTACCAGTGCCAGCATCATGTCCGTTTCCTGAACCAGTGCCGCCACCTCCTGAGGAACCTGTTGAAAATATCCAAATTTGCATCGTATATTGGCCGGAACCTGAATACCTATCAACCCAAACATAGACGCTACTTCCACCTACAGATGTGCCATTTGAGGATACATCATCAGTTGTTCCAGAGTTAGTACTAAGGTCGATGTATCCTCCTCCGCTATTTAATAAAACAAGATCGAAATCTGTTGAAGAAGGATAAGTTATCTGGACTGCAATTCCTGTATTTGATGACATATTAATCAAATAATAATCTGAATCATCAGACGTTGCAGTTAAATTTCCATAATAAGTGCCATTTGTAGCGGGCAATGGTGTTGCAGAAGAGGTAGAATTACCGGCATCACCTCCTGTCCCTGCATCATTACCTAACACAGGTACTGCGAGCATACTTAGTAACAATACTGAAACTAAAATCGAGATTCTCTTTCGGCTATCCATGTATGACGGAAGGGATATGATGATTTGAAGTCTCTCGATAAGCAAAAATCAATATTTATAGAATCCTTCACCAGATTTTCTACCCAACTTTCCTTCTTCAACCATTTTTATTAGTAATTCCGAAGGTGCGTATTTATCATCTCCGAATCCCTCATGAAGTACATTCATGATATGTAGTACCGTATCATTTCCAATAAGATCAGAAAGTGCCAATGGACCTATGGGGTGGTTCATTCCTAATTTCATAATGCCATCAATAGCTTCTGGTTCGGCAACCCCTTCTTCTAATGCCAAAATCGCTTCATTTATCATAGGGCATAAGATTCTGTTAGATACGAAGCCAGGAGAATCATTACATGATAATGCTGTTTTACCCATTTTCTCAGCAGCATTGACAACTGCTGAATTTACTTCCTCGGAAGTGTTGCTGCCATTAATTATCTCAACTAATTTCATTATAGGAACAGGATTCATAAAATGCATTCCAATTACCTTTTCTGGCCTATTTGTAGACGCGGCAATGGAATCAATACTAATGCTTGAAGTATTAGTAGCAAGTATGGTTTCAGGTTTACACAAATCATCTAACTGTTGAAACAAGGCTGTTTTGTAAGACAAAACTTCAGGTATTGCTTCTACAACTAAATCTGCATCTGATGCCGATGAATTCGCAGTAGAAGTACTAATTCTGGAAATTGCCAATTCTGCTTCTTTTTCGGTCATTCTGCCCTTTGAAACCAGTTTTTTTAGAGATTTTTCTATTGTTTCCATTCCTCTATCTACAAACTCTTCTTTAATATCTATCATAGTGACTTGATATCCTGCACAAGCTGAAACTTGAGCTATTCCATTACCCATTTGTCCAGCACCAATAATCGCAATATGTTCTACAGCCATATATCTTCGAAACAACACAAAGCAATGAGGGTTATGCTTAATCAAGGTCAATTGTTTCATCATCATCTGTATGATTAATCGAGTGTATACTCCGATTAGTTTCCTTCCAAGATCTCAACTCTTCTGCTTCAGGTAAATCACTATTGACAATTTTCCAATCTATTTCTGATTCGGTAGATGAAGAATTTAATAATTCATTAATTTCATTAAATGATTCTTCGAGAGAAATTAGATTCTTATCACTTACTTTCTTTTTCCTTATTGATCTACGTGCAAATACAGTCCCACTAATAAGAATTAAGACGCCAAATAATGTAGCTAAGAAATACCAAAGCATAGGTCCTTGATCTTGGGCATCATCAATAGCCCAATCAATCCAATTCTGATTGATTACTTCTATGGAAAATGAATTTCTGTTATTTACTGCATCCGTAGTTGTACCCTGAATGACATGTTTGCCAACAATATCTTGTACTGAAATCTCAATATTAATTAATCCTGATGAGTCACAAATAAATTCATATGATTCAATTACACTCCAAATCATTACATAAGCTCCTGGTTCGCACTTACCATGAATATTCTTGACGGGGTTCAAAGTAGAGTTCCGCACACTAATTTGCTCGAATGAGAGGATAGGCGCTATAGTATCACGAGTTATAGATAGTTGATATTCATGTACCTCGTCCAAAGATTCAATTTCGATAGAATACTCATTAATGCCTTCTTTAAGAATCAAATCTAATTCTACTACCAGTGCACCTGGAACAATCAAGAATCGTTCATCTTCGGCATCATTTTGCCACCAAATTTCTTGATCGGGCCCTCTGTAAAGAACTGCAGATAATTTATCTTCAGTCGTAATACCTCCATTCCAAGGAGCTACTACATTTGTAGAATAAATGGACTCATTGAGGTTATAAATTTTACAATCGACTAGGATGTTTTCATTATACTGCCCTTCTGTTGAATCATAAGCGATTATACAAAATTCATGTGAGCCTTTATTTTCCAAAATGAAATTTGATTCCCCTCCATATCCTTCCCATTCTTCAATCTGATTACCATTATGAGTAAAATAAACATGAGATAATTCATTAGATGCCCAATTCATTACTTGACGATGGTCGAATAAATCATTATTATTCGAGGGGGAAAACATCCAATCAATAATTGGAATACTACGATCTAAGAATAAATTAAATTGTTCAGAGGCAGAATTACCAGCCCAGTCTACCAAGTAAATATCAACCAAATAATTTCCATCGGAAATATTGTTTAAATCAACTTGTACGGGGATATTTCTAGTATTTTCTAAGCCTGAAAGATTTGTGACTAATATTTCAGGCATATTTCCATTAGAAGTGCAAATTTCAATGACTTCATAGATTATAGAATCCTCTTTAGATATATTGAGGCACCATTCTTTGACATCTATGGAAATATTCAATCCAAAGGTAGAACTAGTGATATTGAGGACGCTGTAAAAATCATTAGCAGTATATCTAAATTCATTCTGATCATCAATATACAATGAATCTAATTCCGGAATTTGATTATCATAAATCACCATGTGACTACTTGAGATGCTATTTCCTGCTGCATCAACAGAAGTAATTGAAAAATAATTATCTTCGGGAATCAAATAATATTCACTTGGAGCCCCATCTGATGAGTAATCAATACCAATTTCGCTTGGGATTAGGCCCACAGTCCAGTTTACGGAACCATAATCATCGAAGCCAGGTATAAGATAACCATCTTGGTAAACACTAGAGCCTGGTTCAGTCTGAATTACTAGATTAACATATGGATTTTTAGTGATCTCTGGCACACCATAGATGAATAATGGAGGAGATGTGATATCATAATTAACAGAAAGCCAGGATTGATGGAATAAACCAGATCTGTCTGTAATATTAACACCATAATCGTGCCATTGCTCTGATTCTGGAATTGTTGAATTAATCCAAACTTCGCGGAAGGAAATATTCTCTGGCATAGCGAAATGATTTCCAGAGTTCCATATTTCTGTCAAATTATGATAATTCAAATAAGTATCAATTGCTTCTACGGAATTTGCAGATGGAATAATTGTCTGGTTATTCATCTTATACCAATTGAGATCATCTAAAGCAAAACCGATCCCAGTATCTGTGGCATAAATTTCTATAGGAAGTAATTCATTGGTCTGTGTCAGATTTTCAGGTTTCGAAAACTCAACATATGGTTCAATCTCGAGTAATTCATAAGTGTATGGAAGACTTAATTTGATGCCTCCGACAAGAGTTATTTCTACTTCTCCTTGCCATATACCAGCATAATCAGGACGTTCAAAAGCTAAATTTATTTGGTGCGCACTTGTAGGTATATTCCCTGCTAAAGTTTCTGAACCATTAGGCCAAATAGAATTAATTTCAGAATTTAATAATGCTATTTGGTCGGTGATGTTTAATTTGTCCCCCCCTATCATGTCTATATCTATCCAAAATTGCACTTCACCTGATACTGAATAGCCATGTACTGCTACAGCGTATAGGCCATTTTCTACATCATTTAATTCTATACTTTCAGAAGAAGTTCCCGACCATGATCGAGAAACTTCTTCACTTGATGTGAATTGCCCATCTTCATTTTCATCATAAAACAAGAAGAGATCTAGATCGGCTGATTCATAAGAATCCATAGAAATACTCAACTCAGAAATATCATCAACAGTAAAATTATGCCACCATGAAGATGTCATTTTATCATTGGAGACATCTTGGTATGCGGTTTCATTATCAAAATAAATTGGTTGTGTCCATCCATATGAGGATACAGATTCAATTTCCATAGGTACAGTAGATACTACATGAACCGCGTCAACTCCATCTCCATCTGACCAATCAGTCACCCTCTGGGAAAAGCCATCCGCTTCAGCAGCAACATACCCTACAGAGATATTCAGGGCATTGTCATTTGTGGAAACACCATGTAAAGCAGTATGTAGTACCATTTGATGAGTTCCGGCCAATGCAGGAACAGTGAATACTTCTCTAGACGTACCTGTATATGTGCCCCAATTATGCTTCCCACTCCCTACATGATTATTCGCTGAGCGAGATGAAATACTGAAAGTAGAATCACCATATGAGTCAGGGTCATCCTCTGAATAACCGTGAGGCGTTTCATCGAGCCATAAGATATCAACATCAGTATATGGATTATCATCCCAATCGACATCTAATATTACTGTGCCTCCAGTATCCCATTCTTCCGGCCAATCAACAGTTAGGAATCGCCAATCACCACTTTCTGCACGCCAATTCCACCTAGTTGCTCCGCTAATCCATTCTTCATCGTAGAGAGTTTGGTTTGACATGTTTCCATCTAATGGTTTTGGTTTAATTTCAAAAGGTCCTGACCATGGCACATTGGTTATCACGGGAAGCGTCCAATTTCGATGAGATGTAATAGAGGCATTTCCATCTTGATAATAAAATGATTCAATTAAAACACCATGCTGATGCAGACCTGATTCAGCATCGAGAGGCACCTCGATATTCATCTGAAGCGAATCATTACTATCTGAATTTACGACCATTGTAGAAGGTATCGTAATCCACTGATCATCCGCACTTCCAAATGCCGTCCAATCAATTTCAATTCTCACGGGGTCATCGGACAAATCGCCATTATGATTCCATACACCTAGGAATATACCGTCCCTAGCATCCTCAAATGGGTTACCAACCCTTACTTCTGCATTAGGACCATTGGACCACCAATACGATACTTCATCTAATTCACTAGATTCCGTCCAATCATCAGAATCTACCATGGAATCATTATCGAAATCTTCAACATAAATACCGTCTCCATCATCATCGGACCATCTATAAATCTGTAAATACACCCTTTCTTCTGTGTTTTTATCCATATCGCCATCAAATGCCGAATACTCTATTGTTGCTCTAGCTCGAAGTTGCCTAGTATCTTCAGGTAAAGCATGAATTGTATCAGGGATGTGTAAAGGAATTAACAAATCTGGCCTGTCTCCTTGATGACCATCCCAACTACTATTTTCTCCATTTGAACTACCATTACCAGTACTATTCCAGATAATTACTTCGTGGGCAAGTGGTTCAAACAAAGTAGGTGTGAATCTAAGTAAAACATCTGTATCAGCATGATTTGTAAAATCTAAGTCGACTAATTGAGATTCTCCAGGAAACATATAGTTGATATTGGCGTCCCTGTGTTTACCTTGGAATGTGCCACTATTCCATTGTGCTGGACTCATCCACCAACTACCATTATCACCCTCTAATGTAGATACTGCACGTGAGGCATTAAACCAACCACCTCCTTGAATAAATGGCTCATACCCTCTATCATCAGAAGTAGACAAAACAAAATCTCGGAGTGTCTGAGAATCAGGATACTCGCCCTGTGTTTCTTGCCAAGCTTCGGCAACTACTGCTAACAAACCCGCAGCAATAGGAGTGGCTAAACTAGTCCCTCCCCAAGTCGACCAAGCAGAATTAGCATTATTTCTCAAATTAAGAGGTAGGTCACCTGTAGCACTCCATCCAACTGATACAATATCTGGATCCATCCTACCTACTACATTAGGGCCTCTATTAGACCAAGGCGCATTTTGACCCCATGAATCACTTGAACGTGAACTAAATGCCCCTACCGAAAATACTCCATGAGCAGCCCCCGGAACTTTCGTAGTTCCGAAGCCATGACCACCATTGCCTATAGCAACAGAATATGAGGCATTATCATTGTAAACCCTAGTTAACCAATCAAGATAAAGTGAATATCCATCAGCACCAGATTCATCTATACTGGAGTAACCAAAAGAAAAGGAACCAATATCTGCCTGATCGTATTTTGTTTCAGATTTACCATCATTACCCTCTGCAATCCATCGCCAAGCATCTAGTGAATGCCCACCTGAATAATGATTTCCAATTGAGGCTATAGTTGCATTTGGCGCCATACCAATAACTCTTCCATCATCAATCTCTCCTTGAGCAGAAATTGCACTAGCACATAATGTGCCATGGCTTCCAGAATCTAGCATAAACAATGTCAAATTTCCGGCGCCAGCTATCCTATTCTGATAACCATGTCTAATTGAATATGTTTCACCATAAGGTACGCCATTTATTCCATCTGAAACCCAATAAACCAATCCTCCTGAAATGTCCCAAAGATTATCTCCGTTGGTGTCCAAACCAGTAGTTTCTGACCCAGGCTTAATTGCTTTCTCTCCAGAGAAGTTACCATCTACATCCATATCCACATATACGGTTTCGTATAGCCCAGATATTTCTTCATCAATAACAATAATTGGCACATCACCCCCTACCTGTGAACGTAATGTAGAGTCGGGATGTTCACCCAAATGATAAACGCCAGATAATGAATTGGGAATGCCCGAAATATTGTATCCAGATATATCTAGTACGCCATCTGAATCATTGTCATAATCTAAATTTGAAGTATCTGCATACCATGTATTTGACTGAGGATATGCATTTCCATTTACTAAGTATGTATACATGCTATTATGGTCAAACATCATCGGCCAGCCTGACCAATCAGAACGTGAATCATCAACTCTAGCTTGAGTACCATTCAAATCAGGATGGGCAAAGTCAACGCCGGTATCTGCGACTGCGACTATCATCCCTTCACCAGTATAACCTCTCTCCCATGCATCATTTGCCCCATGAATTTCTCCTGACCTCACAGATTCAGGTTCGGAATCGGGACTATCAAATGGAATTGTATCATATGGTTGAGGATTATTTTGTGCATCTAAAATTGATATCACCCCTGGCACACTAGGTAATTTATGGAAAATATCAGCAGACATCCAGAAAGTCCTATGATCAATTTCTCCTGATGTGGGGTCATAAGTTTCAAAAATTTCTCCATTCTTAGCATCAGCTTGTTTATCCAAGGCATTATTTTTTAATTGCCATAAATTTAACTCAGCAAGAGACCAAGTAATTACAGTAACACGAATTTCTTTCGCACCTGATTCAACCCTCAGGTTAAGGGATTCTTCAATCCAAGGATTCCCAGGGGATGGAAATGAAGGTGGGTTGGCCTCCAATAAAGTGTAGGAACTATTATCCTCTTCAGAGATATTATCAAAATCTTCATTATTAATCAATAATGATACTGAAGAAGTTAGCATCAAGAGGGTTAAAACCACAGCACGGCGTTGATGCATATTCTTTCCATTGTTGATGATGACTTGTATTTACCGGCCTCGTGTCCCGTCATAATCAAAGCGTAAGAGCGACTCGAGGAGTCCACTAGTCCCGTAGTGTAGTGGTCCATCATGTCGGGTTTTGGTCCCGGCGACCCTGGTTCGAATCCGGGCGGGACTACCAAAAATATTTCATTCATTGATTTTTTCAGGCATTTTAGCAAGATCTCGAGTAATATTCTTTTGATGGCTTTCCAGAGTCCCCCCTCCTATCTCCAATAACTTGGAATCTCTCCAAAGTCTTTCTACGACATATTCTCCAACATATCCATATCCGCCCATTACCTGTATTGCTCTGTCTGCAATATTTTTTGCTGCAGTTGTAGCATAAAGTTTGACACCATCAGTATCTAATCTATTTCCAGACTTGGATAAATCTGTATTTCGAGCAGTATCATAAACATACGAACGCATTGCCCTATATTCTGCCCAAGACTCTCCAATATGTCTCTGAATCTGACCAAAATTTCTTATTTCACTGCCAAAAGCCTCTCTTTCTGAAGCATATCTATTCATTGCATCCAAACTTCTACGAGCTATTCCAAGTGCCATGGCAGCGAGACCTATTCTTTCAATCTCCAAATTCCTCATCATATGAATCATAGATTCGCCAGGACCACCTACTACATTTTCAGGAGGTACAATACAGTTATCGAAGACTAACTCAGCAGTGTTTGAAGCACGCATACCGGTTTTATCATAGATTTTCTGACCAACAGAAAAACCAGGCATATCTTTCTCTACAAGGAATGTAGTTATCTGGGCACGCCCCTTTGAATCCGTACCGGTCCTTGCATAAAGCCAACAAATGTCTGCAGGAGTACTTTCATCATCAATTGAACCATTAGTAATCCACATTTTCCTACCATTTATTACCCAGTTGCCATCTGAATTTAACGCCGCAGAGGTCTGCATTCCTAATACATCAGTACCATATCCTGGTTCACTCATAGCCATACAACCTATCCATTCCCCACTACAAACCTTAGGTAAAATTCTTGATTTTTGTTCATCGCTCCCATTATGTGCTAAATTATTGACCATTAATTGAGCATGGGCAAGATAAGCCAAACAAAATCCAGGATCTGAGTATGATAACTCCTCGTTTACAATTGCAACTGCTGTTGCATCCATTCCCGAGCCACCGTAATCTTCAGGCACACTAATTCCAAGTAATCCATAATCTCCTAATTTCCTGAATAGTTCTTGGTTGAATTTCTCAAATTTATCATATTCTAATGCCTGTGGTTCAACTTCTTCAGAAACAAAACTTCGAATCATTTCCCTAAGCATTGCATGTTCTTCAGTTGGGTTGGCCAAATCTATACTCTGCCAGTCACTGTCCATGGTCCTTCGAGTAATGTTTCTCGTATATGGCATTCGATTAGCGATTCATGCTAATTTGGCATCCCGTCAGATAAACATCAAGGTGTGACTCTACGGCTATCTCTTGGAAAAGGAATGACTTCTCTAATATGTTCAGCGCCGGATAACCAAGTGCAAACTCTATCTACACCCATACCGAAACCTCCATGAGGAACGCCACCATAACGACGAGTGTCAATATAAAATTCATAAGGTTCCCTAGGAGTTCCTTCTTCATCTATACGCTCTAATATTTCTGCTTCAGACCATGTCCGCTCTCCTCCACCAATTATTTCTCCGTAACCTTCAGGTGCCAACAAATCATGACAAAGAACATATTTTGGATCATCGGGATCGGGGCGATGATAGAATGGTTTAGCAATTCTAGGATAATGTGTCAGGAAGTGAGGGACTTCGAAATCTGCGGTCAATATCTTTTCTTTAGAATAGTCTAAATCCTGACCCCACTCAACTTCTACACCTTTTCCTTGTAAAGTTTCAATGGCCTCATCATAACGAATAATGGGGTAAGGATTATCCGCATATTGAGAAATCAAATTTAAATCTCTGTCTAAACTAGATAATTCATCAGACCTTTCATCTAATAATGTACTAGCAATGTGGCGAACCAATCCTTCACCGTGTTTCATAACTTCATTATTTGAAGCCCAGGCAATTTCCATCTCAGCATGCCAAAACTCTGTCAAGTGTCGACGAGTCCTAGACTTTTCTGCTCTAAATGATGGAGCAATTGTGTACAACCTTTCAAGTGCAGGCATTGCTGCTTCGGCATATAATTGCCATGATTGAGTGAGGTATGCTTTACGGCCAAAGTAAGGTACCTCAAAGAGAGTGCTACCCCCCTCAACAGCTCCTGCTACAAAATTAGGTGCTTGATATTCAATAAATTGGCGATCACGAAAATATGAATGTACCGCGCCAAATACTGATGAGCGAATCTTGAGCATTGTTGTCATCCTACTTGTTCTAAGATACAAATGTCTATTGTCAAGAAGGAACTCTGTTTCACCACCATCTGCCTCAGCCATAGCTGATTCTGTTATTGGAAAAGGCCGATCAGGATTTACTGACCCTACCACTTCTCCACTCAAAACTTGTAATTCATGGCCATGTTCTCTGTCAGTTGGTTGGACGATACCTTTCAGAATTACACTAGATTCGATTAAAGAGCTTTTTAGTTCATCGAAAAACAAATCTCCCAATACTTCTCTTTTAGCGACACATTGGATATTTCCGGTTGAATCTCTTACAACTATGAATCTAATTTTATTCGAACCCCTAGAACGATAAATCCAACCTTTTAGTTCGACTTCTTGACCATCATATTCGCCGGCAAGAATCTCGCTAATCCATGTGTCCTTACTCATGCGAGCCATCCTCCGTGATTGAGCGTGCAAGCACTGACATATCAAAGTCAGCATCAGATAGTTAGTATAGTGCCCGGAGATTAAGCCAAACCCATCACCGAAAATGGTGATGAGCATGGCGGGTCTGACGGGGTTCGAACCCGCGACCCCCGGGTTAAAAGCCCGGTGCTCTACCTGACTAAGCTACAGACCCAGCCTCGCGAGAAAGCACCCCTCTATAATTACAACGGGTAAGCAAATACATTGCTTCCGCCTAGCTAATTGTTGGCGGGTCTGACGGGGTTCGA
>Ga0163110_10001161_pt1 | contig 13307 bp, 15 predicted proteins | sample CRUFie1St17metaG_FD_108703 | JGI IMG/M metagenome (GOLD analysis project Ga0163110, IMG submission 108703) | Marine microbial communities from the Costa Rica Dome - CRUD Field 142mm St17 metaG | ecosystem: Environmental > Aquatic > Marine > Oceanic > Photic zone | place: Costa Rica: the Eastern...
AAGGAGGCTGGCTCCCCGGGACAGGGTTCGATGCCTATCCGTGGCGCCATCCAGTGACTGAATTCAGCTATATCAACAGCTTAGCAAAACACACCTGCAGGTCAATTGTCAAAACCTTACCTGCAACCTTGCCTGAACCCTGGACCACGGTCCGAGGGCCAAGGTCCAAGCACATAGGTCCGTGGTCCACTGACCTTGAGCCGTGATCCGGGGACAGTGTCTCGCGGGTCAAGCTTCGCGGCTCCCGCCTCTTGGACGCCGAACCGGGGGTTACTGGGGCTGGTTGCTGGATCTGGATCGAATTGGGTCGAGGGGTGGGGTGTAAGTTTGGGGCAGGTTGCGGCTCGGACCTTGGGCGGGTGATGGATGGGTGGAGGCACGGGTGCGTAATTTCGATGACGCCTTGTTTACCAAAGCGGCAGCACATTTTCCGGGTGGCTAGGACCTGGATAGGACTGTATCTTTCGGCCTCCACGAAGCCACTTGGTGGTAGACCGCATGAGACCGTACCGCGTCCCGCTTATTACGGGCATCAATATATTCTTCACCGGCGTGGGGTTTGCCTCAATGACGCCCCATCACGCAATCTACATTCATTGTTTAGACCTAGCTCATGTTACTCGAAATCTTTTTTGATACCTTGGATTGGCCCAAAGCTCATTGCCGATTACTTCTGCAATCGTCTCTGCAGCGGCCACCACATCGTCCCTGTCCAAATATAGCGGTGTAAACCCAAATCTCATGATGTCGGGTGCCCGGAAATCTCCGATCACACCCCTATCGATCAGTGCCTGCATGGCCGCATGTCCGTTTTCGAAAGAAAAAGACACTTGCGATCCGCGAAGTTGTGGATCACGTGGTGAAGCAAGCACCATTTGAGGACAACGTCGTTCCACCTCGGCGATGAATAGCTCGGTCAGGTAAATCGACGCCATGCGCAAGCTGGCCATATCCACACCTTCCCAAACATCCAGCGCGGCGTCGAGCATTGCCAATTGCACTATTGGTGGAGTGCCGACGCGCAAACGTTCAGTTGTCATGGCAGGGCGATAGCCGACCTCCATCGCGAAAGGGGTGGCATGGCCCATCCATCCGGCCAAGGCTGGTTGGACGTTTTCAACGATATCGGGACGTACATAAATGAAGGCGGGGGCTCCAGGTCCACCATTAAGGTATTTATAGGTGCAACCCACGGCAAATTCTGCTTTCGAATCGTTCATATTTACCTCCACTGCACCGGTGCTGTGTGCGAGGTCCCAGATCATAACAGCCCCTACGGCGTGGGCAGCTTTAGTAATCGAGTTCATGTCGTGCATGCGTCCCGAGCGGTAGTCGACCTGGGTCAGCAACACCACCGCTACATCTTCGGTGATCGAATCTACTAAGTCTTCGGGTGCCGGCGTTTGCAATTCGTAGCCTCTGTCGATAGTGCCAATCAGCCCCTGTGCCATGTAGAGATCGGTTGGGAAATTACCATTGTCCGACAGGATGACTCGACGGCCAGCGCGCATCTTCAAGGCCGCGGCAAGCGCTTGGTATACCTTGATCGATAGTGTGTCACCAGTGGCGATCGATCCTTCCGGTGCCCCAATCAGCCGTCCTATCCGATCACCGACGCATAGGGGGAGTGAAATCCAGTCTGCAGTGTTCCATGCCCGTATCAGCTCACACCCCCATTCGCGTGTGACGACCTTACCAACACGCTCTATGACACCTTTTGGAAGGGGGCCCAAAGAGTTGCCATTCAGATAGATTAACCCATCAGGAATATCGAAGCGCTCTTTTCTCAGCAGCATCAAAGTTCCCCCCGCAAGTGCCAGAGTTCGGGGAAAAGCTCAACGCTCAGCATTTTGCGCAGATACTGAACGCCCGAGGTGCCGCCCGTGCCGCGTTTGAAACCGATTACCCGTTCAACGGTGGTGACATGGTTAAATCGCCAGCGACGGAAATAATCTTCCAGATCGACCAGCTTTTCACCAAGCTCATAGAGCGCCCAATACTCGTCGATATTTTCGTAGACAGTTTTCCACTTTGCCTGAATTTTCGGCACCGCTTCATGCGGTGCATCGAGCTTGGGCGAGGGTAGATTCTTTTCGTGTCCATCGATGGTGCGAAACATAAAGGCGTTCACCTCGTCATAGAAACTGGGTTGGGCCAACTCTTTGGACAGGGCCTCGTACACATCTCGCAGTTTCTCATGTGGTTTGAGCATCGTAGGATTTCGGTTGCCTAGGATGTATTCGATCATCCGGTACTGATAGGACTGAAAGCCGGAGGACGGCCCCAGCGCCTCACGAAACCGAGTATAATCCGCCGGCGTCATTGTGCGCAGCACGTCCCAGGCGTTGTTAAGTTGTTCGAAAATCCGGCTGACACGAGCCAACATTTTGAACATCTGAGCAATATCGCCTTCTCGAAGCGCTTGCCGCGCCGCCACCATTTCGTGAATAGCCAGTTTCATCCAAAGCTCGCTGGTCTGATGCTGGATCATGAAGAGCATTTCATCATGAGCATCGGACAGCGGTTGCTGATGCGCGAGAATATCTTCGAGATGGAGATAGTCGCCATAGGACATGGCTTCCTTGAAATTCATCTTGGCGCCGTCGGTGCTGGGATCATATGGTTTGCCAGTCATTTATCGCCCTTTGGGAAACAACTCAGCGTCTGCAAGCCATTGTGACATCTTCGGGCGTTCTGCCCGCACTGCTGATCGGAACTTGTCGTGACCGCGTTTGTTCGGCCAAACATGATCCGATACGGTAGCCATTCGCACCGCAATATCGTCATTTTTTACGTTTATTACCATTAGATCGCGGGCGAGCATAAGGGGACCGGCGTAAGCCTTACGCACTTCGCTTTCAATTTCCGACGCGGTGTCAAAATCGTTGAAGTGATGGTAAAGCACGGCAAGTTTTGGAGCACATTTTGCCAAAACCACACCTACTTCGTCTGGTGAGGAATGAGCCCAAGTCCCTATGCCGCGTGCGGTTCGTTCATCGTAGCCTGAACGATCCATCAGCTGGCCGACCGTATTGAAGCACTCATGAATCAAGACATCAGCTCCTTGACCATAGTCGATCATGAACTGGCTTGGCGTTGTGTCGCCTGAAAACACGAAAACCCGACCATTCCACTCTAGTCGGTAGCTGACAGGACCATCGAGAATGTGTACTGCAGGAAAAGAAGATATCGAAACGCCGTTGCGGTCATAGATGACAGCGGGAGTAGCATAGTCAAATTCATGCACTTCAACATGCTGGCCCACCTCTGGTAATAATCCCGTGCGGGTGGAGGTATCCCAAGTCCAACTTGAAATCTGAGTTTCAACAAAATGCTTGGTTCCGTGTTCCGGGATGGCACCAGATGGCCCCCAGACTTCTAACGCTTTCAAGCGACCGCCGGCCCATCCACCAACCCAGACATTCGGAAAGTCGCCCGCATGGTCTGCGTGGAGATGGGTCAGAAAATATCCTGTCACGGCCTCGTACGGTATCTCAAGAGCGGTGAAGTTGAGTTGGCTGCCCGAGCCAAAGTCGAACATGAAGATATCGCCATTTCCCAGTTCAACAAGAAAGGATGTATTGGCCTGACTGCGGCGCAAAAAGGGTCTGCCGGTCCCAAGGGCGGTAATTCGCATTTCGTTGGGCGCAAGGGTTTCGGTCCCAGGGTAAAATTGCTCTCGCATTTTCTCACTCTTTAGCATCGGCAATGGATGTTTCAACACCAGCTACCGGCAATTCAGCATCTTTCAGCCATTGCGACATGTGGACAATATCAGAGGTTTCCATCGAAGGTCTCTTGCTGCCATGGCGATGGCTTGGCACAGGCCAAGCAAGGTCAGGAACCACTGCCTGCCGATAAACAATTTCTTTTTTCGAAATGTTCAGAACCATTAGATCCTCAGCCAACGCCGCCGGCCCCTTCCAGGTCGTGCGAAGATCGTCGATAACAGGGACTCTCAAATCTTCTGAGATCATTGTATGGTAAACTACGCCAAGGCGCGGTTGACATAGCTCAAAGATCATCCCAGCCGATCTGGGCGGGCAATGGACGCCGTGGCAGATGTTCTGCGCAATCTGCAGTGGAAGATGAGTTTTCTCGGCATAGTCCTTGGCCGGCACAAAGGCTTCATGGATCAAAACATCAACATGCTGCGCGTTGTCGACCATAAACTGACTGGGCTTTCCGTCACCAAGATAAACAAAGGACAGCCCATTCCAGTCAAGGCGATAACTTATCGGACCATCGATGCAATGAACTGCCGGGAAGGACGTTATTGTTACGCCGTTTTCTTCATAGACTGTCAATCCGTTAACTGAATAGTCGAACTCAGTAAACTCCGCTTGCCAACCGGTGCCGGCTGTTACGACGTTTCGGCGGCTTTCTATGTCCCAAGCCATCATCGCTTCAAAAGCACGGCCAAATGCTGCCGTGCCGAGTCTTTCTTCGCTGGAGGACGGCCCCCAGACCCGCAGTGGCGTAAACCTCCCACGCACCATGCCCAAACCGTAAAGTGAAGAAAGATCACCCATGTGATCCACGTGCAAATGAGTCAAGAACACCTTGTCCAGCAAAGAGTGCGGTACGCCGAGCGAGTTCAGATTTGAGGAACTACCGGTGCCCAGATCGAAGATGAACTTGTCGCCATTTCCAAGCTCTACTAGCCAACCCGGCGAATTCTGTTTCCGCCGACAGAAAGGCATTCCTGTCCCGAGAGCGGTTATTCGCATCTCATTTTCCGGAAGATCCTCGCCAGGATAAAAGAAATTCGGATCGCGTTCAGTCATGGAGTCACTCCCACATGTGTTGGTTTTTTAACGGCGTCGGATGGCAAACAAAGAAAGAAAGGCAAAGGCTAACGTCAGCAGGGCAATGGCAACTGGAAACTCGATCAAGTTTGCAGGATTGCCCTCGGTCAGTGTTAGCATTTGCCCATAGCTGCGCTCGAACTGGCGGCCAAGAAAGAAGGTGATGATGAAGATGATTACGGGGAAATCCAGAAGCTTCATGACAACGCCCAGCACCGTCGCCCCAATCAGAACAACCAGGCCAAAAATACCGCCCGTAACGACCGACGAACCGGCGATGCATAGCAAAATGGCCGAAGCGAAAATTACTGTTTGGGGTGCAGCGGCCACTCTTGCCCAAAGACGCCAACCGAAAAGTCCAATGGCAAAGTTGATTACATTGGCCACCAGCATCGCACCAAAAATTCCATAAACTAATCGGCCTTGTTGCTCGAAAATAAGAGGGCCAGGTTGAATGCCATGCACCAACATCGCGCTTAGTACTAACGCTGCGGTAACACTGCCAGGGATTCCAAGAGATAGGAGTGGGATCAGATTTGATCCTGCAACTGCTGAGTTTGCGGATTCCACTGCGGCGAGACCGCGAATGTCTCCTTTGCCAAACCCGCTGTGGTCTTTAGCAGCTTCGCGCGCAGTGGTATACGACAGGGTGGCGGCCGCCGTGGAACCAATGCCCGGCAGGGCTCCTATAAGTGTACCGATGATTGCGCCGCGGAACATGATATATCTGCATGCCCAGTATTCGGCGAATGTTAGTTGATGATCCGCAGGGTCATTACTGGCATTAAGATCAACCGCCGGCGGGTCCGCTGTGCCAACTTGTGTCAGCCGATGTAGGACTTCTGCCATAACCAGAACACCTATAGCCAACGGCACTTTAGGGATCCCGTCAAACAGTTCAAAGACGCCAAAATAAAGACGCGGCGTCCCATCTTCTGGATCAAGTCCGACAGTTGCCAGCAACAGGCCGAGGCCGGCAGCAGAAATTGCCTTGCCAATCGACTTACCTGACAACCCGGCGATGACAGCAAATGCCAGCACCATGAGAGAGAAGATCTCCACAGGTCCCATACGAAGTGCGATCAGTGCGAGAGGAGCAGAAACAGTAATCAAAACAATGTCGCTGAAAGTATCGCCTGTTACGGAACTAAATACGGCCATACGTAAAGCTTTCTTGGCTTTGCCATTTTGCGCCATTGGGTATCCATCCAGCGTTGTCATCGCAGTATCGGGTGTCCCTGGTGTGTTGAACAAAATTGCTGGGATTGCACCGCCTATGGTGCCGCCTTTCATTGCACCTAGTAGAAATGAAATACCGACAATGGGATCGAATGCCAGCGTGTAAGGAATGGCGACGGCCATCACCATCACCGGCCCAATACCGGGAAGCGCGCCGACAAACTGACTGATCGCAACGCCGGCCAAAATTGCCAAAAGTACCGCCAAAGTGAAAACATCGGCCAAACCTTGAAGCAATTCAGCGAAAAGAGGCATCTAGGGTAACGGCCTTCCCAGAAGCACCTCGAACAATAGCCAGATTGCCAAAGGCATGCCTAGCGAACCGACCGATAGCCAGAGCCACCTCCGCTCGCCCGCCAGCATCATAACGCTCAAGCCCAAAAAAGGGGCTGCAAGTTTGAAACCGATCTGACCAATCGCCAAGCTAGAAGCCACAAGCAAAAGCACAAACAGCGAGACCCGCATCGTGGTGCCCACATGAAGTGCGTCCTCTCCTGAGGCCTCAAAAAGTGCGATCAATGCCCCCAGCCCGATAACGATCGCTGCGGCCGTCGGCATGGTTTTAGGGAGAACAAAAACTCCAAAACCCTCCTCGGTGTTGGCAGGGATGACCACAGTCACTGCAATAATTGCCAACATCAGAAAAAAGAGAGAAGACGATCTCCTTACTAACCAAGTCAAGCGCTTGCCTCCAACGATGGTAACCGGCTGTCTCGTGAAGGAGACAGCCGGTTGGACTCTTCAGACCTATTTTCCAAAGATATTTCTGACAGTGACGAGACCTTCTTCAAGTCGCGCCCGGGTGCCCTCTGGCCCATAATTGGTTGGGTCACGCTGGAACAATTTGTTCACTACGTTTCGCACCGCATCTGAATCCACAGCTCCCGCAATCGCCTGCGTCAGCGCGTTTGCCGCCTTTGTGTCCAGCCCTTGCGGAGCGATAATGTAGAAGAATGGGTCAATAGATAGATTGATACCTTCCTCGACAAGTGTGGGCGTGTCAGGAGCGTAGGTCAGCCTTTCGCTATTAATTGAAGCAATCACCTTGATCTCGCCAGAATCAAGATACGGAAAATGTGTCCCAGCACCGAATCCGACGTCAGCTTGCCCACCCAGAATGAAAGTCAAAGCCTCCTTGGAGCCCTCGGTTGCCAGTTTTCGAATGTTGCCGTCAGCCGCCTTGTTTAACGCATTGTAAACGAAAAGTTCCGGACCTGGAGCTGCACCCATAACGATGTCGTTGGCTTTCGCATATTCAATCAACTCGGGTATAGTGGAAAATGGCGCGTCAGCCAGCGCAATGATACCTTTTTCAGCCGTCGCAGCACTTCCAAGATAGGTGAAGCTGTCCAGGTCAAATGGCAGTTCGTCACCTTTGCGCACCAAGTTGATGAGAATTGGCATATTGACGAGCATGCCGATGGCGGTGCCATCTGTGGAACCATGGGCAAGCTGGGTTGCTAGAGCAACACCCCCACCGCCTGCACGACTTTCGGGGATAACCTCCCAGCCTGTTTGTTTTTCGAGTTCAGCGGCAACCACACGGGCAACTGTGTCAAGAGGACCTCCAACCCCGAACGAAATGTAAAACTTGATCGGTTTGGACGGTTCCCACTGGGCTATGGCTGCACTTGCTGTCAGTATCAAGGCGCAAGCCGAAACGGCAACTCCTTGGAGAATTGATTTCAGTGTCATTTAGACCTCCCTATTTTCTCGTTTTGATTTTTCTCATCCTTCTAAATTCGCTCCCGCATCGCGGCTAGGAACGCCCGACTGGGCTCTCTTTGCAATCCTGTTTGCAAGCGAGATGAAATGCCGCAATTCGTCCTCAGAGATCGCACTGTCTAAATGCTTCTTCCGGGCGACCATAATTGGCTCGGCTTGGTTGAACCTTTCAGAACCAAGCCCGGTAATCGTACAATTCCACCGGCGCAGATCTTCTTTGTCTCGCTCTAAACTGATAAGCCCTTTTGCGGCCATTGTTTTGGTCACCCGACTGGCCTGGGGCTGATCCATGATCGTTAGGCGAATAAGATCTCGCTGAGGCATGGGCCCACGAACGGCGAGAATGTAAAGAACTCGCCACTCAGGAATTGAAAGACCAGCCACCCTGCTCAATTGTTTGGTTTGATTGCTATCCAGAAGACGCCCCAGCCGCTTGGCAATAACATGCAGGACGGAGGCGCCGCTGGGGATCTCTCCTGCCCTAAGCAAATCCTCTTCTACTTCAACGCTCATCGTTAACAAGCTCCGCCACTAGCGCTCGGGAAGATGGCAATGGTCACATCGCCAGGGTCAAACTAATTTATATGCCTATACATTATATGTCTATACATGTAAATGCCAAACAGTAAGCGCACTCGGATAAAACGGTCTAAGCATCAAAAGCCAAAAGAGCGTGTATTGTAATTTGACGATTAGTGCTTTTGGGCGTGCTGTGGGTTTCAAATCCTGCCCCCGCAACCATCAAGCATTTCCACGCAACTTTCGAGGTCGCTCTCGCGGATCTCGGGACTTGCCCATGCAACCAGGTTCCGCCCACCTCGAAGCGCCTCCCAATTTACGGTATAATAACACCTCATAAGCGGGGTGTTATTCATGCTGATAAAAGACAACGTAACTATCGGTATCGAGTGGCGTTTCGGGCCTGATTGGCCTGGGCAGCGATGCGGTGCGAAGACACGTCGGGGCACCCCGTGTCAGTGTCCTGCCAATAAGAAGAATGGACGTTGCAGGCTGCATGGTGGGGCCAGCACTGGTGCTAAGACCCAAGAGGGTCGAGCGCGGATCTCGGCGGCGAACCTTCGTCACGGGAAGTTCACCAAGGACAAGCTTGAGAAGCGGCGTGAGAATGCTGCCAAGGGACGTGAGATACGTAAGGAGCTTCGCCAGATGGAGCGCGAGTTGATTGCTGGCGGGCTGCTCGACAAGCATTGGAGGGATAGCTTCCCATCATAGGCGTTTGAACTCGATGTAGGTGCAACGGCCTTGTTGGGTATCCAGAAGGATGCCTGGGCACTCGCGTTTGATTTTGGCTATCACGCGTGAGCGAGCATCCTTGTCCGTGATGCCAGCACACTCCCAGTGCTTTCGAGTGAGCTTGATCCTCGCGCTGTCTTCTATATCAACAAACGCTCTTGCGACCAGGATCAGCCGTGATGTGGCATCAGGTATATGGCTGCACATCCAATTAAAAGTGACTGGCCCTTTCAGGAACAGCTCTTTCCGCGCTTTCTGGCGGGCGGCATGTCGTTGCTGCGAGACTGGACTGAGGCGCTCTTTGATTTCCTCTGCCATCATACTGCCTCTTCACCGAGGCGGGACTTGATGAACGACCACATGTCAGCGCCGCGCCCATCGATGTAGCGATCCGGCCAACGCACGATCTCGGCATCTACCCGGCACTGCCTGCCACGGCCCAACACCCATCCGCTTGCCTTTTGCATCTCGTATGTGGCCCTTGCAACATGCTGGTCGATCGCGTCCAGGGGTGCTTCTATCAGGATGGCGTCATGCACAGGCGCACATATGCCGATGCCTGCTTCTTCCAGCGCGATGCAGGCCAAGCGGAGCATCTCGGCACCATTTGCCTGCATGGGCCAGTTGAGGAAGGTGTTCTCTTTAACATCCCGTCCTTTACCTGCACGGATCTTCCAGCCAAAGATGGTGTGTATTTCCTGACTTGCGAGGCCGGCCTCGACGTTCTGCCCTGCCCACTTCCAGAAGGTGTGGTAGACGTCCTTGTGGCGCTGCAGGAGGTCTTCGGCCTCAAGAACATGCAGATTGGCTTTTTGCCCCATGCCGTAGGCCGACATGCCGTATTGGACGCCCAACATGATCACCTTGCAGGCATCGCGCTCCGCTTTGTGGCTTTCCTTAGTAGCGCCGACTGGTGCCAGACCGGCATCGATCGCGAACTGGATGTAGGGATCACCAGAGGCATAGGCTTGCCAGAGGGCATCGTCACCCGACAGACATGCAGCGATCGCAATCTCCTGGGAACTAAAATCAAGATACGCAAGCGCCGTTCCCGGCTCTGGCTTGATCAGTGACCGTGCCCAGGCAGGAAGGCCAAAGATGAACCTTGTGGTGCTCGGTTGATTGCGACCGGTCTTTGACTGGAAGGGGGAGAGCAATGTGCGGTTGCGGCCATCACGGCCAACTGTGAGTTTGATCTCGCGCATCTCGGCGAGTGTCTTCCTGAGTTCACGAAGCTCTGCAAGCTGCGGGTAGCGCAACGCCATCATCTTGAAGGTGTCACGATCCAGTTGCAGTTCCCCAGAGGCAAGGCGTGGCCATGCAATATCCTGTGCCCCGAGGTAGCGTTCGAACAGATGCGTGCGGAAGCTGCCCTTGTCATAGACCCCGTAAGCTTGATCCGTTTTTTCAATCAGCGCCTGTTTGAACTCGTGCCAGTTGTCACGCATCAGGTTCAGCGTTCTGGTATCGATAGGCACGCCCCTGTGCTCCATCTGTGCGACGGTTGCTACATACCGCCCCCTAGCCAGCACTTGGTCAAGGTCCATTAGTCCGAGCGGCCAGCGGGCCAGCATGGCTGAAAAGAGCATTGCCAGCCCATCAACATCACTCTGGCAGTAATCAAGGATGGCAAGCCGCTCATCGGATGACCATGGTCCGCCGGTCAGGATACGCGCTCGCATGTCGTCCTTGGCTATCTGGTCACCATCAGTAATGCCAAAATACTGGAGCGCACCTATCTGGCCATTCCCAAATGGCAAGGTCTCACCATTGGTCTGGCATCGGAACTCGGCGTGACAGTCAAAGATATTGGCTGGCAGACCCCATCCCAACGCCAAAAACACCGAGAACTCGGCCGATGCAAAAAAGGCAACGAACAGGGCATCTGGCCCAATATCGAAGGGAGGCTGATCCATCTGGCGAAGCTCATCCATCCAGTACCGTCTGACCTCACCTGACAGCAACTCGCGTACTACGAGACAGACAGGTGTCTTCTGGTCTCCGTCATCACCAAAGAACTCGGTGTCGACGATATAGATCTGGGTGAAGGGCAGTTCATGACATGCATGAAAGGTCATCACATGCCTCCCGTAAGCCTGCGAAGAGCAGGATGATCATCGCGGTCAACGATATGGTCATCATTGAAGGCGATCTGCAGCATGTCGGCGAACGACATGTCAGGCCAGTCTGGTTCCGGCATGATCTTTTCTGGCTCAATGATGTCGTAGAAGCCACAAGCACGGTTACTCTTCATCCGGATCCAGCCATTCTTGGCGGCATCAAAAGCGGCTATGTGCGTCACGTGCCACTGATTGGGCGTCTCACCCGGGCGAATTATCGGGCAAGGCCACAAGAACAACTTGTCCTGCCTCGTTATGCCAGGCGCAAGTTTGTAGAGCCTTACATCATCATCGAGTTGCGCCGCGATCTCTGGCACGACGAGATACACCCGCCCGCCATCTTGTAAATCCAGTAACGCTGCACCGGGGATCAGGAAATCTGGATGATCGAGCAGATGCACCCACTCCATCTTGCCGGGCTTGTTCACCGGTATGACGGATCGGATCTTGCGGGTGGCAAACTCCTCGGCACCTGTGGATGGCATCGCAAAACGCGATGGGTCGAATGGGAACTTCTTATCGTCTTTTGCCATTGTAACCTCTCTGGGCTTGGGCGGGATTGCCCGTTACCCGAAGAAGGTCGCACAACGTCGCTTTTAGAAGATTAGGGAGAATTTATAATGTTTATGTGTCTGAATTATATGACGTTATGTCAAAATTTGCTTCTTTGATCTCGACTTTGGCCCACTCCACGAGGTTCTGGAAATGTATTGTGTCGATTTGCCCGTGACGGATGTTTGCCGCTAGCGTACGCACTTGACCTTTATTCAAGTTCAGGAGTGATTTCCCCCACTTGTATGCTTCTTCACGGCGCGGCCCCTTTTCCTCGTACAAGGCAAAAATCAGCGCCCGTATGACTTCCTCATCGAACCTTACAGCGTTTGGCCTTGTCGCCTGATCAAATGAAAAGGTATCTGGTGTCCCCAGGCGACGATTGCGGAGTTGTTTAATCAACTCGCGCAAAGGCGCTTCTTCCAACCCGAGTTCATTAAGAAGGATGTCTGTTGCCGCAATCGAGGCAATTAATGCATCTGCTTTGTCGATTTTGCTGAGGTGTGGGGACTCTAGTTCCGCCGAAATATCTTTCATGCAAGTGTCGTAAACCTTGAAAAGCTTTACAAGGTCAACTGTGCGCTGTTCTTCGGCGTCGTTTATGGATCGCAAGGTCGAAAGCGAGTTTCTGTATGCAGGTCTTTTTGCTTCCTTGTTTTGCAAACGAGCACTCCGGTGACTTCCACATTCGCGGAACCAGCGTAACTCCATTCGCGCAATCGGCGAAACCGTACCTGTCTAATTATTCTTATTAAAAGATATCTATATATACCTATGGGTATATCAGAGGGTGGGTAGGCCTTGATGGTTGCATGGGCAGGATTTGAACCTCGCAGCCCATCCAAACAAAATTACTCTTCGCTGCCTCCACCCATTCACCACCGTCTGAGGCACGAGGCACGACCACTCCGAACCTACACCCCACCCCTCGACCCAATTCGATCTAGATCTAGCAAACACCCCCAGTAACCCCGGTTCGGCGTCCCCGAGGCGGGAGCCGCGAAGCTTGAACCGCGAGACGCTGTCCACGATCCGCGGCTCAAGGTCCGTGGACCACGGACCTTGGTGCTTGGATCTTGGCCCTCGGACCGTGGTCCAGGGTTCAGGCAAGGTTGCGGGTAAGGTTTTGACAGTTGACCTGTAGGGGTGGTCTGCTAACCTGTTGATATAGCTGGATTCAGTCACTGGATGGCGCCACGGATAGGCATCGAACCCTGTCCCGGGGAGCCAGCCTCCTTAAAGCAATGTCCGTGGGCCGTGGTTCAAGTGACTGTTTCTACGGATCAAGGTTGTTTGACCTTGGTCGTTAGCTTTTTCATCCACCCATGCATGACGGCAAGGCTGTGCCCTCGACCATATTGATGGCCGATGCCTTCGGTCGTCCAACCACCGATGGCATCTATGATGTCGGCAGGGCATTCAATGGCACGGAGGCGATCCCGCAGACTGTGCCGGAAGGAGTGGATGACGCATCCATCCGGTACCCTTGGCTTCAGCCATTTGTTTAGCGCCGCACTGGCAGAGTTCGCATTGCACTTGGCTTCGCTGCAATATTTTGGGAAGGCGAGGGTAGAGCCTGCATCCATGATCCTGTGCGCTGCCCATAGTG